>Ga0105054_10005622_pt1 | contig 17925 bp, 20 predicted proteins | sample BON02_FD_78091 | JGI IMG/M metagenome (GOLD analysis project Ga0105054, IMG submission 78091) | Freshwater microbial communities from Lake Bonney liftoff mats and glacier meltwater in Antarctica - BON-02 (megahit assembly) | ecosystem: Environmental > Aquatic > Freshwater > Ice > Glacier...
ATAAAGCCTTTACTAGAGACAATCCAACTATCAAACATAAAGCATTGCTTGCAAAAGACCACGTAGATAAAATGGATAAAACAATTCACTTACAAAGAGTAAATAATGTCCACTCACAACTAAAAACCTTTTTAAAACCTTTCAACGGTGTAAGTTCTAAATATCTGCAGAACTACCTTAGCTGGTATGCGTATGTGGATCAAATAAGAAGTAGTAAAACAACAAGTAAACAATGGTGTGTAACAATGCTACTAACAGATGAAGCCTATCATCTATTTGAGCTTTTTAAACAAAATGCTGTCTTAATTAGAACTTAGCCCTATTTTTTAACTGTGATTAAAATTTAATTCTTTCTTTTTTTTGTGAGGATAACCACAACTTCTGCTACATTTCCACCAATTGGCGGATTAATTTTGGCTACAGAAACGGTCGCTTTTTGTATCATATTTAATTCTATGAAAAAACGATTTAAAATTCGTTGTGCAACTTCTTCTAACAATTTAGAACGAATTGCCATTTCTTGTTTTACGATATGATTTAGGTGAACATAATCTACCGTGTCTACTAATTCGTCTGTTTTTGCTGATTTTTTTAAATTTGCTTTTACTTCAACATCTACTCGATATTCAGATCCAATTTTAGCTTCTTCGTCTAAACATCCGTGAAATGAATACACCTTTATATTGGTTACTTTTATGATTCCCATTTTTGTTGATTAGTCTGTTTGTTGATTAACCCAGAAAGGGTTTGAAACTCTTTCTGGGTTGTGTTATTTAAACTTGATACTATATAGATATTTTTATAAAACATCAAAAGTTTTTTGGAACCTTTAGAATTTATTGCTTGACAATTATTAATCTATTTTTTCCCACATTTTGTCCGTATTCAATCTAAAAGAACCTAAATGCTCAAAACTGCATTGTTCTGGTTCTATAATAGACAAAAAAGGTTCTTTATTTCTATTGTTGTATAAGTAATAATTCTCCCCAAAAATTGGTTCGAAACTAAATTTTGCGTTGTAAATTAAATCGTTGTACTGAAACTTTTCCATTAAAGCTTCATACTCTTTTTTTACTTCGTCAAATTTTGATTTTAGCTGCTTGTTTACACGCTGAATTCCATCGTTTTTCCAACTAGCAGTGTTTAATGGCGTAATTACGGGCGAACTTGCAGAGGTTCCGTAAGGTTTTAAAGCAGCATCGTACTTTTTTGTTTCTTCGTTAAAAACGACTAAATCTGGTTTTTTCTCTTCATCTTTCATACGCAACAAAAATAATTCATAAATTCGAGTCTAAAAACTTTATCTCATACAAATGTCTACGTTACTGTTAGTCTGCGATAGGCAAATTTAATTTCATCTTTGTCTTTTTAAAGTTGAGAGGATTAACAATAAGATCCCGAAATAAATTCGGAATTAGTTCATCTTACAACTTTAAGTTCGCCTTTGGCTTCTTAAAGTTGAGTTTCACTAACCTGCAAAAAAATCAAAAACATTACTAATTGCGCTTGTTTTGGTTTTGTAAAACTCCGTGTACGTGCAACGCTCGCAAGTTACGCTTGTATATTTCTGATTCTGAATATCAAAAATTTTAGATAATGTGCCACCAGTTGCTCGAAGCTCACCCACTTTACACTTTTTATTATTGCATTTTGGACACGTATAGTTTCTAATTTGATTACTCATAATAGATTTTGTTTTGTTAATTAGAAGATGAAAGTACAATTTTATTACAAAATGTGAGATTGAAAAATATTCTTTTGATTCTGTTGCTAACTGCGTTAGGGATTGCAGCGGCAGCTTTTTTTTTAATGTAAGTTATATTAATTTTCTAGATTTTGAAAATTTAGTAAGGCACTGAAACAAGTTCAGCGTAAAAAAAACTATAGCGGAAAGCCTGACCTTTATTCTGAATTCCTTCAGGATAAAGGAATGCCCAAAATAAAATTATACGATTTATTTTATGTAATTTTGCACTTCAATTCATAGAAAATACGGATGTTAGAAGAGAAAAAATCGTTAAATTTTATAGAACAAATTATTGAAGAAGATTTAGCAAACGGAATGCCAAAAGAAAACTTACGTTTTAGATTTCCACCAGAACCTAACGGTTATTTGCACATTGGGCACACAAAAGCAATAGGAATTAGTTTTGGTTTGGGGCAGAAATACAACGCACCTGTAAATTTACGTTTCGACGATACAAATCCTGCAAAAGAAGAGCAAGAATATGTTGATGCCATCAAAGAAGATATTTCTTGGTTGGGCTATTCTTGGGCGAATGAATGCTACTCATCAGACTATTTTCAACAATTATTTGATTGGGCAGTTTTGTTGATAAAAGACGATAAAGCGTATGTAGATTCGCAATCATCGGAAGATATGCGTGCTCAAAAAGGGACGCCAACTCAAGTTGGAACAAATAGTCCTTTTAGGAACAGAACTGTTGAAGAAAACTTGGAATTATTTCAAGGAATGAAAGACGGCAAATTTAAAGATGGCGAGCATGTTTTACGTGCAAAAATAGATATGGCTTCTCCAAATATGTTGTTGCGTGATCCATTAATGTACAGAATTATGCACAAAGCGCATCACAGAACTGGTAACGATTGGTGTATTTACCCAATGTACGATTGGACGCATGGAGAAAGTGATTATATTGAGCAAATATCTCATTCTTTGTGTTCTTTAGAGTTTAAACCTCACAGAGATTTGTATGATTGGTTTAAGGAATATGTGCATGATTATAGCAAAAACGAATATCCTTTAGCTCCAAAACAACGTGAGTTTTCTCGTTTGAATTTGAGCTATACCATAATGAGTAAGCGTAAATTACTAACCTTGGTAGAAAAAGGAATCGTTGCCGGTTGGGACGATCCAAGAATGCCAACCATTTCTGGTTTACGAAGACGTGGTTATACGCCAGAATCTATCAAAAACTTTATAGAAATTGTTGGCGTTTCTAAACGTGAAAATATAATTGATGTTGCGCTTTTAGAGTTTAAAATTCGTGAAGATCTAAACAAATCTGCAAATCGCGTAATGGCAGTTCTTGATCCTGTAAAAGTGGTAATTACTAATTATCCTGAAGAAAAAGAAGAATGGTTAGAAGCAGAAAATAACCAAGAAGATGAAAGTGCTGGTTACAGAGAAGTGCCATTTTCTAGAGAGATTTATATTGAACAAGAAGATTTTAGAGAAGAAGCAAATAAGAAGTTTTTCCGCTTGAAATTAGGCAAGGAAGTTCGTTTAAAAAATGGATACATTATAAAAGCAGAAAGTTGTACCAAAGATGAAAACGGTAATGTTACTGAAATTCAGTGTATATATGACGAATTAAGTAAATCTGGAAGCGGAACGGAAGAAAGCTTGAAAAAAGTAAAAGGAACACTTCATTGGGTTTCTATAAAACATGCGGTAAAAGCAGAAGTTAGAGCTTATGATAGGTTGTTTTTAGACGAAGCGCCAGATTCTCATAAAGACAAAGATTTTATGGAGTTTATTAATCCAAATTCTTTAGAAATTATTGCTGCTTTTGTTGAACCAAGTTTGCAAACTGCCAAAATTGGCGAGCGTTTTCAATTTCAAAGAATGGGTTATTTCACAGTTGACAAAGATACCACTGCTGATAAACTTGTTTTTAATAAAACGGTTGGTTTACGTGATTCTTGGAGCGGGAATTAGTTTTTAAAATGAATATTTACGTTCAAAAAATATCTCATACATTAAGTAAAATCCGAAGAATTAATTTTTCTTCGGATTTTTTGTTTGGTGTAAGTAAATAAAATATAAATGATTTTCGTTTAGAAATAATAGCATAACTAATTAATAACAAGTATCTGAATTTATTTTCTTTAGCATAGTTAAAAACAGACGTTAAAGTTTGGAAAATAAAAATTATCCATAATCTTAAAAAATCAAATTCTCATTAAAAACAAAAAACCATTTTTAGGAATCCTAAAAATGGTTTTTAAATTAAAAAAAAGTGAGCTTATTCTACAATAAACTTCCCTCTCATCGCTCCATAATGTCCAGGAAAACTACAAATAAAATCGTACTCTCCTTTTTCTGTTGGTGCTGTAAATGTAATTGTATCAGATTCGCCACCACCTAGCATTTTTGTATGAACAAAAATAGCACTTTCGTCTGCAGGAATATAGTCGTTATCCATTGCAACCATTGCACTTTCTGCAAATGTTGCTACGTCTGTACCTAAATTTAGAATAACAAGATTATGCCCCATTGCTTCTTTTGGTAACTGACCAACATGCCTTAAAGTCAACTCAACTTTTTGTCCAGCACTTACTGTAATTGTACTTCTGTTATACTTCATTACATCGTTACCAGTAACAACAATTTTGTAAACTTCGTCTTTAGCCACTTCTGTTACTTCCTTGTTAACTTCTGTAGAATTTGCATCCTTTTTGTCTTTTTTATCACCCGCACAACTTGCGAATAAAAAAACAGATGCTACTGTTGCAATAATTAGTCTAAAATTTTTCATAAAATAATATATTTAATGTTTGAAATTACTGCAAAAATACGAATTATAAAGTACAAACTAAAGTAATAAAGTTAGCTATTTTTTTTCCTAATAGAATTTTTAAGACAAGGTATTCTTACAAAAACAAACGTGTTTAGCATTAGGTTAGTAACCTCTACATTTGTCTTTTAATACTTTAGCTTACCCGTTGTGCATTATAATTTAATATAAAAAAGTCGTCCATTTGATTGAAAATCAGTAAATTGATTTAACCACAAATCATTTACAATGAACAACTTAAATGCAAATTACGAAAGAATATTGGAAGTTTTAAGAAAAATATCAAAAGAACAACTTTTAAGCTATCAAAGACGAACACCAAAGATGAGCGATTTAGAACTTATTAGCTTGAGTCTTACTGCCGAATTTTTAGGAATTGATAGTGAGAGTGATTTATTCAGAAAACTTCCTTGTACTATTTCTTATAAAATTGAGCGAAGTGTTTACAATCGAAGAAGAAGAAAATTAGTAAATCACCTTGATAGTATTCGATTAAAATTAGCTTCTTATTTTAATGAATTTAAAGATTATTTTGTTGTGAATAGTATGCCTTTAGAAATTTGTGAATTTTCAAGAAGTTATCGCTCAAAAATCTGTACAGAAGATACTTATGCGTTGCCAGACAAAGGATATTGTGCAGCACAGACAACTAGATATTATGGTTATAAACTACATGGAATTTGTTCTGTAAATGGTGTCTTTCAAAGTATAGATTTAAGTCCGGCATCTGTGCATAACATCAATTATTTGAAAGATATTAAAGTTCAAATAAGTGATTGTACTTTAATTGGATATACAGGATATTTATCAGCAGAAATACAGCTCAACTTATTTGAAACCTGCAATATCAAATTGAACACACCTATGAGGTCTAATCAAAAAGATTATAAAAAAAAAGCCTTACGTATTTAGAAAAAAAAGAAAAAGAATAGAAACATTATTCTCTCAATTATGTGATCAATTTATGATAAGACGAAATTATGCAAAAACTTTTAAAGGATTTAAAACAAGAATATTAGCTAAAATAACTGCCTTGACTGTTATTCAATATATCAATAAATTTATTTTTAACAGAAATATTAATACTATTAAAATTAGCATTATTTAAAATGCACAATGGGTTCAACTATTTTAATAACAGAAGTACAAATGCGTCAGCAGAATCTTCCAGTGCAAAAATTAAAGCAGTTAGAGCACAGTTTAGAGGAGTCAGGAATATAGAATTCTTCCTGTTTAGACTCTCAAATATTTATGCTTAATTCTTAAATCCAACAACTTTTGGACTTGATCCGTATTGATCCAATTTTAGATCTCTCATAACGTCAAAAATGAAGAAAAATAAAAAAGTCTTATCAAATTGATAAGACTTTGTTGCTCCCCCTCTTGGGCTCGAACCAAGGACCCTCTGATTAACAGTCAGATGCTCTAACCAACTGAGCTAAGGAGGAGTTTGTAAAACACTATTCGTGTTTTGCGAGTGCAAATATATATCTTTTTCAAAAACTGCCAAACACATTTGTCAAAAATATTATTTTTTTTAATTAATATTAAATGCCAAAATGAATTCCTTTAATTTCTTAAAAATTTGTATTTTTGTTAATTAACTTGCTTAACAAAAAATTTAGTTTCTATTCATGGATAAATTTTCGTTCTTAAACGCGGCACACACTGGCTTTATAGCCGATTTATATGACCAATATTTAAAAAATCCCGATTCTGTAGAACCAAGTTGGAGAAGTTTTTTTCAAGGTTATGATCTAGCAAATGAAGATTATTCTTTTTCTAATGAAGAAGAAGTTGGCACTTATTCTAATGAAATTCCTGAAGAAGTTAAAAAAGAATTTTTAGTTCTTGATTTAATTAACGGATACAGAACGCGAGGTCACTTATTTACAAAAACAAATCCTGTAAGAGATAGACGAAAATACACGCCAACTCTTGAAATAGCAAATTTTGGTCTAACAGAGAAAGATTTACATAAAACATTTACAGCTGGTGAAATTCTTGGAATTGGTAAAGTTACGTTAGAAGAGATTATATCTCATTTAATGTCTATTTATTGCGATTCTATTGGAGTTGAGTATATGTATATGCGTAATCCAGAGAAAATTAAATGGTGGCAAGATTGTTTGAATGCAAACGACAATCATCCTAAATATTCTGTTGATTCAAAGAAATATATTTTATCAAAATTAAACCAAGCAGTAACTTTTGAGAGTTTTTTACAAACCAAATATGTTGGCCAAAAAAGATTTTCTTTAGAAGGCGGAGAAACTTTAATTCCTGGAATTAGTATAATTCTGCGTGATGCTGCAGAAAAATATGGTGTAAAAGAATTCGTTTTAGGAATGGCGCACAGAGGGCGTTTAAATACATTAGTAAATATTTTCAAAAAACCTGTTCGTGATTTATTTAGCGAGTTTGAAGGTAAAGATTTTGAAGATGATAATATAGACGGTGACGTTAAATACCATTTGGGTTTAACATTAAGCAAAACGTTTAGAGAAGGGAATGAGATTATTATGAATTTAGTACCGAATCCTTCTCACTTAGAAACTGTTGCTTCTGTTGCAGAAGGAATTACGCGTGCTAAAATTGATAGATCTTATAATGGAGATTCTTCTAAAATTTTACCAATTATTATCCATGGAGATGCTGCAATTGCAGGGCAAGGAATTGCTTATGAAATTGTGCAAATGGCAAAATTGAACGGCTACAGAACTGGCGGAACGATTCATATTGTTGTAAATAATCAAATAGGTTTTACTACAAATTATTTAGATGCACGTTCAAGCACCTATTGTACAGACGTTGCAAAAGTAACTTTATCGCCTGTTTTACACGTAAATGCAGACGATACAGAAGCTGTTTGTCACGCAATGGAACTCGCTCTAGAGTTTAGAATGAGATTCAAAAGCGATATTTTTATCGATTTATTAGGTTATAGAAAATACGGACATAATGAAGGTGATGAACCTCGTTTTACACAACCAAAATTGTACAAAGCGATTTCAAAGCATCAAAATGTAAAAGAAATTTATGAAGCCCAATTATTAGAAGAAGGTTCTATAGAAAAAGATTACGTAGAAGAAATTACAAAGGAATTCAAAGACATGTTAAGCATTGAATTCGATAAGTCTAAACAAGATGAAACCTCTAAAGTAACTGAATTTATGCCTGAAACTTGGAAAGGTTTTGTGCGTGAACAACTAGAGGCAATGTTAAAACCTATTGACACAACCTATTCTACGGACAAATTAAAAAATATTGCAAAAATTGTTTCCACTGTTCCTAAAGACGTGAAATTTGTTAAAAAAGCAGAACGTATTTTAGATGGTAGAGCAAAAATGATTTTCGAAACCGATACCTTAGATTGGGGAATGGCAGAAACGTTGGCGTATGGAACTTTATTGGAAGAAGGCTTTCATATACGAATTTCTGGACAAGATGTAGAAAGAGGAACTTTTTCTCACAGACATGCTATTTTGCGTGATGAAGTATCCGAAGAAAGAATTAATTTACTGAACACAAACCCGCATAATAAAGGAGAAATGACGATTTACAACTCGTTATTATCTGAATATGCTGTTTTAGGTTTTGATTATGGTTATGCAATGGCAGAACCAAATACATTAACCATTTGGGAAGCACAATTTGGAGATTTCTCTAACGGAGCTCAAATTATTTTTGATCAATATATTTCTGCTGCAGAAGACAAATGGAAAATGCAAAACGGAATTGTAATTTTATTGCCTCACGGTTATGAAGGGCAAGGATCTGAACATTCATCTGCAAGAATAGAACGTTATTTACAATTGTGCGCAATCGACAATATGACACTTGCAAACTGTACAACTCCGGCAAACTTTTATCATTTGTTACGTAGACAAATGAAACGTAATCATAGAAAACCATTAATTGTTTTTACTCCGAAAAGTTTATTGCGTCATTCAAAAGCAGTAAATACGTTGGATGATTTGGCAAATGGCGAATTTCAAGAAGTTATTGATGATGTTTTAGCACCAAAGAAAATCAAGAAGTTGGTTTTTTGTATGGGTAAATTCTATTATGATTTATTAGAGGAAAGAGAAAATTTAGACAGAGATGATGTTGCATTGGTAAGAATTGAGCAATTATTTCCGTTGCATTTAGAGAAAATTCAGAAGGCAATTGATAGATATCCGAATGTGGAAGAATATATTTGGGCGCAAGAAGAACCTAGAAATATGGGTGCTTGGAGTTATTTGAATGAACGTTTTGATTTGGTAAAATTAACGGTTCGTTCTCGTAAATATTATTCGGTTCCAGCAGCGGGTTCTAGCGCACGATTTAAGAAAAGACACAGAGCAGTTATTAATAGCGTTTTTAATGATGAAAAATAACCTTCTTTATATTTTTGTTTTAACTTCCCTTCTTTCGTTTGCACAAACAGAAGAGGAAAACTATGCACGTGTTTCTAAATTATTTTCTTCGGAATTTAATGCAGAAAATTATGAAGCCATTTTTAATATGTTTGATGCAAGTATGCAAAAAGCATTACCGAAGGAACAAACCTTGGCTTTTTTTAAGTTCAATGTTGTTCCTGCTGGTAAAATTGAGAAAATGGAGTTTTCCGAATTAAAGCAAACTGCTCATATTTATAAAACCACTTTTGAAAAAGGTATTTTTGATATTCTAATTTCTTTGGATGCTGTCGATAAAATAAACGGATTGTATGTAAAACCACACATTCCGAAAAGCATACCCGTTTTAGAGAGAAATATCTCTAAAATGAGTTTGCCTTTTAAAGAAACATGGAATGTTTCTTGGGGCGGAATTACAGAAACCGATAATTATCATGTGGCGCATAACAATCAGAAATATGCGTATGATTTATTAATTCAAAAAGACGGAAAAACGTTTGATGGCGATGCAAAAAAGAACGAAAGTTATTTTGCCTATGGTAAGAAAATAACGGCTCCTTGTGATGCTACCGTGGTAAAAGTAATTCGTGATGTAAAAGATAATATTCCGGGAGAATTAAATCCAGAACAATTAACTGGAAACACAATTGTACTAAAAACAGCCAATAATGAGTTTATTATGATGGCTCATTTTAAAGAAAATTCCATTAGGGTGATGGAAAATCAGATTGTGAGTAAAGGAGATATTATCGGTTTGTGTGGGAATTCTGGAAATTCATCAGAAGCACATTTACATATTAGTTTACAAAATGTTGCGGATATGAATATCGCCACAGGCGGAAAACTATTTTTTGATACCATTAAAGTAAACGGAAAAATTAAAAAAGATTATATTCCAGTAAAAAACGATAAAATTCAAAATAGTAATTAATAGATTTTCAAAATAGTAAATTGATAAAAAATTACTATTAGAAAAATAAAAAATGAAAGAATTACAATCAATTCAAGATAAAATTTACACAATTAGAGAGTAAAAAGTTATGCTCGATTTTGATTTATCTGAATTGTATCAAGTAGAAACAAGAGTTTTAAAACAAGCAGTTCGTAGAAATTTAAAGAGATTTCCACAAGATTTTATGTTTGAACTTTCAAAAGAAGAATGGTCGATGCTTATCACAAATTGTGATAACCTACCTAAAAACGTAAAATTTAGTCCTGCAAAACCATTTGCTTTTACAGAACAAGGTGTTTCTATGTTATCTAGTGTTCTTAAAAGTGATGTGGCAATAGAAATTAATATTTCTATTATGAGAATTTTTGTTCAATTAAGAAAAATGGCTTTTTCAAATATTGAAATAAAAGAAGAAGTAAAAAAATTAGAAGTAAAATATGATAAACAATTCTCTAGTATTTATGAAGCTTTAGATTATTTGCTAAAAAAAGACAAACAAGAGAAAACTCAAGAAGAACGGAAGAAAATTGGATACAAACATTAAAAACGATAAAATTCAAAATAGTAAGTAATAGATTGTATTTTTAACAACGAATACTCGCGTTAAGGATTGAAACGGCATCCTTTTTATGCTAAACGAACAGTTAATTAAAAGATACTGAAACAAGTTCAGCATAAAAAGATATAGTGGAAAGCCTGTTAAAACGCCCAAAAAAAAGTAAGTAATATAATAAACAAAAGATGCTGAAACAAGTTCAGCATTTGCAAAATAAAAGACCATGAGTGTTTTAGAAATGAAAGTTCCTTCACCGGGAGAATCAATTACAGAAGTAGAAATCGCAACTTGGTTGGTTGCAGATGGAGATTATGTAGAAAAAGATCAGCCAATTGCAGAAGTAGATTCTGACAAAGCTACGTTGGAATTGCCTGCTGAAGAAAGCGGAATTATAACGCTTAAAGCAGAAGAAGGCGATGCTGTTGCTGTTGGTGCTGTGGTTTGTTTGATTGATACATCCGCAAAAAAACCGGGAGGAAAATCAGTTGACAGTGGGCAGTCACAGTCTTCAGAAAAAAAAGAAGAAAAGAAAGCTGAAGCTCCGAAAGAAGAAAAGAAAGAAACCAAACCAGAAACCTATGCAAGCGGAACAGCTTCACCTGCGGCTAAAAAGGTTTTGGCAGAAAAAGGAATCGATTCCAAATCTGTAAAAGGAACTGGAAAAGATGGTAGAATTACCAAAGATGATGCTGTGAATGCAACGCCATCTATGGGAACAAATACGTCTGGTGGTTCTCGTGGAACAGAGCGAAAAAAAATGTCTATGTTACGCAGAAAAGTAGCAGAGCGTTTGGTTGCGGTTAAGAATGAAACTGCAATGTTAACCACGTTTAACGAGGTAAATATGCAACCAATTTTTGATTTACGTAACGAATATAAAGAAGATTTTAAATCGAAACACGGTGTTGGATTAGGTTTTATGTCTTTTTTTACAAAAGCAGTTGTGAAAGCGTTGAAAGAATATCCTGATGTGAATTCAATGATTGACGGTGATTTCCAAATTTCAAATGATTTTCAAGATATTTCTATTGCCGTTTCTGGACCAAAAGGTTTGATGGTTCCTGTGATTAGAAATGCAGAAAACTTATCGTTTAGAGGTGTTGAAGCAGAAGTAAAACGTTTGGCTTTACGCGCGCGTGACGGACAAATTACAGTTGATGAAATGACCGGCGGAACATTTACCATTACAAATGGTGGTGTTTTTGGATCGATGTTATCTACACCAATTATCAATCCGCCTCAAAGTGCAATTTTAGGAATGCACAATATTGTAGAAAGACCAATGGCAGTAAATGGCGGCATTGTAATTCAGCCAATTATGTATGTGGCACTTTCTTACGATCACAGAATTATTGACGGTCGTGAATCGGTTGGTTTCTTGGTTGCTGTTAAAGAAGCATTAGAGAATCCTAAAGAATTATTGATGGATGGTAATGTGGAAAGAGCATTGGAAATGTAGTAGTTTTTTGAAATTTAGAAAATAGATTTTTAGAGTATAGAAAATAGACTAAATCCCGGGCTTTGCTTGGGATTTTTTTTGTTTTGGGTTTTGGTTTTATTTTTTAAATTTAGCAATTGTTTTGGTTAAGGTTTGTTAACTCTTGGTATAATGAATTGGGCAACACACATAAATCCCATCTGCATAGAAAGTTTAGTAGTTAAATTTAAAATAAAGTCTTAAATTTGATTTTAAGCTAAAGTAATAATAATGGAATTAGAGAATATTTACATTTATCGAATGACTCACATCGATAATATACCAAATATTCTAAAAATCGGAATTATTCATAAAAATTCACAAAATTCTGATCCAAATTATGTTCCTATAGGCGATGTCAGTCTTATAGATACAAGAAATACAAAAAAAGTTAGTATTGATAGTGGAGATATCCTTAATTTCGAAGCACCAAGTATTGTTTTAGGTGATTTTATTCCATTTTACTTTGGTATAAAAATGCCAATGTTATATGTAATCCAAAATGGTGGAAACTTTGTAAAGAAGGCAACAACAGCAAAAAATGTAATATATTTAGCTTGCCTATAAAAAATATTATTCAGTCGTGAGGAGTTTATTATTTTAGCGATGGACACGCTACAGATAACTTAACCTCGTTTTACGATAACACTAAAATAAATGAGTTGCCAAACATTATAGATTGGGATTCTATAAAAGCACCATTTTGGGGAGGTCAGGAAAACTTAAATAGAAAAAGAAAAAAACAAGCTGAGTTATTAGTTTCAGATGATTTACCAGCTAACTTCATATTTGGATTTTGTTGTTTCAATCAAGAAAGTAAAGACAAATTAATAGGTATGGGAATTGATGAAGGAAAAATTAAAGTAATCCCTAATGCTTATTATTAAATTTTAAAAGCTATGATTAATTACGTTACTGGGAACATATTAGATAGTGAAACTCAAGCTGTAGTAAATACGGTTAATACTTTAGGAGTTATGGGTAAGGGAATCGCTTTGCAATTTAAAAAAGCCTATCCTAACAATTATAAATCTTATTCATTAGCTTGTAAAAATAAAGAGATTGTAGTTGGTAGAATGTTTGTAACAAAAGATAGTAATATTAGTTCTGGAGAAAAAATCATAATCAATTTCCCAACAAAACAAAATTGGAGAAAACCATCCGAATATAGTTATATAGAAGACGGATTAGATGACTTAATAAATGTTATTGAAAAATATAAAATTAAAAGCATTGCTATTCCTCCACTTGGAGCAGGAAATGGAGGTCTTAAATGGGAAAAAGTCAAAATAATTATTGATGAAAAATTAAGTAGTCTTGACATTAAAATATCTGTTTATGAACCAACATCACAAATTATAGAAAAGCTCAAAAAAGAAAGAACTAAACTAACAGATGCAAGAGCTTTATTATTATTTGTTTTATATGATTTAGTTAAAAACGGAGAATATGTCTCTGAATTTTCAAGTGAAAAAGTTAGTTATTTTTTACAAAGGTTTGGTGCGAAAAAATATTTTAAACTAGAGTTTACCCCTAATTTTTATGGTCCATATTCTGGGAAAATAAAATATGTTTTAAATGCTCTCAATGGTAGTTATATTATGGGATATAGTGATATGGACAAAAAACCCTTTGAACCTCTAACTATAGTTGCAGACGGTTTTGCAGAAGTAAAAAGTCACATTGAAAACAAACCTGAATTAATCAAAATAGCAAAAGAAACTACACGTTTTTTAAATGGTTTTTATTCAGATTTCGCGTTAGAATTACTCTCATCAATTGATTTTATAGCTTCAAAAGAAAATTCATTTGATAGAGAAATTATTTCTAATAGATTAAATCAATGGAGTGACAGAAAACAAAGTATGTTTTCGAATCCAAAATACATTGATATATCTATACGACACCTAAAAACTGCAGAAATAAAAATTTAAAAAAGTATTATTGCCAAACACTGTATAAAACTAATTACCTGGTTATATAATACTTAATAAAATTCTCACGGATTCTTTAATCGATTTTTTCTTTGCTAACTTTCGTGCTTAACCACGGAACTAGTCATACACAAACACATTAGTGAATATCATGATATCCCAATAAAAATTCAATAGAAACAATTATCTCTCCCTCAAAAATGTCTCAAAAAAGAATCTGGATTATTCAAAAACGATTTTGTAATCGAATAATGATCTGTATTTTCTAAATCGGTTTTTTTCATTCCTTCGCCAGTAATTTCATAAATTGTTGCATCAGGATATGCCATCAACATTGGCGAATGTGTTGCAATAATAAATTGAGAATCAAAATTCTGCAAATGATTTTGCAAAAAATAGATAAATGCCAATTGCTTTGCTGGCGATAAAGACGCTTCTGGCTCATCTAACAAATAAATTCCTCTTTGATTTACCATTTCTTGCATAATGTGCATGTAGGCTTCTCCATGCGAAAACGAATTTAATTCTTGTCCGTAATCTTTGCGAACGCGATGTAATTGATAATTGGCACTGTCTTTCATTTGCTGCACAATATGTTTTGGAACATCATCATCTAAATAACTCATTTGATTGCTCAAGTTCACATCTTCCCGATGAATACTATTTAAATAATCGCCAAAATCTTCAGCTCGGAAGAAAAATCCTACGGAACGTTCAATTTCCCATTCCAAATCTAAATCAGTTACTAATTTTCTAGCAGCTTCAAAACAGTTTTTTTCATATCCTCTTCCGTCCATGTGCGGCAATTGCAATCTGCAAGCAAGCGATTCTAATAAAGTTGATTTTCCGCTTCCGTTTTCACCGATTAAAAAGGTTATTTTGTTCGATAAATCGATATTTTTAGCAAATTTTATGGCTGGAACATCATACGGATATGGATGTGTTCTTTGGGTATTTACATGAAGTGAAGAAAGATAGGACACAATTTTTTTCTTATTTGTTATAAATATATGAAAACAGTATTGAGCGACAAAAGAAACAAGACTTGATTCTGACTATTTGACAAACAGAAATAAATAAAATCATAATCAACCTACCTTTATTTAACTAACTAGAATTTTGGCTAATATTTAAAAAATGAAAACTAGATTTAGATTACGAAGGTAGATAATAAAGAAAGTAATATTTATATTTTTCATCTAATTACGAATCTTTATTTACCTTTAAAATCGATAAAAATTTTCTGAAATGATACAACTAAAAGGTAAAATTGCTTTAGTAACAGGCGGTGCATCCGGAATTGGAAAAATAATGGTTCGTTTACTTTTAGAGCGTAAAGCCAAGGTAATTATTTGGGATATTAATCAGCAGAAAATTGATGAAACCATTGCTGAATTTTCTCAAAAAGGAATTATTGTAGGATTTATGGTTGATGTTTCTGACGTGAATCAAATTCAAGAAACTGCTAATAAAGTGAAAAAAGAGGTTGGTATTCTTGATGTAATTATAAATAACGCAGGAATTGTTGCCGGAAAATATTTTCATGAACACACCAGATTTGATATTTTAAAAACGATGGAAATAAATGCAAATGCACCGATGTTTATTACCAAAGAATTTTTAAAAGGAATGATGGATCAGAATTCTGGACACATTTGCAATATTGCTTCTTCTGGCGGATTAATTTCTAATCCAAAAATGTCTGTGTATGCCGCAAGTAAATGGTCATTAATTGGGTGGTCTGATAGTTTACGGTTAGAAATGAAAGAGTTAAAAAAGAACATTTACATAACTACAATAATGCCCTATTATATAAATACGGGAATGTTTGATGGCGTGAATTCTAAAATACCGATTCTTGAACCAGAAGTTGCTGCATTGACAATAATTAAGTCGGTAGAAAAAAAGAAAAGAATGGTTACTATTCCTGGTTATATTTATAGATTCACTCGATTAGGTCAAGGCTTACTATCTATTGATGTGTTTGATTGGTTTGCAGGAAAAGTATTAGGAATTTATAGAACAATGGAACACTTTACAGGTCATAAAAAGTGAATTAATTCTTGAAATAATATTTATCGTTTTAGATATGAGAAACAAGACTTTTTTGAACCATGAAACAGGACTTAATTTTAACCAACTGATAAATTTAACTAGTTGAAAAAAAATAGGTTTAACCTTACAATAATGAATATCAATAAAAAATTGATGAATAAAAAATCAGTATCTATTTTTAATAAATCGCTTTGTAAAGCGATAACACTTCTCTTTTGTATGTTTCTATTTACCAATTGTGCTTCCAAAAAAATAACTGGAATTTCTTATTTGGATTCTTCAAAGGCATTAATAGAATCTTTACCAAAACTGAATGTTTTTAAAACTCGAAAATCAGAAAATAATCCTGTGGTAATTTTTATTCATGGTGGTTATTGGACAGAAGGTAAAAAAGGAACTTACGGATTTTTAGGTAGAAATTTCGCAAAGAGAGATATCGTAACTGTAATTCCTGATTATACGTTGAGTCCGAATGGAAATTACGATACCATGGCAGAAGAAGTTGCAACAGCCATAAAATGGACAGTTGAAAATATTGAGAAATACAATGGAAATCCGAATCAAATATTTTTGATGGGACATTCTGCGGGTGGTCATTTAATTGCGTTAGTTAGCACAAATCCGAAATATTTAGAAAACACAGATGTTATAAAAGGCATCGTTTTAAATGATGCTGCGGGATTGGATATGAATTCTTATTTAGAAAAATATCCGCCAAAAAAAGAACATAATTATGATGTTACGTGGACCAAAAACCCAAAAAACTGGAAAGATGCATCGCCAATTTATTTTTTATCAGAAAAAACACCACCAATTTTAATGATGACAGGCACAAAAACGTATCCTTCAATTCTAACTCAAAATAACGTTTTTGTTGAAAAGCTGAATGTATATCAACCAAACGTAAAAATTGATTATCAGACTAAAAAACACATTCCGATGATGAGTCAGTTTTTCTTTTCTTGGAATGGAAATTATAAAAAGATTGTTAAGTTCATTACAAAAAATAAATAGATAATTTTATTATTATGTTTTTCTGATTTAAATATTAATCGTAATATTGCAATGAATTAATAAAAAACAAAATGGGATTAGCTAAAACCGAAATGTTTACCGACCAACAAAATGAAATTTCTCTTTTTGCGAAAGTTTTCGGACATCCTGCGAGAGTTTCCATTTTACAACATTTATTTAAAATTGACTCTTGCGTTTGCGGAGATTTAGTTAACGAAATTGGTTTGGCTCAACCTACTATTTCACAACATTTGAAAGAACTGAAATATTTAGGTTTAATAAAGGGAAATGTAGAAGGAACAAGTGTTTGCTATTGTATTCACAAAGAAAATTGGACTGCAATGAAAACTGTAATGACCGAATTTCTTAATCAAGACTTGACCAAAAAGCAAGATTGTTGTTAAAAAAAATTTGAATTTATTAATCGTGAAATCGCAATAAACAAATATAGTTATGAAATTATCTCAAGCAAAATCAATATTACAAAAATTGGAAACTATAGGTTTTCAATTACCAAACGGAGAATTAGTACCAAATCATTTCCACGTTACAGAGGTTGGTAAAATCACAAAACATTTTATCGATTGTGGTGGAACTGAAAGAAATGAAGAAGTCGCAAACTTCCAACTTTGGAATGCAAATGACTACGACCACAGATTACATCCAGACAAACTATTGAATATCATTGAACTTTCTGAAAATGTTTTAAAAATAGCCGATTTAGAAATCGAAGTAGAATATCAATCAGAAACAATTGGAAAATACGACCTTGACTTTGATGGAAAAAATTTCTTATTGACTAACAAGCAAACCGACTGTTTGGCAAAAGACAAATGTGGAATTCTGGTAGAAAAGACAAAAGTAAAACTATCAACCTTAAATGATGAACCTTGCTGTTCAACAGATGGAAACTGTTGTTAAAAAACATTATAAATTTTATAAAAATGACAACAACAAAACCAATCCTATTTTCAGAAATAGAAAAAATAATTA
>Ga0105054_10005624_pt1 | contig 17921 bp, 18 predicted proteins | sample BON02_FD_78091 | JGI IMG/M metagenome (GOLD analysis project Ga0105054, IMG submission 78091) | Freshwater microbial communities from Lake Bonney liftoff mats and glacier meltwater in Antarctica - BON-02 (megahit assembly) | ecosystem: Environmental > Aquatic > Freshwater > Ice > Glacier...
ACAAATCAACAAATCAACAAATTGTTTACAGGTTCCCCCTTGACTCCTGTTCCCTTTCCAAAGCCTCAAAAAGTGCTTTGAAATTTCCTGCTCCAAAAGATTTTGCTCCTTTGCGCTGAATGATCTCAAAAAATAGAGTAGGTCTGTCCTCAACCGGCTTGGTAAAAATCTGTAGCAGATAACCTTCTTCATCCCGGTCGACTAGGATACCCAAATTCTTAAGCGGTTCAATATCTTCTTCTATTTTACCCACTCGGTCTTCGAGATCATCATAATAAATCGTAGGAACCTTTAAAAACTCCACTCCTCGAGCCTCCAATTTACTTACGGTATTTACGATGTCATTCGTTGCGATGGCAATGTGCTGAACCCCTTCATCACCATAAAAATCAAGATATTCTTCAACCTGCGAACGTTTTTTACCTTCTGCCGGTTCATTTATCGGAAATTTGACATAGCCATTCCCATTACTCATCACCTTACTCATTAAAGCGGAATACTCGGTAGAGATCTGTTTATCATCAAATGTCAGAATATTCCTGAAGCCCATCACATCCTCATAGAATTTAACCCATTTATCCATTTGATTCCATCCCACATTACCTACACAATGATCTACATAAAGTAAGCCGGTTGGTTCAGGATTATAAGCGCTTTCCCATTTTTCATATCCTGGCATAAACAGCCCATTATAGTTTTTGCGTTCAACAAACATGTGTACTGTTTCGCCATAAGTGTAAATGCCACTCATTTTGACTTGCCCGTAATCATCTTCAAGTGTTTGTGGATCTAAATAACTTTCAGCGCCTCTGGAAGTGGTCTGGTGGTGTGCATCATAGGCATCATCAACCCAAAGGGCAATGATTTTAACCCCATCACCGTGGCGGGTCAGTTGTTCTGAAATGGGATGATCTGGGAATAAAGGGGTGGTTAGAACCAGCCTGATCTTATTTTGAATAAGAACATAGGAGGCACGGTCTTTAACTCCGGTTTCCGGACCGGCATAAGCCAGACTTTGAAAGCCGAAGGCTGTTTTATAAAAGTGTGCCGCCTGCTTAGCATTCCCGACATATAATTCTATATAATCGGTTCCTTTAAGAGGAAGAAAATCTGTTATTTGTATATCTTCTACTATTGTTCCTTCATTCATTTTAATAATTTTTAGTAATATTTTCTGAAATTTTCAAATCATCAAATCATCAAATTATTCCACATTCTCCTGCCAGCTTTTATGATAACTTTCATCCTCAATACTCAGGGCGTAATCTGTCAGCATCAAGGGTTTAAAAGGATCAATCATTACTGCAAGTTCTTCTGTTCTTTCCTTTCCAATTGATTTTTCAACTGTCCCGGGATGCGGACCATGAGGGATCCCACCGGGGTGAAGGGTTATCTGGCCCTTGACAACGCTTTTGCGGCTCATAAAATCCCCATCCACGTAGTATAAAACCTCATCACTGTCTACATTACTGTGATTATAAGGCGCCGGGATTGCATCGGGATGATAATCATATTTACGCGGACAAAAAGAGCAGATCACGAAATTATGACCCTCGAAAGTTTGATGCACCGGTGGTGGCTGATGAATTCTTCCGGTAATCGGTTCAAAATCGTGGATGGAGAATGCCCAGGGATAATGAAAACCATCCCATCCTATAAAATCAAATGGGTGGGTACCATAAGTATAAGGATAGATCAAACCCTGTTTTTTTATCAGTACTTTAAAGTCACCTGATTCATCATGAGTTTCAAGATCGGCAGGACGTTTTATATCACGCTCGCAAAATGGCGAATGCTCCATTAATTGGCCCCATTCATTGCGGTAGCGTTTTGGAGTACGTATTGGACTGAAACTTTCGATAATGAAAAGCCTGTTCTCTTCGGTATTGAATTCCATCTGATAAATCGTCCCTCGAGGAACCACAAGGTAATCGCCGTATTCAAACCGGATTTTTCCGAAACCGGTTTTCAAAGTTCCGCTTCCCTCATGGATGAAAATAACCTCATCAGCCTGACTGTTCTTATAATAATAATCTGTCATGGAATGGCGTGGTGCAGCCAGGGAAATATGAAGGTCGCTGTTCACAAGTACTGGTTTACGGCTCTCCAGATAGTCATTTTCAGGTTTGATCTTGAACCCGATCAAGCTAGTATGGCGCAGATGCTTTTCTCTGGCAATCTTCGGTTCAACCGAATAAGGTTCAGCAAGTTCTTTTACAATAGTTGGAGGATGACAATGATAAACCAGCGAATAAAGACTGGAAAAACCCTCGGTAGAGACCAATTCCTCAGCGTACAGCACACCGTTTGCTTTACGGAAGGCAGTATGACGCTTGTGAGGAATTGACCCTAATGTATGATAGATAGGCATAAATTAGAATTTATTGTATAGTATAATTGGTATTACAAAGTAAGCTTTTCTTTATTGGAAACTGAAATATGTTTATAAGGTATCTTTCTTTGATTTTTTTCTGAATGGCTTAAAGGATAAGCAAAATTCATTAGTTTTGAATAGCTGCTAACCTAATTATACCCTTCATGAAATTAATTTCCTACAAAACCGAAGACCGCGAACACCTTGGATTGTTCATAAACGGACATATTTACAACCTCAATTCATGCGATAAACTTATTCCCGACAATATGAATGAGTTTTTGAATGGGGGTGAAGAGTTAATGGAGCGGGCAAAAAAGGTCAATTTGGAGATTAAATCAGGTAAACAGAATGCCAAGGAAGAAATATTTTTCGAAGTATTAGCTCCAGTACCTCATCCAAGCTCCTGTCGTGATGGTTATGCATTCAGGCAACACGTAGCATCGGCAAGAAATAACCGGAGAGTTGAAATGATCCCTGAATTTGATCAGTATCCAATATTCTATTTCACGAATCATAATGCTATTGAAGGCATGGGGGATGTTGAATGTATGCCTGATCATTTTGAAAAGCTTGATTTTGAATTGGAGGCAGCAATTGTGATTGGTAAAAAGGGCAGGAATATCCGGGCATCTGAAGCTGATTCTTATATCGCAGGATACATGATTATGAATGATCTGAGTGCCCGTACTCTTCAAATGGAAGAGATGCTGCTTAATCTGGGCCCTGCCAAGGGGAAGGATTTTTCTACTGTGATCGGTCCATGGCTGGTTACACCCGACGAACTGGAGAAGTATAAAACGTCTGCAAAACCAGGGCATACGGGAAATGCCTTTGCTCTCGATATGAAATGCTGGGTAAACGGCACTGAGGTATCTTCAGGCTCGATGGCAGATATGGACTGGACTTTTGCCGAGATCATTGAACGTTGTTCTTACGGAGTAGATATTTTGCCCGGTGATGTGATTGGATCAGGAACCGTTGGTACCGGTTGTTTTCTCGAATTGAATGGCACCGGCTTGCTGAATGACCCTGAATACAAATCTCAATGGCTTCAGCCGGGAGATATTGTTGAAATGGAAATTACTGGATTAGGGCGTTTGACCAATACAATCAGAAGAGCAAATACAGACTGGTCTATTTTGAAATTGAAAAAGAAAAGTTCTTAGCGAATATGAATTCAATCGTCATACTGAACGTAGTGATGGATCTTATTGATTAAAAAATGATTTTGCCTAATAGGATAAACATGCTGACCCTAAATACCTCTGATCTTAAGCCTGCAGAACTTCAGAATTACCTGCAATATGCAATCGCTCCAAGGCCGATATGTTTTGTCTCGACCATTGATAAAGAAGGGAATATCAATTTAAGCCCTTTTAGTTTTTTTAATATGTTCAGTATTAATCCTCCGGTTTGTGTGTTTTCACCATCTCGAAGGGTAAGGGATAATACGACCAAGCATAGTCTTGAAAATATTTTGGAAGTTCCTGAATGTGTGATAAATATAGTGAATTATGGCATGGTTCAGCAAACATCACTTGCCAGTGTGGAGTATCCAAAAGGTGTAAATGAGTTCCTTAAAGCAGGATTTACAGCCCTTCCTTCTGAATTGGTAAGACCTCCGCGTGTTGCAGAATCGCCTGTCCAGCTTGAATGTCTGGTCAGGCAGGTTATTCCTTTGGGTGAAAATGCCGGTGCCGGTAATCTGGTCATTGCAGAGATTAAAAGAATACATATCCATGAAGATATATTGGATGAATCTGGAAAGATTGATCAGGCCAAAATCGATCTGGTTGCCAGATTAGGTGGCGACTGGTATTGCAGAGTAGGTAAGAACAATCTATTTGAGGTCGAAAAACCGGTTCGTTCCATAGGGATAGGGGTAGATTCTCTGCCAGCCTCTGTCCGAAACTCTGATATTTTGACTGGAAATAATCTTGGGCAACTTGGAAATGTGGAAAGACTGCCTTCTGATGAAGAAATTGCTGAATTCAGTTCTGACCCAGAGATGAGGCTAATTCTTGATGCTACAATTGGAGATTCAAAAACAAGGGAAAGAGAACTCCATCAATACGCCAGAAAACTACTGGAGGAAAGAAATGTTGGAGATGCTTGGAAGGTGCTTTTGATGTGAAGTTGTTTTCAGTTGTCTGTTATCTGTTGTCAGGTTGGTTGGTTGGTTAGTTGGTTGGTTGGTTGGTTAGTTGGTTGGTTGGTTGGTTGGTTAGTTGGTTGGTTAGTTGGTTGGTTGGTTGGTTGGTTGGTTAGTTGGTTGGTTGGTTAGTTGGTTGGTTAGTTGGTTGGTTAGTTGGTTTGTTGTTAATAGGAACTCTCCATTCTCCATTCTCAACTATCTTACAGTCCCAAAACCTGCCTCAACTTCGGATACCCTGTTTTGCTTACAGGAATCTTTTCGCCCGATTTCAGGATTGCCAGATGGGATTCTTTTTCATAGGGGTCAATCCTAGTAATTTCATTGATCCTGACTATATAGGAGCGGTGTACCCTAACAAAATCATCCTCTCCCAATAGCTTTTCGAAGTAGGCCATGGTTTTGTTTTTGAGAAAAGATCCTTCAGATGTATGAATTTTAACATAATCATCATCCGCAGCAAGGAAAAGGATATCATTTACCGGAATGATTTTGATCTTGGTTCCTGTTTTAACAACTACACGCTCATTTCTAAGGCTAGAGTTTTGAATATTGTCCAACAGCTGTTTTGTGTTTTGCTTAGGTTCTGCAACCTGACGTTGGTCCATCCACTTTTGAACGGCCTTATTGAAACGTTCCTTGGTAAACGGTTTGAGGAGATAATCCACAGCATGCTCTTCAAAAGCTTTAATGGCGTACTCATCAAAGGCGGTGGTAAAGATTACAGAAGGTGGCTGCTCAATAAGTTCGAGCATTTCAAATCCGTTGATCTTAGGCATCTGAATATCCAGAAAGATAAGATCAGGCTCATGTTGTGCAATTGCTTTTACACCTTCAAAACCATCATTACATTCCTGAACAATCTCCAGATCCGGCCAGGATTGGAGGTATTCAATCACTACAGAACGTGCCAGAGGCTCGTCGTCAATTAAAACTACTCGCATATTTATACCTGTGGAATTTTTACAATAGTTGTAAATATATGGCTATAAGATGTAGTTTCCAATAGGTCGGTTCTGCCAAATAATAAATGTAATCTACGTTTCACTCCACTGAGTCCGAAGCCGGTTCCATGTTTGGGACGCGTAGTATCAGGATCATATGGATTTTGAACCGTAATTTGAAGTTCATTTTCAAGGCATTCTGCAAAAATACTGATGGTAACTACACCGGTTGTATCGTAAAGACCAAATTTTATTGCATTCTCAACAATTGGCTGAAGCAGCATAGGTGGAAGTAATTTTGATTTGCAGGCTTCGTTGTACGATATTTCAGTTGAGAGACGATGTCCGAACCGCACTTTTTCTATATCAAGATATAATTGTAAGTGTTCCAATTCATCCATGAGCGAAACCGGCTGCTGATCTTCCTTTTTAAGGGTGCCCCGAAGAAAATCTGATAATTGATGAATCATTTTCCTAGCTTCTTCAGGTCTGCTGCCAATGAGGGCAGTAATGGAATTTAAACTATTAAATAGAAAGTGAGGCTGTAATTGCTGCCTAAGATTATAGAGTTCGGCATCTCTGGCCAAAGTTTCAGCTTCGAGTTTTCTTTTTTCCGTTTCTTTCTGATCTTCCTGAGTATACCAGACCACACTAACCATTGCCATCAACCCTATAATCAGGAGTCCGATGAAAAATCGAATTGGTAATGAATTGTATAAAAACTCAGCGTAATGCGGGTCATTTAATATTATGCTGTCAAGCGCCCAATTATTGACTACTAGCCATAGCGAAGCAAGAATAGAGCAATACATCAGCATAAGCAGATACCTGTTTTTCTCTGGCCGATAATATTTCAGGTTGTTACCAATTAGGTAGCAGGCGATTGCAAGCAGTAAAATACTGACAGTACTATCCAATAATGAAGTCTGAAAACTGAAGCCAAACCATAATAGTATTGCCGACTGCGATAAAATACTGGCAACAATACTTTGTACAATCACCAATAAGATCTTGCTTTTCGACAAAACCCCGGTATTTGGATTTGCATTATTAGATTGCTGTTGTGACACTTGTTTGTTGATTTTGGCAGATCAATAATGCTTTTTGATGACTCATTTCAAATAATTTATAGGTTGATAGATGAATATTTCTCTTTAATGCAGGGTATATCCCTAACAATTTAAAAGCTCTTAATATCTATTCCTCCAAATATGGAGGTTCCTTCTATTACAAGAATCTTATCTGGAATAGCATTCAACTGAGGTGGGCGTTTATCTTCAATTCCTCCGAAAATAGCAACCATCTCAGAATGTATGGTCCAGTTAGCAGGAACAATTATCTTCGTGCCTCCAAACACCTGAACTACTTCAATTTTTACCCTCCCTTTAATGTCAGCTTGCATCAGATTAATCTCACAACCCCCAAAAAAGTTCACTATTTCGCCGCCCTGAAAATCTTTGGAGACAATATTCTTCTTAACTCCCCCGAAAATTGAAACAGACTCAATTTTATCTTCAGTCATGGGTCCGGAAGCAGGTCTTTCGGCAGCTTCTCCGCTAAAGTTATTGTCCATGTTTTCAGGATCTACTCTTTTATCCCAGCTTGTGAAATCTCCAGCCTTAAAGCCTCTCTTTCGGCCAAATACCAACCAGGTTCCAAGACCGATAATCAGAAATGGCCAGAAAAATCTGCTCAGCTCCATGCCGGGAATGACTTTATTGCTCAGGAATAGCGCACCGATGGCAATAGGCATAAAAGCCGATGGACGATCATATCCTTGACGAGAGCCGATGAAAACCCCAATTAGAATCAGAAATACAGGCCAGCTGAAAATCCAGGATGGAATAAAGAAAATGTCTAAAGTACGCAGTAATAGTATGAACCCCAGTCCAAGTAAAACTAAGCCAACTAAGGCTTTACCTGATTTTTGATTTGAGCTATTGAAATTTTGCATGGCTATAATATTTGATTCAAAACTAAGTACTTATGATCTATAGTAAAATACATATTAGGCGAGTTTACTGCTCTTCTCGGTGAATGTCGTAAAAATGTCGGTGAAATTTTAATCAATTGACTTTGATAATTGACTTTGATAATTGACAGTTGACAAAGTTGTTGCTAATTTACTCATTCTCTCATTTACTAATTTGCTAATTCTCTAATTTGCCCCTTTCAACTTGATATAAACATGTTTAATATTTCCTTTTCCAGATTCCCGTTCATCGAACTCAAATTTATTCAGATTTTTAATCAGAGGGAGGAGTTTGGGGTAATTATAATTTCTGGAATCGAAATCAGGTTTCTTTTTCAGGAGTAAATTCCCAAGGTTTCCAAGGTAAGCCCATCCATTTTCATCTTCGAGATCCGAAATGCTATCGCTTATTAGTTTGATAAGCTCTTTATCAATATTATTCAGTGGTGCATTATTTTTCTTTGTGCTTTTCTTTGATTTTCTGGAAAGAGGAGTTTCATCAAATGCTGTTTCCTCTGCCGTAGTTTCTTTAGCGCTCAGGATCTCGATATAAATAAATTTATCACAGGCAGTAATAAAGGGTATTAAAGTTTTCTTTTCACCGATTCCAATAACCATCATGCCGGCTTCCCTTAATCGGGTAGCAAGCCTTGTGAAATCACTATCACTCGAGACTATGCAAAATCCATCTACCTTGCCTGAATATAAAATATCCATCGCATCGATAATCATTGCACTATCGCTGGCATTTTTACCTGTAGAATAGCTGTATTGCTGTATAGGGGTGATTGCATTCTCCAGCAATACCTTTTTCCAGCCCGAAACGGTTGGCTTTGTCCAGTCGGCGTAGATTCTTTTAAATGTTGGAGTACCGTATTTGGCAATTTCTTGAAACATGGGTTTTACATTGGCATATGGGACATTGTCAGCATCAATGAGTACTGCGAGCCGAAGGTCTTTGGTTAATTCCATGTTTATATTTTTTTTGTTGCTTTCTGATAAAGGTAGAGGTTTTAATATTAAAAAATTCCCATTTAAATACCCCTCAATTGCGATGTTTTATTCTCAAGGTGTAGCTGAAACCTGAATTATAATTGAATTTGGATGTAAATCCGTAAGGTGAAATTCAATTTTTATCAAATGCAGCCTAGTGTTGATGTTAATATTTCATTATTCTTTGTATAATTGATGAGATAATATTCTGCATGTTAAAAATTGGTATCATCGGATTGGGGGATATAGCTCAAAAAGCATATCTGCCGGTATTAAGCAGTAAAGACCTTGAAATCCATCTATTTACCCGTAATCAGGAACGCCTTCTCCAAATTGGAAGGCAATACAGGTTCGAAAATTTGCATACAAATCTTGAATCTATCCTGAAAAGCGGGATCAAGGGCGCATTTGTTCATACCGCAACCGAATCGCATGAAAGTATTATCGAACAACTTCTCATGCATGATATTCATGTGTATGTTGATAAACCAATTACCTATAACTATGCTTCATCAAAAAGGCTGGTGGACTTGGCAGAAAGCAGGGGACTGAATCTGATGGTTGGCTTTAACAGAAGGTATGCTCCGGCATACCGGGAACTGAAGCAGGTAGCAAATCCAAACATGATCATTCTTCAAAAGAACAGACATTCACTACCCGGAGATATAAGAACCTTCGTTTTCGACGATTTTATCCATGTTATTGATACCATGCGTTATCTATTTACCTGGCCGCTTAAGGAAATTTTGGTGAGAGGGATGGAAAGAGATGGGTTATTGATTCATGCAGTAGTACAACTGATTGCTGAGAATGGTTCAATTGCTATTGGCATTATGAACAGAGATTCGGGCAGCTTGGAAGAGAAGGTTGAAGTATTCAGCGCCGAAGAAAAGAAGACGGTCATCAATATGACTGATCTGAGTACCAAGCGGCAAAAGACCGAAACCTCAAACGGGATTAATGATTGGGAATCGACCCTTTCGAAACGAGGATTCGAAAATATAATTGATGATTTTCTTCATTCACTTGAAAATGGAACTAAACCCCAATTCAGTATGAAGGATGCCTTACTGACACATGAGATGTGTGAGAATGTGGTTCAACAATTGACAGTGACTAGTTTCCGATAAAGATTTTATATTTCGATCCCGAAGGTGGTCGTATGTGGGAACTTTGATTACATACGACCACCTTCGGGGTCGGGAAAAAGGTTAAATGGAATTTACTATAAACATGTGACCACCGGGGTCAAAGTAATGATATTTTATGCTGGGGCTTGCTTTTTGAGAATTGGACAGAATCATTCCTCCAAAGGAGTATAAGCATGTTTTATCAGGAAACACAATTTTAACCGCACAGTAACGATTGACAGTTGACAGTTGAGAATCATTGCTGTCCGGGTAAAGTAATGTAAATACAAAATATCTCTATTTAGACTTCTCAATCAGATATTTTAGTTGAACTAGAATTAAGAGCCCCCCCTTTAACCTTGCCTCCCTCTCCAAAGGAGTCCTTTGGACTATTGCCGGAGGGCAAATTTGTTATTCACGAGTTTTTATTGTTTTTAAAGGTGTTCATGCTTTCGCCGCTGAAGGGCGGCTCAGGTTTGAAGGCCAAAAGAAAGAAAAGCCTTTTTCAATCCCTAGGTGCCTAGCCACAAGTCCACCACACATCAAAAAAAAGTGATCGCCGCTTTTGGGAGATAGGGAAATATGAAAGCATTCCGGGTATGATCCCAAAATCTAATGCTCGGTATTGCTATTTGAACGACCATGCATCTTTTTTTTGATTTCACTGGCTAGGTCCCGGTTTTACACCGGGAGAATCGTCCTTCGGAACCGTAAATCTGTTATTAACGGCTTTAGGACTGTGCGTATTGGGTTACAACAGATCATATATTACTGTCCTTGCTGTTAGCGGGGATCGGCCTCCCGGGATTTGCCACAAATACCGGGAAGCCGCGGCTCTTTTGCTTACTTTTCCAGCTGAAGGGAAAAGTAAGTGCCCTCTTCTGCGGCAAGAGCGGACGATTTTTAATAAGGAATATTTAATGTGTTTTTACCCGGACACTAGTGGTTGAGAATTGAGAATGGAAAATTGAGAATGGAAAATTTACTGTTGACAATATATTAGCCATTAAAATCTACTTTACAATTAATTAGTATGTAAACGAATTGCCAATAGATAACAGACAACAGTTAACTAGATTTGGTTCCTCCTTCGTCGGGATGATATGACGGCTACAGGGGAATTTAGAGTTTCCTGCAAAATTTGATGATTAACTCTAAATCACTGACAACAGATAAAAGACAACTAACAAAGAGTTTAGATTATTTCAACTAAAAATTTATTTCTTAATTTTTGTCTCATAAATCCCAATCCATTCTTTCACACTAATTCTTTTAACCAATTGACCAATCAGCACAAAGGGTATTTGTTCCGTTTTTTTAAATCTTAGGCAGCTTTTGCCCATATCTTTTTTAGCGGTTGTGTGTTTGGGATATTCTTCCAGGAACCAGTCCATTGTTTTTTCATCAGCATAAAGCCCCATGTGGTAAAACGCAATGAAATTTTTCTGGGAGGCCAGACTCATGAAAGGAAGAGGTAGGGTAGGATTACAATGGTAACCTGCAGGATAAATTGAATGTGGAAGAACATAACCAACCATTCCATAACTCATTTCTTCAGATAGGCCTTCGGGCAGATTATCAAGAATGACCTTTCTTAACTGATTCATTCCTTTTTTCCGGTCTTCCGGAAGGGAATCGAAATATTCCTGTGGAGTCAAGGCTGTGGATTGCATATTTATTTATTTACTTTCCATTGATGAGAATCATCTTCCATAATCTCCCTGCCCCAAACCGGAAGTTCAGCTTTCAGCCTTTCCACGGTTTCATTACAAGCATCCATTGCGGCTTTTCTGTGTGCCGATGAGGTGAAAACAAATAAGCAAATTTCGCCGGCTGCAACCTCAGCAAGACTATGATATACATGCATACAAGTTAATGGGTATTTGGCGAAAATATCCTCCCTGATTAAATACATTTTTTCGATAGCCATTTCTTCAAAAGCAGTAAAATCGATAGCTCTCACTTTCCCATTTTCGGTTTCATCTGCCCTCACCTGGCCCAGAAATATACTGTGTCCGCCAATTGCTGTTTGGGTACTGTGTTTTTGGATGCTTTCGGCAATGAATGTCGCCGGAATGGCACCCTGAACAAATATATTTTTAGCTTTTCTATCTGACATTATGGTACTATTTGGATTTCTGCCAACCGGCGATTCCATCTTTTAAACTATATATTTTTCTGGACTTACCAAAATGTTTTGAAAGTATCTCAGCAGCACCTGCACTTCGTTTTCCACTTTGGCAGAAGAGTACGATTGTTTCAGCATGAATTTCAGGAATTTGTTCTTGCAAGCGGCTTAAGGGAATATTGATATGTTCAAAATCATTTACCTGAGGCGCTTCTCCTGCTTCCCTGACATCGACAAACTGGATATTTTTTTCTTGCATCATACGCTGAACTTCTTCCGGCCTAAGCTCAAATGCTGAACTAGTGGAACAAAACCAGTCATAATTAAATGCCTTAAAAGCTTTGGCGCCTTCCGGGATCATTTTACTGGTTTCAGGAATTGCGACTAATTCCATTTCAAAAAAGTGATTATTCAGGGAATTGTAGGTGAGCAAACGATTGATCAGTGCATTTCCAATATTGGTAATCAGCTTTATAGTTTCATTAGCCATCATGGTTCCAATGATCCCGGGAAGTACTCCAATTACACCGGCTTCTTCACAATTTAAGACTTCTCCATCTGCAGGAGCCACTGGGAAGAGGTCGCGGTAGTTAACGGCTGTATTTGTCTCTGATGGATGATTGAAAACAGCTAACTGCCCCTCAAAACGCGATATTGCACCATAAACCAGTATTTTCTTTAAGATTACACAAGCGTCATTGATCATATACCTGCTAGCGAAATTATCAGTGCCATCCAGAATGATGTCGAAGCCTTTAATAATTTCAAGTGCATTGGAATTACTTAGTTTTTCGTTGAATACAATGATCTCAATTTCCGGATTAATCTGTTCCAGAACATCTCCGGCTCGCAAAGCTTTTGAAAGACCAATATCATTCACAGAGAATAAAACCTGCCGGTGTAGATTGCTCAGCGAAACAATATCAAAATCTACAATGCCAATTCTGCCAACACCTGCACCCGCAAGATAGAGGAGGGCGGGACAACCCAAACCACCTGCACCTATGACCAGTACCTTTGCATTTTTTAACTTCTGCTGGCCGATTTCGCCAAGCTCTTTCAGTGAGATTTGGCGCTGATATCTATCGTTTTTTGTCGGATTGCTCATGATCAACCTCCCGAAAAAGGTGGTAATAATGCGATATTATTGTCTCCACTCAGAATAGTATTTTCTTTTATGACTTTTTTATTTAATGCAATGGCATATTTTGCATTGATTAGAAGGGGGTACATTTCATGCAAAGTTTTAATCAGCGTTTCTGTGTCTGGGATATCATGAAGGATCATTTCTGTTTTACCGGTGATATCTGCGAGTTGCCCGAACAAAGTAAGATGTACCTGCATATTATTCGTTTATTTTTAAGTAAAAATAAGCTTTATTCCGGCCAGAAGCAGTACAATAGCCAGTGTATTTTTTAAAATATTCTGGTTGAACTTTAATGAACCCATATAAGAACCGCATAAACCTCCTGCAAAAGCAATGGCAACGTAGCTGATCATATCCGGACTAAACTGAATGCCTTTACTCAGATGGCCTGCAAGACCAGAAAAGGAATTGACAAATATAAATAAAGCACTTATCGCAGCTGTTTGCTTCTGATCAGTCCATTTCAGTAGGAGTAAGACCGGTGAGAGTATGATCCCTCCTCCAATTCCAATCAATCCGGATAAAAATCCAATAGATGAACCGATCAAGATTGAAAGGAAAAGACTATTCTTCCGGATTTCTTCTATTTGGAAATTGGCGAAGAAAAGGAATCGGATTACCGGAATGAGTAAAAGGAAACCTAAGATTTTCTTATAAAAATCTGCCTCTAAGGAAATTAATCCCCCGGCAAAGGCCATGGGTACCGATGCAATCGCCAGAGGTAGAAATATATTCCATTTGAAGTGCTTTCCACGATAAAATTGGTAGAAGGAAGTAAGGGAAACAAACAGGTTAAGAAGTAGTGCTGTCGGCTTCATCACATCCGGTGATATGGCATAGATGGCCATCAGAGCCAGATATCCGCTGGCGCCACCATGGCCAACTGAGGAGTAGAGGAAGGCAACAATAAATAATAAAATGTAAAAGATGTAGATATTTTCCATTCTATCAAAACGAGGGTAAAATATGAATTTCTACTTCCTCTCCGGCCTTATATTCCGTACGATCCACTTCGAGTTTGATCAGACAGTTGGCTTTTGCAAAGGTGCTCAGTCTGAATGATTCCTGTGCTTTTAAGTCTTTTACATTTTTCCCGTCAAAATATGCTTTCAGAAAATGGGTAAGGCCTGCAGTTTTTTTTATATCTGTTTCCAGAATTGCCTTCATCTTAATTAAGTCTTTCTCCTGTTTACTTAACAGTGCGATTGCCGGATAGACATATTCATAAAAGCAGGTTAATACTGATGCGGGATTACCGGGCAAACCGAAAATATACTTATCGCCTTTTTTGCCAAAATAAATCGGTTTGCCGGGCTTTTGTTTGATCTTATGAAAAACCTGTTCTACATCGTTCGCTTCTGCTGCACGAATTACAAAGTCATAATCACCCACACTTACCCCACCTGTAAGTAAAACCAGATTACTTTTTTTCATAGCAATTGCCAATATATCGATGAGAATATTAAGATCATCTTCGGCTGAAAATACATCAACATTCAATATTCCCAATTCCCTGATTGCAGCGCTTAATGCATAGGAATTGGATTCGTATACCTGGCCATAGGATAGGGGCAATCCGGGTTGCTGGAGTTCATTTCCTGTAAGAATGATGCTTAAGTTTGGTCGTGGGTGGACTAGCAGTTCATGTATCCCCAATCCGGCTAGAAAGCCAATTGCAGGTGCATTCAATAAACAGCCCTTTTTCATTGCGAGTTCCCCCTTTTTTGCTTCAGAGCCCTGTATTCTAACATTATGCCCTGAAATTAAATTACTGTCTTTTATAATCAGATTACCGTTTTGAATATCAACCTTTTCCTGCATTACAACCGTGTCTGCACCCGGAGGAACTGCAGCTCCCGTAAAAATACGGCAGGTGTTATTTGCTTCTAAGGGCTTCTGTTCTGCTAGGCCGGCCTGTGCTATACCTTCAATTTTGAGTATATTATTTTGCTTCCAGCCTTCATAGTTAAAAGCATAACCATCCATTGAAGATTGATTGAAAGGAGGCACATCAGTTTTTGAAAAGACATCTTCAGCAAGTATTAGACCTGCTGCATTATTTAAGGAGACTTTAAGGGCAGGAAGTGGCCTAATACTTTCTGCAATAAGCTTCTTGGCTTCTGAAACGGCAATGAATTCTGCAGGCATCCTGAGCTAGTTTTTTAAAGAAATCAAAGGCTCAATTTCGATATAATAATGGGGATTAGCAATCTTGATCTTTCAAAAGATAGTTTTGATAAAGTCCCAATGAATTAGTTGAATGATCACAGGCTAAATCCTGTGATCTGCTTAAAAAGAGTTGAAGGTATTAGTAGAAATCATAGAGGATTTAAGAATTCAAAGTCATTTGTGTCCGACGAAAATATAATTCTTGGCTTTACAAACTATATTCTCAGCTCTTCATTATGCTTTTTTCTTTTCCTGCAGCAGAAAAGAAACAAAATGCCGCCGCTGCACCTGATGCTATTAAAGTTAATACTAAGGCCTGGTCAGTGCGTACCGCACCAGCTGAGGCGGAAAAAAAGGTTAACGGAGATTTAATGCTTAGGCCAAAGCTTATGAACATTCCTGCATGTCTAGGTACAAACATTGCAATATTAATGACAGTGAAAACATGAAAAACCGAGAATTTCTTATTGAATAAATAGTGGGGCTTAGTTATTAACAGATATATAAAAAAATACAATATAGCGTATAGTTGGATATTTTGTCTACAATTTTATTTTACCCGGACAACAATAAATTCAAAGTAATTAACAAAATGAATAATATTTATTAAATCTTATCCCCCAATACTAATCATGCTTCTATTATGAAGATCTTCCGTTTGGATTTTTTCAAAATCCTTAGTGAATTGTCCGCCAAGTTCTTTTGCTTTGGACGCGATGCTTTCTTTGATGAGCGGTAACACATCCTCTCCTTTTCGAAATGCAGTCAGCAGGTCAGTTTCTTTTTGAGAAAAAAGACAATTTTTCATTTTCCCGTCGGCGGTTAATCTCATCCGGTTACAACCGGCACAGAAAGGAGAGCTCATCGTGCTGATGACGGCAAAAGTGCCCTTATGGCCTTCAATACTATATTTTTTTGCTGTATCATGGAAATCACCCTGAAGGGCTACCGGACTATACTTCCGGCTGATTTCATCCATCATTTCTTTCCAAGTAAAAACCTGATTGCTGGTCCATCTATTACCTTCAAAAGGCATGAATTCTATGAATCGGACATGGACAGGTACATCCTTTGTCCAAGCCACAAAATCATTTATTTCATGGTCATTCATTCCTTTCATGACAACTACATTCACTTTTACATGAAAGTCTTCATTTATCATCAGGTTAATATTATCCATCACCAATTTAAAACTATCTCGGCGAGTAATAATGTTAAATTTATCTGGTTCAAGTGTATCTAAACTAATATTTAAGGAGCTCACTTTGGCCTCTTTAAGTACATTCACAAAATCATGAAGGCGGGTAGCATTGGTCGTTAAGGTAAGTTTAACAGGCAGCTTTGCCAAACGAAGTATAATATCCTCTGCATCCTTCCGTACCAGCGGTTCACCACCAGTTAAGCGGATTTTGTTGACGCCATTTTCAACAAAAATTTTTGCCAATGCTTCAATTTCTTCAGGCTGCATTAGCCTTGAATGGGGAGTGAATTCATAATCTTCTTTTGGCATACAATAAAAGCAACGCAAATTGCAATTGTCTGTAAGAGAAATCCTCAGATAATTATGAATCCGGTCAAATGAATCTATAAGCATGGTTAAAAGTACACTATTTCATTAAATTTTTGTAATCCTCAATTGTATCAATATCAATACTGCCCTTGTCGAAAGGAATAGCCTGAAGGGACCCATCGTACTTTTTAATCAGATATTTTGCTCCAAAATCTCCCTTTAGTGCAGATAATTCATGGAAATGCTTTTTATGAAACAGGGCGGGGGTTCCATTTATATTCACATACTTGCTGGCCACAATTGACTTGCCGCTTTCTTCATATTTTTTAATCAATTGATGCAATAGTTGTACATTAACAAATGGCTGATCACAAACCATCAATATCGCAGCCTCAGTATCTGAATACAGCTCAAGAAGTGTATTTATACCGCATACAATTGAAGAGGCCATGCCACTTTCCCAATCCTGGTTTTCAATAATTTTCAGAAAATTCTTGTCAAGCTTGGTTGTGATTTCATCAATATTTGAACCCAAAACGACTAGTATTGGCCCGGTTCGACTTTCATGAGCAATATCAATTGTATGCTGGAGAAGATTTTTTCCCTGATAGGAGAGTAGTTGTTTCGGACTTCCCAATCGCGCTGAACGGCCGGCAGCCAGTATAATTATTGCATATTTCCTATTTTTCTCAGTGAATGCCTTCATCTTCTTAACTTCTTGGATGGATAGGAGATTTTCTGTTTCTCAAAATGGTTCCGTCTCTTCCTGAAAATGCCGCTTTGATTCCGGCAGCGAGCGACAAAGCGATCTCTTCCGGATTTACAGCTCCGATATCAAGTCCAAGCGGGGCATAGATTCTTGCCATTTCATCTGCTGTGATCGCTCGTCCTTCTTCTCTCAATTCGTCAAAAATTCTTTCTGATCTGACTTTTGGTCCAAGCATACCAATATACGGAGCGGATGTATTCAATGCTTTTGGAAGATTTTTCTTATCCGTTTTAAAATCATGCGACATGAGAATAATGGCCGTATGATTATCAAAGATCAATTCTGAGAATTCAGTAGCTGAGCGGATCTCATCCGCGATGGTACTAATTAATGAATTGACTTTTATCAATTCAGCCACAATACTCACTCGCCAGCCAAGCTCTTTGAACAAGCGACTCATAGGATAAACGTCATACTGATGGCCAATTAGAACCACATGGATCTCCGGAGGAAGGATCTCAATAAAGAGATCAGCTTTTCTGCCCTCCGGACTTTCAAAGCTATGAGGCGCTGATTTATTTTCAGAAATCTGATGTTGAATCTGTTTATCTATTTCATTCTCAAGAATTTTGTTTTCGAAAATATTCAGACTGTCAAAGCCAGTGTATTTAAAGATCTGTCCGATTTTAG
>Ga0105054_10005629_pt1 | contig 17906 bp, 9 predicted proteins | sample BON02_FD_78091 | JGI IMG/M metagenome (GOLD analysis project Ga0105054, IMG submission 78091) | Freshwater microbial communities from Lake Bonney liftoff mats and glacier meltwater in Antarctica - BON-02 (megahit assembly) | ecosystem: Environmental > Aquatic > Freshwater > Ice > Glacier...
ACGATAACAAGCACTAACGCTGGTGGGAGTATCTTTAATACTATGTTTATAGCAGCAGAAGCAGCACAACCAGATATGATACTTGCCTGGGGACGCGGTGGACACCCATATGACTGGGATCTGCAGGGCGCAACTCCAAATGCTAGTACAGTTGATTCTGAATTTGGCTTCTATGCCAATAACAGCGCAACAGTAGCCAACAGTTGGGTTCTTAAAATAGCAGCAGCTGTACAGAGAATAAGTCAAGACACACATCCAGTTTTTGCAGTTATAGGCCTTAAGCCTTATTCTGGGACTAATGAGGTTATGACACCGGGTCAGGTATCTATTCACTTAGCAGCTACTGCTTTAGCTTCAAGAGATAGCGATGTTTCGGTCACGGATCAAGTCGATAACGTTAGCTATACCCTTAAGGGAGTTGGCAGATCGGTTGTCGTCGTTGGCACCGAGCTCAGACCATCTAACTATCCAGTATCTTGGGGTTATGCAAATGGAGTTTCTGCTTTTGCCGCTGCATTAAGTAGAATGGCCGCTTATACATCAACGATAAATAAGACTGTATATAATATAGCTTCACTAAGGTATAACCCAAGTAGAGCAGCGCTAACAAGCTTAACGAGCAAGGGCGTTAACTGTGTACTTCTGAACTTCAATAAGGCGCCAATCTTTTCAGATGGATTGACATTTGCAGGAGCAGATTCGGACTATACGAGATTGACAACATTGAGAATCATTAACGAGGCGACATTAGTAGTGCGCCAAAGCTGCCAAAAATATATCGGTCAGCCTTCAACGATACAGGTTAGAAACTCAATGGAAACATCTATTACTTCAGCCCTTAGAGGCATGCAGCAATTAGGAGCTATTTTAGATAGCGATTTTGCCATCAGATATATTGCTGATGAGAGTAAGGCTTTGATAGACCTGGTGATCACACCGGCATTTGAACTTAGAAATATTGAAGTTCAAATCTCAGTTGCACTTGGTTAATCAAATATAAAAACAAATACACACACACACTGCACTTTATATACCGATTAGGAGGGTACTATGGCAGCCGAATATTATGATAGCCCAGTAAATAAGTATTTAAATACTTATACAACTTTTTCTGGTGCTGATATTGTTGCCACTTTTGGTGGCGTTGAAATTGGGGCTCTTTCTGGAATCACTTTCTCAGTGACAAGAGAAAAGGCACCTATCTATACAATGGGTTCACCAAACCCACGTTCTTTCTCAAGGGGCAAAAGAGGCATTGCTGGATCATTAATCTTTACGGTATTTGATCGCCCAGCTTTGTACACAATGCTTGAAGCCCATCACAGTACATCTTCAGAGATGAAGTTCTTCACAAGAGCGCATAACACTCTTCCTGGGGATCCAAGTCACAAGAGGGGTATAGCGGAAGTATCAAATCAAACAAGAGATATAACGAGTAAGACACCATACTACGCAGACCAAATCCCACCATTTGACATTACAATTACATTCGTCAACGAATACGGCCAAGCGGCTGTAAGATCAATCTATGGATGTGAGCTTCTGAACGAAGGTTCAGGTGCTTCGATGGATGATATCGTTATCGAAGAGACAATGACATACGTTGCCCGTGAATTGGGTCCAATGTATAAAATCACGACTGACCAACTCGGAAGATTTAATTCCGATGATTTAGGATCTTTGATCAGTAAAGATGCAGTTAGCTCAAGCGGACTGAATAGTGATATAATTAGACCATAATTGTAAGTAGCCCAAAAATTATAGATAGTGGAGGATATGGTGCAATATGCCGATCCTCCACTATTTTATTTTAAGGAAACATAATGGCATTTGAACGAGAAGAAGTTTCAGATATAGCCAACCTTAGTGGTATATCGTCTAGACAAAACAGAGTTTCAACTTACCAAAATAGCATAAAGGAATTCAGAAAAAATAATTATTTACCAGATCCATTTTCGGATATGTCTTTTTCTGGTGCAGATATTACTGCTACTATAATAATACCGAAAATAGGAGAAAATGGTTTACTTTCTGACCAGGGCGATATTTTAGAATTGGCTGAACTCCAAACTATATCCTATTCAATGCATAGGGAAAACTCCCCAGTAAGAACTCTAGGTCACGTTAACCCTAGGGGATTTGTTAAAGGTGCCAGAACGATAGCTGGCAGTATGATCTTTACCGTATTCAACGAATATGCTTTTTACAGAATAGAAAATTATAGAAAAATTTTAGCAGATAGCAAAGGCTACTATGCACCATTAGCAGACATGCTTCCTCCATTTGATGTAGTATTCAGCTTATTGAATGAATATGGGATGGCAGCAAAAATGAAAATATTTGGAGTTACCATTGTAGATGAGGGCAGTACTATGTCCATAGACGATCTAATAACAGAACAGACATATACTTATATGGCTAGAGGATTGCAGCCTCTGATACAATTAGATACCGCGAGTGACGATCTTCGTTACCCAGATGGTTTTCAAGCAGCACGATCAGAAAGACGCAAAATAAGCAATAATGCTTTCGGCGATAGAGTCGAAGATTATAAAAATTTCATAGAAAGAATTTATCAACCATAAAGGTACCAAATGGCCAGTAATTTTAAAACAAATCCATATAGACCATTTAGTGGATATATACCGTATGGCGATACGGTATCCAATAATCCTTCTATCAAGAGCGCAAACGGTACTTTCGATCCACTAAGCGCAGATATAGATCTCTATTGGGCGGGCGGTAAGAGTTCAGGCGATCAAAGATTCAGTAACTATTATGATTATTATTTTTCGGGTGAAGACGTTAAAGTCTACATAGATGGTTTGTTTGACGCAAAAGATGAATTAGATATAGCTGGTTTTGGGTATTTAGTTAAACAAGAAAAACAAGCTTTATATGGATTTTGGTCGTACAACTTTGATGCCATTATGAATGGTACTAGAATCATCAGTGGACAGTTTTCAATCTATTCAAGATATCCAAGAAGAATGACAGAGCTTTTAGAGGCGGCTGCTATAGCTAGAACTAATTCAATATCAGGAAAAGCTGATTCAGCTGGCGTTATTTCTGTTATGAGGGCGCAAAATGAATCTAGGAAAGATGAAGAAAATATACAAAAATATTGGGCGAATAGCCAACTAGATAGGATAACCACAGATCCAGCTATAAGCACTTCTTCAAGTAATGGTGATCGTAATATATTTAGTGCTCATCCACCATTTAACTTTGTTATATTATATGGTGTTGAAGAAAGCGGTCTTTGCTCTGTCGGTACATCGGTCAATTCAACTACTGGATCAGTTTCACAAAGAGATAATTTAGACAGGATAATATCAACTGATATTAACGAAAGAAAAATTAAACTTTCTAATCCAACAACTCCAATGAAAATTATTTTACAAGATGTACATATTATGCAAATGAGTACAGAGTATCAAAGTGGTGGAGCCCCATTAATTGAAACATATAGTTTCGTAGCTAGAGATCATTATTTTACAGAAGCAGATTCTAGTCAAAACCCTTATACCGGCCAAAAAACATTCGTTGCCAATGAGGTTAAGAAGCCATCCACTACGGCCACTATTCCAGAAAAAAGTAGCCCATTGACATATTCTTATACTACAGGTCTCGGACAACCTCCAACATCCTAAGAACTAAACATTAAAGACTCTAAATGGTATCACTATTTCTGGCGCGAATATGGTATACTGTATTATTAAAATAAAAACAAGGAGCATTCATGTCTGAAACTACAAAAAGAAAAGTCGTTGTTAGAAACGATAAAGAATTAGCAAAAGAATTTTCTGCAGATTCTGTAGAAGTTTTTTTGGAAACTGAAGATTTTCAAGATGGCGATATCTTAGCTGACCCCGATGATGATTTCGAAGATCAACCAGTAAAGAAAGATCCATCCCAGGCTACAACCGTAGAAGAGCTGGATGAAGATCAGGCTATATTTGACAATGGCCCAACAGCTGGTCAAATCAAAACGTGGAAGAAACAACACGGTGAAGTCTATGTAACATCTATCTCTTTTGATAAGCATATTGTATGGAGAGTCCTTTCTAGATTAGAATATAAAACTCTTGTCAAGAAAATGGAGACATTAGTCCAAGCTGGTCAACTTTCCAATGCTGAAGCCAACATGTGGAATGAAGAAGCAATTTCTGAACTATGTATTCTGTTCCCGTCTTATGATAAAAAAGCTCTAATTGGTGAAATGGCAGGATTGCCTTCTTTGATTTCTCAAGAAGTTTTGGAAGCTTCAGGGTTTGTGGCACTAGAGGTTCGCCAGCTCTAAAATGTTAGATCCAGGAGTCCTCTTTTATCTAAAGAAAAAACATGGTTCGATATTTCAAACCAGTATAAAACGGTTTTGATATAGTATTTAAAGAGCTAACTTTTTTTGAATTTGATAAAGTAGCTGCCTATAAGGCTACAGCTGGTATGTCTTCTACTGATACTGAAGATGAAATATTAAAAGCTTCAGTAGTTTATCCTGAAAATTTTGATGTAGACAGTCTTCCCCCTGGAGTTATCAGTTCTTTAGCTGACCAAATAATAGATTTTTCAGGCTTCTCTTCCGCAAAAATCGCCAAAAGAACATTGGATGAAAAAAGAATCCAAGCTTCTCAAGTTAGAGGCTTAATGAAAGCTTTTGTGCTGGCTACTATACATACAGATAGCCCAGAATCGTTAGACCTTTTAACATATTCTCAGTTGGCCGAAAGAGTAGCTTTGGCTGAAAAAATAATAGAAATTCAACAAGCAATAGCGGGTATGGAATCTACAAATGTAATCTTAGCACTGATAGACCCGGAAGAAGAAAAAGAAAAAGAAAAACTATCAGCATCTAGGCACAATGCTTCTAAGGTCCAAGGTGCAGCCACTTATGAGGACCCAATTGCCCAGAAACTATGGGGTATGCGTAGGGGCTAAAAGCGGGGTGAAGAATGATAAGAGATAACGGACCAATACATAACGTTGGGTTCGGCGCATCTTCAAGGGATTTCGAATCTGGAGATAAAGAACAACAAGGGCCATCGCCCCATTCTGGTTTTATAAGTAGAGCTCTAGACGATAATCCAGTTATGAAAATGGCTTCGTCTATAGTGGCGACCGGTATTGCCGCAACAGTGGCAGGGAAACTACTAAGAGGTGGTGGATTAAAACTACGGTGAGCTACTAACTAAAAAAGCGGGAATTACTGGAGCAGAAAGCGTATTAGGTAGACTCAATACTCACCTCCTGGGTATGAGACAGACATTAGATGAATATGAGGGAGTAACTCGTCTAGTTGAGGGAAAAACTAATTTAGTTTTTACTAGAGATGGTAAATTAACAACTGGGTATGATGGGGCTAAAAGTACACTTAATGCTGGTTACGCTTTCTTGGGTCAGGGGAATAGAGCTAGTAGTACTCATGTTTGGGATTATAGAGATTCTCTACAACAGAAATTAGTTAGACAGGCGAGAAGATTACCATATGAAGTCCCAGCATTTTATGCCGCTGATAAATATCTGGCTAAACCTTTATTCGGTACTGGCGAAGAAAAAGACCAGGGTCCAAAAAGAAAATGGTATAATCCAGCAAGAGGTATTGAACTAGGCAAAGACCTAATCAAAACAAGTCTTTTCCAAATGGGTGGATTCATGCTGCCAACTGCTGCACTTGGCGCAGCAAAGGATAGCTCATTAAACTTTTTTAGAACCGCAGAACAAAGACTTCTATCCACTAGCACTAGCAGTTATTCTACGCTGACTAAAGCTCCAATTTTTGGTGGTGGCGCAAAACATGCTATATATGAAAGATCATTAAACCTAAAGGGAGCCCTTGAAGTAGTCGGGCATGACCTTATTGACGTCCTTCATAAAAGCGTAAAGTTTTCGGAAAGATCCTCTGGAGCATTATCAAGCGCCTTCTTGGCAATGAATGATATAAACAAAAACCCCGTAGCTGGTCTATATTCACAGAGAAGAGGAAATATACCACAGGGTCCTGGGACCCAGGTACGAAGAAGAGATACTATACAAGATTTAGCGAAAGATATATACAGTGGGATCAAAGGTGACAAAACGGCATTAAATAACGGTCTTGCTGGAATAACAAAAATTGATTCATTATTAGATTTAATCCCAGGTTATAAAGCAATAAACACTGCCGCAAAAACTGGGCAAAGAGAGTATAAACATTTGGGATTAGCCCAAGATTTTCTTGAATCAAAAGATTACAATACAATACAAAAGAAACTAGCAAGATTGAATCCAGGTGCTACAGGGGTATCAAGAGATGATACTTTAGGAACTGCAATAGCAAATATTCAGAGAAAAAGAACTTCTAGTCTATTTGAATCACTACACGAAGGCGTTGACGAACTTGGCCTTGATGTATTCGGAAGTCCAAAGTTTACAAGATTAGTGCGTCAAACTCAATACAAAGAAAGATTAAATAATAAGCTAATAGAAGGTGGCATGGATAAACAACATGCCAAAAGATTTACGGACACTCTAGGGGTTAGTGATGATCCGTTTAGGCCTGCGACAAAGGACAGACCAAAGGACTATATAAATGCCTCCGAGCGTTTTTCGATGGGCCCAGACACTGAACCGTATGGTGGTAGTTTCTATGATGAATTAATAGCCAGATTCAATACTGGTAAAGTCGGGAAAAATGCTAACCTTCCTAGCAGCTTTGGTGGAGAACAATTAAAAAAAGCTATTGATGACACAGATGCCCTATATATAGGGATGGAGGTGCCAACATTATATCCTGAAATTGGGGATTCTCTCAAAGTGCCGGGGAGATTATATTCTGGAGTATTTAATTCATTTAGTAAACATATAAAAAATTCTGTTTTAGGTGAAAAAAAATTAAATATAGGTGATTATACTGAAGCACTTACATCGGGTGACCAAATTAAAGCTGTAACAAAAAGAATAGAAATGGCAAGAAGGGCTGGAAAGGTATTAGGATTATCAGACGATATCATCAACGACCCTAGGCCAGGTAGATTAGCGAAAGAACTTGGTAAACGTGGGATCAGTATACACAACGATGCCCAACTAAGAGGGTATTTATTAAACAATAAAGAAATGAGTTACGGAAGCTTTAGTGGAATTGCGGGAATTTTTGGTTTAAGAAAACTTACGTTAGATGAATTTCAAGAATCCGAAGATAATACTGCAAATATATTCAAGACGGCATTTATTGATAAAGATAATCTAACGCGCAAAAATGCTTTAGCCAGAATTTTATCTGGCGATACACAAGAAAGAAAAATGCTTGGTCTCGTAACACGAGAAACGGAACTTCCGAATACGGTAAAAGGTTATTATACAGATAGTCAAGAAAAAATAGTAAACCTTAATCCTATCAGAGCCGCTAAACAAAAGATAGGAGAATTTTTAGGTAACGAACTTAGGATACCAATAATCAGAATTAACCCAATGCAAATGTTGGGATTCAAAGATTTTTCTCAAATGTCCAAAGCTGGAAAATTTCAAGTATCCACAGGGGCAAGTAATCATCCTTTTATTAATTCTAATATCCCCGAAGATTTTAACTCCCAAATACTTTCTTGGCATAGCACAGGTGGATTTCTTGGCACTAAGGGTAAATTGTATTCCTACGATTCTGCCGCTGTCAAAGATTCCCATAACTATAGAATTGAATCATTAAGTGGTTTTTATAGGCCGCTTCCGACAAACAGTACCTCTATGTTTGCCTCAACGGCAGAATTAGCTGCTGGCGCAACTACAAAATCATCTGCTAGTGATACAGGGTTTTTGGGAAGAGTAAAAGAAAAACTTAATTACGATTCAGAACAACCTAATTCTCTTTTCAGATTTGCAGGAAGAATAATTAATCGTCAAGCAGACATAAATAACGATGCAGTTATGGCGAAATTACTTAGCTCAAACTTAGATGAAGAGTTTACAATAGGTGGCTTTGGAAGAAAAAGATCTCTAAGACTTTCACAAGAAAGAGGTAAAGAAACTTCCTTTGCTCTTCGCGACGCTAAATCTGGAGAGCAAGTTGCATCGCACGCTGCCTTAATGGAAGCATTTACCAATTTTGCCAATAAACAATTAAATTATGGAACTAATAAAACTGTTATTAAAGAATTTTTAGGAAACAATTCAGAATTATTAAACAATGCCACAAGTGGCAAAAATTCTGGTGGATTAGCGTCTTTAACTGTAGATGACATTATAAATATTCATTCTCCAGCTAACAGAGACAAAGTAGTATCTACCCTTGGAGACAACTTAGATAGAATAAAGAAAAATCATCTGATTGGCGATAAGGCACACCATGAGATGACCGGAGATCAATATGTAAATATTAGAAAAGCATTTTCAAGATTGAGAAAATCTGAAGGTATAGAAGATTTTTCTGCGCAATCCCCAATGTATGCAAAATCATCTTCTATTGTAACAAGAGGTGATGAATTTTCTTCTGAAGTTTTTAGATATCTACTAGAATATAAGGGATTGACTCAAAGTTCTAATACGTTTGAGATAATGAAACAAGTTGCGGGAGCGATTGATGACCTAGCAAGTAAGGGAATTATTTCTTCTGCTCAAAAAGCAGAAGCACAGGCTGCGACATTATCAACTTTATTAAACTTAAGTGCATTTAAAACTTATAGATTTGACCAAACCGGAAAGGGCAGTCCACTCGAAGTTGCAGACATATTACTAAACCCATTAAAGCGTTTTGAACTTGCAAGAGAGGCAATAAAAGAAATCCCTAGTGCAATAGATCCGTACCTATCTGGCACAATTTCCAAAACTACAGCTGGGATATTCAGCTATGAAGGTCTTTCTTTAGCTAAGCCAACTCTTAGAAAGAATTTTGGGATTGGCCAATATGTTATGAAGCCAAAAGCTACCTCCTTTTCGGGGCAGTCAGAGGATCAAGCATTCACTTATGTCCCAACTTTTGGAACAGCGCTTAAAAATAATCAAAAAGCAACCTTGTTAAGTGCAGCAGGAATAAAAACCTATGGCAGTCCAGAAGGTTTCTCTCTAGCCTCAGTCCCGATGTCGCATGGCTTTAATAGGCTCAATAGATATTTTGGTACGACTGGTTCAGGTTTAGATGCAGAAAGATTTAATGGCCCACTAGATCTCTATATAAGAGGAATGAATGCGCAGAGAGTCTTACCGGCTGTAGCTATAGGGAGCACGGTCTTAGCAGTTGATAGAACCGCTGGAGGCCTAACAGGAGAAAGAGATCAAAGAGGAGAAAATGTTTATTCTCCTCTTATTTTAGGCAAAGTCGCTAGAGTCGCCGCTGAAGTCCAAGCAGGAATATCAGGAATAGTACCTGGCGGAATGAGCTATGGTGAAAAAAGGCAACAAACAATTCATGGCGAAGTACCTATTAGAAAAGGAAGGTTTTGGTCTTTAGGTAATACAAAACTTAAAGGTGGAGAGATAGAATATTTCAGACCATCTTGGTACAGAAGGTTCCAAGCTGGGGCAATGTTTACTTCCGATACTTATGGAAGTCCAATGGAAAAAGCATTATTCTATAATGACTATTCACCACTTCGTCCATTAGATCCTTATAGATTCGAAAGAAAACACTATGAGGATAGACCATACCCAACTACTGGAGAATATTTCTCTGGTCCATATGGAGCGGCAGTACCAATACTGAATGCGACAGTAGGGAGAATACTTAAGCCGCAAAGAATAATGCATAAACCAGAACTAGATAGAGCACTATCTAGCTATCTTCCAGTAGGCGCCTCTGGCGCATACATGCCACAAGAAGAAGTTGGGACATATCCTCCATATGGTCAGATGGATCCATCTATCAGTTATTCGGCAGCGGTCCCAACTGACTATAATAGAAAAGCATTAAGATTTATTTCTCCATCAATGAGGCAACGGTGGAACCGGTGTTTCAGGTGGGTTTAGTAATATATCTAGTAGTAATAGCAGGTTGATATCGCAAGCTGCACCGTTAGAAACAGCAAAAAATGCAATAAGAGGAGAAACTGCAGCTCAGAATAATATGCTTGCGGCAATGGCATATAGGCCTAGCCAGCAATCTAATGCAGGTATACCGGTATATGGACCTCCGGTAGGTTCGGGTATAATGTCGGAAAGAGTCATCCAAGCAGGACTGCCAATAAGATCTAGTAGTAACGAATTCCAATCAGGAGAGCTTGGTTATAGGGCTCAAGAAGCTTTTGGAATTTATGGTTTTACGGGTGGGAACATAAGGTCGAGTTTAGGTTTTGGGTCTTATGATTTCGAACCTGACCGATCAGTACTACAGTCAGCTTCTAAAGCATATGGATCCACTAGAGCTTTTTGGGATTTAAATCTTGGTGGCTTAGGCGATGTTCCGTTACAATTAGAGGGCGCTTTAGGAAACATTGAAGCGTCTGAAATAGTAAGAAGATTTATTCCTAAGGAGAGAACTAATGTAAGTTATCTTAACCCTATCAAAAATAAAATGGGTAAAGAATATCCGTTCCTTCCTAACAGTAGCTACTTCACCGATTTCACTACCGGTGACCCATTCACAAAAGTAAAAGAAGGAGAGCTAAGACTCCCTGGTGTTGGTTATGAAAGATTCAATAAGATTTATCCAGGGGCTACAGGAAGATACGGACCAGTTAGTCAACTTGATATTCTCGCAGATGTCGCACCATATTCAAGGGAATACAGATCATTAGATTCTAGAATACATAAAATGGGCCTTTCCCCGGAAGAGCTATCAAAGGTTTCAGAAATAAGAGCTCAACGAAAAGCTGTAGAGGAAAGTGAAACAAATTTCGCTCCATATGATACTGCTTCTTTTTCTCAAAAAATGAGGAATCCGATTAAGAGTATAAAAAATTCACTTCTTCATACTGACAACATCGTAAATAGTAAACTTTTTGGGAAGAAAACAGCAACAGAAGATTGGGAAAGAAGACATGTTTATGGCACAACTTTTCCAGAATGGCAAAGGCCAATAGACAGTTTTGTTTCCCCAATTTATGATAAGGGAACTCAGAGAAATCCTATTCTAGCAACGGGCGTAGGTGCAATTGCATTTGGACTCTTTGGCAGGGGGAGACGAGCACAAACGATTTTGGGGGCAGTTGGCGCAGTAACAGTTGGTAGTTTTTCGGCTTTCCAAAGAGCTAAAGGTAAAAGATATTTGCCACAAGAAAGAAAAAAAGAATTAGCCCTGGAAGAATATGCAGACATATTAAATTATGTCAAAAATAGAACAGCAGCTGCGCGAGCAGAACATATTGGAGATATTGAATCATCTAAACAATTTATGCTTGCAAGTAAAAAAACTATGTATGGAGCAGATTTAAATACTAAATCTATTGATCAATTAGCTGCAGCAATTCCAAGAAGAAAAAGAGATCATTTTAGAGCAATGCTAGAAGCACCAATGGGGGAAAGAGGTAAAATTCTTTCAACTTCTGGTAGGTTAGAGCGAAGAATATATGAAGCAGCTTGGGGTATGAAGGTTGAAAAAAAACCTGATTTAATTAACTATTTTGCAAAGCATGAGCTACCTGGAGCCGATTGGGAAGGTTGGCATCCAAATACAAACATGGAACACGTTAAAATAAAAATGGGTCAATCCATGGGATTAGAGATGTCTCAAATGGGTTACTATCCACAGCAAATAAAGGAAGCTAATTTAGTTAATCCAAGTTATCCAACGTTTGGGCAAACTGGATCGAGCCCACAGGGCACTAGAGAAAAATTGCAAAGGTTAATGTTTGATATGGGGATAGAGGGAAATATAACTCCATCTTCAAATAATATAAATCCTGATTCAGTTAATATTATGGCTGGGATAAGAGGATAAAATGGCAACTAAAAAAATACCATCATCTTCATCTTCATATATTGGTCCTTTAAAAAGGGAGATAGGGAGCTTTTCTTCAAGAGATAGAGAAGCTATCCTCGCATCTGAGTCATTCGAACGTGGCCTATTAAAGTTTGCCGATGATGGAAAATCGGTAATTGATACTATTACCGGAAAGACACATTCAAGCCTCTCTAAAGCAGTAAATATAGTTAGCTCTAGGAGAATGGAATCTGTAGATTTATTAACTGGTAGCATTTATGATGAGAGTGGATATGGCGTACTTTCAGATCTTGTCCAAAACTTAAATGATTATATTAGACTAGATAACACAGTAGCAAATGCGCATAGAGAAGCTAATGCCATATTTGGGCATCCAGTAGTTCGAGGTGGAAATCTTGAATTAGTTAGAGTTAATTATTCTAGTCTTAAGCCAGATGACATTAAACTATTAGGGAACCTGCATGCGATTCTTTTTGACGGCGGAAAAACTATTCAAGCAGATGATTATACAGGGCAACTTAAAAGGGGAGAAATTCTACCTCCCGGAGTTTTGAGCACAAATGAAAGAAGTGCAACTCTCCTAATGTTTAGGACAAAAGTCGGAGATAGTTATAAGTATTTAACAGGATTAGAAACTCAAGATTTACTTTCTGCAAGTGGTTCTGGAGTATTGGGTGAGAGTGATTTATTCAGGGCTTTGTCTAAAGGTAGTGCTTTGTCTAAAGGTAGTGGTCAAGACTTAGAATACGAAATTGCTAAGGCTTTAGGGAAAGTACCGAAAAGAAGTAGGGCCCATACCTCACCTAGAAATTTTGTAATGCGTCAAGACGAAGTAAGCACAATGCTAAAATCTTTGGGCAGGGGTATGGACAAAAACTTTAAAGGACAGGCTCCCAAGACTCTTGAGGAAGCAATGCTACAAACTGATTCATCATTACTAAAAACCCTAAGAGCATTAGGTCCTGATTTGGAAGATCGTTATCATAATTTTACTGCTGACCTTGCCGAAAAAGATGGAGGTACTACAGCAAGAAAACAAGTTTTGAGGCAAAGATTTGGAGAAAGAATTGTTATGGAAACGCAAGGTCAGGACGCCGCTAAAAGCTTTTTCAGAACAGCTTTAGATATGCAGGGGTTACATGCCCCAGAAGAAGAAACTGCTTTTTTTGATTTTATGACAAAAAATGTAAAAGAAACAATGGATAAAGCAAAATTAGATGGTAAAAAAGATATAACCTTTAAGGATGTCATAAAATATATAGAGGCTACAGAAAAAAGCGCTGGGTTAGAAACTAGCAGACATTTTAAATATCTTAATATTTTAAATGAAATGGATAAGATAGAAGACGGTTCTGGTTTTATGACCGACTTTGCTTTTGTAGAAAAAGCAAAAACTCTTAAAGCCGAAATAAAAACATTAGATAAACAAATTTTGAATCCAGCTACTGGAGAAACGGAAAGAATCATTGCACAAAAGAGGAAGGCAAATTTAATAAATCGTCTAAGTCTTTTTGTGGAAAACGTAGATAGTAAAGAAATAGCGATAAAGCCTTTAAGGCATCAAACTGGAAGAATGCTTTTTGGTGAGGGAGGACAAGGAAAGGGGGTTTTCGATATAATTAGCGATAGAGTAAAAAATGGTTTAAGTAAGATCGGATATATAGGAGTTGGTTCTAAAGAACTATTTAAAAAAGAGGTAACGTTTGGTGCAGCAACCGCACCAGGTAGTGAAATGTTAGGTGCCTTTAGAGCTAATCAAATAACATTAGATCTTATAGATGATCGCCATGGATTTGAAGGTATCTATACCGAACCTCAAGCAATGATATACCATCGTCAATTGTACGGTCCTGAATTTACAAGAGAAGTTCAAAGAGTAGATGCGCGTTTGGGTGCAGGAATAGAGGAGATACAAAGAGGATTTGTATCCGAAAATCTTAGAGCAAGCATATATCAGGACGCCAATATAAATCTATCTCTCATGGATGAAGATGATATTGTCAGAAGGTTCGGAAGCAGATACAAAGCTAATGCATTCGTGTTGAATGCTAAAAGATTGCAAGAGCAGCTGTCCAGACCTGGTGTTAAAGTAAATGAAATCCCAGATCTAGCTAATAGTCTGATAGATCATATATCAAGAAACGCATTCAAAGTGAAGAGGCCTAAAACAGGATCTAAAACCGCCAGAGGTACTATCGAATGGCTATTACCTTATGCTCAAAGAAATGCAATAGATACAGAAAGCAGAGTATCAAAAGGTTTTAGCCCTTACGTTATTGGTGGTAGTCCAGAAGTTACTGAAACAATAAAGATACCTCTCAATAGTACGGACTCATTAGAATTGTTCAAATACAGATTCATGGGGCATAAAATGATTGTATCAGACACAGCTGCTACAAGATTAGGGCTATATGAAGCTGCAGGTGGTTTTGACTTAGACGATAAATTTATTAATAACTTAAGGACTATTACAGACGATAGAGGAGAAAAAAGATTGGTTTCTTTTGTATGGCGTCAACCAACTGGGCCACAAGAGTTTGCGTTACTTTCTCCACACTTAGATGATGCTACCATGACACGAATGCTTGGATCTAATACCGATTTTGGTTCGAGATTTCAAGGTATGTCTAAAGCATTATCTGACATGATGAATTTTGATTCTGGATTTGATCCAAAATTTACTGAAACGGGGCTTGAAGGTGTTGATCATTTAAGCAGAGAAGAAAAAATATTTAAATTATTAAATTCCTTAGCGCACAATAATCAAAAAGTGGCAAACGCCTATAGGGGGAATATTGAATCAGGTGCAGGTGGGTTGATTAACCAAAGAGAATTAGAATCTGCAATAATTAGGATTGGAGAGATTGGTAAATCAGACACTTTTGAATTGGGCGGAAAAACTATAAACACACGAAGCTTTGCCAAATCATGGTTATCCTCTAGAACAGAATTACTTGAAAAAAATTCTTTAGAGATAGATGGAATGTTAAATAATAGATATATGGATATAGCAGAAATACATCAAGATATTGTTAAAAAATATTTTTCAAATGCTCCTGGTGGTATACCAATGAAGCTGGCTCCTGAAGATATTTCAAAGTTAGGAGCATTAGAATTGTCACAATATAGAGATTCTACTATGAAAAAAATGATAGGAGGTAATACTGTACTTGCGGAGGATAAAGTCTTTATGGATACCATCCGTAACATTTGGGATAAAAAAGTTACTGGTCAAAGCTTTGAAGCATATGAAGCAGGGTTGCGAAGTTCAGGTGAATATATGTCAAATATGGCACTGCATTTTAATGCAGGTCGTGAACTTTTATCGAGTAATATTGAAGGGGTACCATCTTTAATATTAAAAGCATTTAATGTGTTCAGTTTAAAAATGGGGTTATCGTCCTTTGGGGAATCTGGCGATTTGGCCCCTTACATTAACCAGCTTGCTTGGGCTGGTTCTTTGGAAGAGCAGCTAAGTGAAATCCAAAAGGCTGCAGCAGCTGCGAATAGTGAAGGTAGTACTCTGCTCCAAATGGTAAAAAATGGGTCATTATTCATATATGATCCAGAAACAACAATCGACCCAGCAAAGAGCGCAGGAGGCGGACAATATGGAATGAAGATGACTGCCGAAGATTTCACTAAGATTTATACCGATTCCATGAATAATAGGAGTATCTTAGTTTCTGAAGAAGAAATTCGAAAGTCTGTAACTGCAACTTTATATGGATTTAGTAAAAACAGAAAAGAAGAATTAGAAGCGTTAATAAGAGAAGTTGGTTTCTCCGGAAATACAGACGATTTTTTTAGTCAAGCAATTCATGGAGATCTTAACTCCGAGATACCCGAGGCACAAGGAAGAGTCTACAGGCTTATAGATGCTAGCGCTAAATCTGTTGGAAGCTCTGCCGTAGAAACAAGAGGGGCGATGCTAGGGTCGGCAAGAGCGGCTCAATTACTCTATCCCAATATTTTTCCAGAGGAGACTTTTGGTAAGATCGGTATAGATCCTGTTGCGGCTAAAGGAAAGTTATCAGTAATATATACAGGCCTCGATGAATCAGATATACAGGCGACAGTCAGAACTATGTTAGCTGCTATGAGGGAGGCTCTCTCTGAAAATACTGATAGAGTGTCTTCAGAGGGATTAGCCCAATTAAAAACAGAGATAGAAGCTCTCAATGTTATGAGTGATAAAGTTGGTGCTCCTGGTTCGAAAACTCGTAAACAAGTTCAGACTCTTCATGACGAATTTGTAGAAATGTATAAGTATAGAGATATGGCTGAACTAAAATATGGGATAAATAATACACAGAAGATAAGCGACGCACGCCTTGATAGTACAAAGTTATTCAAAGATTCGAATAGAAGAAACGCACGATATACAGAGTTAGGAGACACAAGACCAGCCAGTGGCCCGAATTTTGTCAAATTATATGAAAATTTTAGATCTGATTTGAATGAAGTTGGCCTCGGAAGAGAAGGTCTAGATCTTACAGAAAGGTCAGCTCGCCTAAATACTGAATCAGAGTTTTTAAGAAGTCTTGATGATATGACTCAATATGATCTAAGGGAAGTGTTTAGAGACTCAAGTAAGAAAGAGATGCTTGAACGTTTTCATGATCAGGGAGCTATAGAGAACGATCTTTTTGAGTCCTTGAAAAATATGGCTACTGATGAACATATGGAAATTAGTAATAGCATGGTGGATAGTTTTTCGGGTGGTGTTAAGACACATATTGAGTTGCACAAAAGCGAATTTATAGAGGATGTAGAAGCAGCTTTGAAAAGATCAATCGAAGGGTCTGAAGACTTCCGTAAAACTCCTATAGATGCAATGAAAAAACTTCTTTATGGAGCTCAAGACCTTAAGAAACAAAAGGGACAATTAGAATTTGGTGAACTTATACAAAAAGTTTTACAGCAAGGCGAGTCTATGATTACCGTTAATGGACAAACGTATTCGATGAGTCAAATAGCTACGTTGGCTGAAGCTGAAATCCATAGATCTATTGGCGAAGGGATGCATATAGGGTTGAGCAAAGAAATACTTGAAGGAAAAATAGGGCCAGAAAATGTTATTACTGAATCTACTGAGAGAGGTTTAGATGCAGTTCTTGAAAGGCTAGGAGGAGATCCAACACAGGATTTACATACAAGGGAATCTTTAAATAAACTGTTGCCAACAACTAGAGACTTAAGTATAGATAATGGTAGCTTAACAAGATTTCCTAGATTATCAAACAGAGAAGAGATAGACACACTTTTGAGTGAAATGGGGGCTGAAGCTGAGCGGAGTAACCAGTTCATTTTTAGAAGAATATGCAGGGTTATCACAAAATGATGAATCTATATTCGATCTTTTCATCGAAAAAACAAGAACAGAAGCAGGACTAGGTACCAGTAATGAAGATATTCACAAGGCAAAAGAATTAGCTGAAAACAAAAGAAGAGCCGCCGATTTGCTGCGCAGAAAAAAATCAGCACAGTATACAATAAATCAACATGGAGAGTTAAGCGCCTCTAATAAAGCAGTTAGGGCTAGAATCCCCCTAGAAGATGCTAAAGATCGTTTAGAGGATGTTGCGCGTAGCTTTGGAGAGGACTTTATAAGATCAGAAGATGAGCAAATAGCATATGAAGCCGCTGATGATATTGCTAGGATCTTTAATCCATTAGATGATTTGGTCACTCCAACAGTATACAAAAGATTTAATCCAAAAGACTCAGCAATTATTAAAGCTATAATGAAGAATAAAGGTACAGTAGCGGGAGTAGCGGCTATCGCTTTAGGTGTTGGTATTTTCGCCAGTATAAGGAAGAAAGAACACACACAACAAGGGGTAGCTGGCCCACCGCTTATCCCAGGTGGGAATCCGTATGAGAGGATACCAGCAGGCTCCATGTCATATCCAGACGCACCAGGAGGCCCTACAGGGCAAATGGGGACATCCTATAATGTTTCTGTTAATGGGGATTCGGAACAAATGAGAGAGTTTTCAGCTAGAGCAGGATTAGTAACAAACGGCCAAGTAGGAAGTACTATGTATAATAGTCTTCC
>Ga0105054_10005633_pt1 | contig 17901 bp, 18 predicted proteins | sample BON02_FD_78091 | JGI IMG/M metagenome (GOLD analysis project Ga0105054, IMG submission 78091) | Freshwater microbial communities from Lake Bonney liftoff mats and glacier meltwater in Antarctica - BON-02 (megahit assembly) | ecosystem: Environmental > Aquatic > Freshwater > Ice > Glacier...
AAGTGTTGAAGGAAGATCATTGATGCCGGTTATTCAGAATCCATCAAACAAAGTCAGATCATCTATCTATAATGTTTACGGACATTGGAGTAGAAGCGTAAAATCTGAGGACGGCTTTAAAATGATAGTTTACAACGTGGATGGTGTTGCAACTACTCAGTTGTTTAATCTCAAAAAAGATCCATGGGAAATTCAAGACCTTTCTAAAGAACCCGTTTACAGTCAAAAGATCATGCAAATGAGAGAACTGTTAAAACAGCAAATGAAAGCTGCTTTTGACGATCTTAATATTGATCTGCCCAATTGGGGAAGAAATAAAAACCAGAAACCACGCGGTAGTTAATATAAAATTGTTACCGGCTCAATCCGTATAAAATGAAGTCCATAAAATCAAACAAATATATTTATCCAATTATAAGCTTTCTGATAATTGTCTCAGTAGGCACTACATTTGGACAAAAATACATTCCCCTACCTAAAAAAAATCAGCTAACCTGGCAGGATGCAGAACTTACAGCCTTGATCTCTTATGATCTGCACGTATTCGACGGAAAAAGATACAATCAGGCCTTAAACAGGATCAATCCAATTGAAGATTATAATATTTTTAATCCCACCAAACTGGACACTGATCAATGGATCAGGGCGGTCAAGGATATGGGAGGCAAGATCGCCATCTTAACGGTAACACATGAAACCGGGTTTGCACTTTACCAATCAGATGTGAATCCCTATTCAATGAAGGCTCTTAAATTTCAGGATGGGAAAGGAGATATTGTCCGTGATTTTGTTGCTTCATGCCGCAAATACGGCATCTTACCGGGACTCTATATCGGCATAAGATGGAATTCCAACTATGGGATTTATGATTTTATGGTTCATAATGATAATTCTCCTTTTGCAAAAAATAGGCAGCAGCATTATAATGAGCTCTGTGAAAAAATGACCGAAGAACTGATGTCTAAATATGGAGAACTAGCCATGGTCTGGTTTGATGGTGGGGCACATGGTCCAGAGTTGGGTGGACCAAATATCCTGCCTGTAGTAGAAAAATATCAACCAAATATTATTTTCTATCACAATACACAACGAGCAGATATCCGTTGGGGTGGAAGTGAAAGCGGAATGGTCAATTATCCTTGCTGGGGAACTTATCCTTTCCCCTATTCTCACTCTACAAACCAAAAAGTGATCTACAGCAATAATTTTCAGCTGCTCAAAGAAGGTGATCCTGAAGGACAATATTATATGCCGGCTATGAGCGATGCCCCATTACGTGGGTATAATGGGCGCCATGAATGGTTTTGGGAACCTGGTGACGAAGAACACATTCAACCTCTTGAAAACTTGATGGATATGTATTATGGTTCAGTAGGTAGAAATTCAACATTAATTCTGGGCTTAACACCAAATGCTGAAGGTCTTATTCCGCAACCCGATGTTATGCGATTGAAAGAATTTGGTTTAGAGATCAATAAACGTTTCTCTTCAGTTCTGGCAAAGTTTTCTGGGAAGGGTTTCAATCATTTACTAAATCTGAAAGGTTACATGACGATCGATCACCTGGTTCTAATGGAAGATATAGCTCAGGGTGAGCGGATCAGAGAATTTAAAATTGAGGGTAGAACAAAAAATGGCTGGCAATTGATTAGTAATGGATCTAGTGGGCCATAAATTCATTTCTAGATTTAAGGAAATAGAAGTTTCCGCTTTGAAGCTAAGTATTATAAAAAGCATTGCTGAACCCATTATCAAGGATTTTTCTGTTTATAATTCTTCTACCAGTACGCCATTCAAAGATTAGCGGTTCCATATTTAGTAAGGGGCAACGCTTGGCGCCGTTTTTATGTGCTGGGCCTGCGGCTGAAAATGGAACTAAGCGCTTTTTTGGTTTTGTCGAAGCATTTTCCATTTTTATACCTGGGTCGTAATAAATATTTCCACTCGCCATTTGCCCGAGGAATAATAGAAAATCTGTTCCTGTTCCTAAAATTATGTTCTTTCCGTATTTATATTGTCTTTCGTTTTCATTTTCAGAAAGTGAAGGGACGTAACACGCTTGATTATCTTTTCTATTCCAATGTAAAAGCATAGATGCAAAACTCCAAGATGCAGTTTCATTTCCACTAATATCAACCAAAGAAATTCGTCCGTTTGTATTTCTGATTTTTACACTTTTTGCGTCAAAACCTATTAGTTGCATTTATAGATTTGTTAAGGGATGTCGAATACCTGTTGTGTGAACACCACCAAAATTAATTCTGTCTCCTATGCCTATTTTGTCTGCATAACCATATTGTCTTAAAAATGATTCTGCTCCATCCGTTTTATAAATTCCATCTGTTGGTTCGGGTGTAATTAAAGTTATGATGGCTGAATTAACTCTTGCAAAGTTTGCCAGCCCAAATTGTTTAACTTCCCACCCTAAAAAGTCGGGTTCTGAATAACCATTTGGTATAATTCCTAAAGCCTATCTGCAAGCCTTTGTGTCATTAATGCTGATGGTGAATTTTGGCATTTTTCCAAAAATCCCGAAAATCTAACTTGTGGATACTTAGTATAAAGTATTAGTTGTGCATTTTGTGCAGGAAATAAATTTCTATCTTCTGCAATCCAAGAGTAATTTATTGATGCTTTGAAACGCTCTTTGTTCCAATCTCCAGCTTCTTCATTTTTAATTTTAGAAATTGGTAAAATATTTAGAATTTCAAAGCTCCCACTGAAGTAAACTTGATTTTTTGAATTGTCGTTTGGCGAAAGTTTTTTAATGTAAATTTTTGGGCGTTACCCTAAAGGGTCGGGCTATCCGCTACAAGTCCTCGCTACGTTGCACTTCGCTGTGGGCTTTTCGCTTCTATCCCTAACGCAATATCAGTTGTAATAGTCATTAAGCCAGTTTCAAAAGCTTTGTCGTGGAGTGCGTTAATTGCAATTCCATTTTGAGGATTTAATCTGTTTTTCTCATCAATAGTCCAAGGTTTGATGTGACCAGCAATCAAAAATTCTGATTGTTGAATTCCTGTTATGCAACAAGTATTATTATAGGATGCTAATATTGAACTTCTAAAAAAAGATTGATTTACTCTAACTTTCACTACTTGTTCTCTCATTTTCCCTTCTTTTGGTAGTTCAAATTCAGGAATATGGTTTAATTTCTCAACTGTTGTATGTTCAAAATTTGCTAATAATTTTTCACTTTCAAAAGGTAAAATATCCCAATTATTAAAAAACTCATTCCAAATTTCAGCATCTAATTTACTTGCATTTGATGCACCTTTAATTCCTCGTGCTTTCAAACTCGGGTCAAGACTTGCGAAATTTACAAGCTTGAAAGCAATTGAACTTGTTGTTCTTCCGATAAGATTAGCAAGATGGATTACTTCAGGATTTAAACGATGTAGTCGTCCAAAAGGTAGTTTGCAATAAAGATTTACTGCCAAGATTAATTCATCTCTTGTCCATAATTTTTGCCCTTCTTTCATAATTCATTATCAAATTCTAAAATGAATTGAAAATTGCATTTTTCGGAAAGACATTTATGTTGTTGAGAAAACTCAAATTCCTTGACTATTTCTGTTCTATTTCCACATTTAGGGCAAGTAGAAGGCTGGTCTGAACTCAAAAATATTTCTAATTCTTCCATTATGCAACTTGTTTTAATGCGTTAGGGATTGCAGTGGAAATCCTTTTGTGAGGAACGAACAAAAGATTGGAACGAAAAGCCCGACCCTTTAGGGTAACGCCCAAATTCTTCTTTGAAACTCCTGCAATAGAAAAAGGTTGACAAGGAAAACCACCTAATAAGATGTCGTGGTCTGGAATTTCATTTTCGTTTATTTGAGTGATGTCGCCAAATGGAACTTCTCCAAAATTGGCGTCATAGGTTTTTTTTGAATAAGTATCCCATTCACTTGTGAAAACACATTTTCCGCCAAGGTTTTGATAAGCCATTCGTATTCCACCAATTCCAGCGAATAAATCAATGAATTTAAACTTTGGTGCTGTTTGGGGCGGAAAAGGAATGTCCCATTTTATTGGTAAATAATATTGAAAATCAGGTTCTTCAACAATCTTTAATTTGTCATGTAAGTCCCACTGAATAGGCTGTTGCAGTAGGTCTATAGTAGTGAGAAACACCATTTTTGTGGTTCTGAAAAAAGTGTGTCAAATGAGCCAAGTCGTTATTTTCCGTCTTGGTAATCTCCAATTTGAGTTTGGTTTTTATGTCTGAATACTTTTTGCTCATTTGGTATGCAAAATCGTCATTTTTTTTTCAATTGAGTTTGAATGTCGACGCTAAAGTTTTAACAATTTTAAGTCCCGTTTTTTATCGGTTTATGTTTAGTACGGTCGTTCGGCAGGGTGAGGCATAACACATAAATCTTGCTTAATTAGCCAAAAAATGCAGTATTCTACAGGCATTTCCTTTACTATTACTGTTCTTTTCAGAAAGGGTTCTAATGATAACAGTATGCTTTTTATCCTGTAATTCATCACTTAGCATCAAATACCAGGGTAAATGTAAGCCCCCGCTCCATTGAGTATACAGATCTATCTTTTTAAAAGCAGCTCCATCAATACTGTATTCGATCATACCTGCATCCGGTCCTGAAGTAATACAAATTCCAATAGCCTTTCCGGCAAAATTAAGCTTCATTTCAGCACCGGGTACTTCTGCTACTAATGCCGGGATATCTACATATCGCTTTCTTGTAGAAACGCCATCCTTAGGCGACCATTTCTCAATTAAATTCCAGTTACTGACATTAGTAGCCTGCTTAACAGATAAGTATTCACCTGAAGTATAGCTGAAACTATCCAGCGCTTTTGGCAATTGTCGGGCTAAAGGTTTCGGGCTATCCAAAGAAGCCTTTGCAAATGCATTATCCAAAAATGTATTGATTGATCGGGCATAGATCTCATGTCCGAAAGGTGATGGATGAAGATCTTTAAAATCATCCTTCCAGTTAAACTCACCTGCAACAATTCGATCGCTAACTTCTCTAGCTAAATTGATACTGTTCACACTGTATCGTTCAGCAACCTTTTCATGATTTTGAATTACAACAGGAACACCTCCCTTTTTATAGATTTCAAGTTTGGGTGGATCAACAAAATGCAAAATCACGACATCCATGTTAGGATAGCGCCGTAATGCATGGCTAATTATACCCTCCATTCCTCTCAATTGTGATTTCCCATCAAAGCCATTAACTTCATCATTTACTGCTGCTTCCTCAAAAAACAAGTCGATTGGCCCTTTTGAAAGCACGTCCTGCTCGAGGCGAAAGGCTCCGGGAGTACTGCCTGTAGAGCTGATACCTGCATTAATAAATTCAAAATCGGTATCAGGAAACCGGCTTTTCAAATAGCCTTCTACTTTCTCTCTCCAGACACCATGCTCTGTGATGGATCCACCCATGAAAGCTACCCTTCCCTTTTTTTCAATACTAAACTTAAGATAACTGTTTTGTAAACTCTGACGATGATTATGATATCGAGATGGCTGAATAAAGTTAATTGCAGGAGTGTTTTGCTTTCCAAGAGGCTGAATGACCTGCTGAAGCTTTAATGAATCCGCAATCTGAAGGTATAATTCATCAGGCCATGGAATTTGCTTCCCGGTTTTTTTGTAAGTTGGCATTGCGGCTCCTCTTTTTTTAAGCTCATTTGTCAGAAGCTCGGCCATCTCCTTTAGTTTATCGGGTTGCATTGATGAAAGATCATTATTCTCTCCGATATCGGAATTAAGATCATATAGCTCTAGTTTACCTGCTTTATGAAAATAAAGAAGCTTCCAATTACCTTTTCTGACAGCAGAGCCCCAAGAAATACCCTTTAGATTAATTGTGGTCCAATTATTTGGATAATGCCACAAAAGTGTCTTATCATTATCTGTTTTATTCAAGTCAAAAAGAAAAGGGCCGATACTTCTTCCATCAACTTGCTGTGCAGTGCTGTATTTTTTCAGTCCGGCAAGCTCCAAAACGGTCGGAAAAATATCATCAATACCTACATATTGATTGTTTGTACTGGCTTTAGCTATTCCAGGGCCTGCAGCGATCATGGGAATACGAATCCCCCCTTCATACAGCGACCCCTTCCCCATCTTTAGGGGCAAATTCTGTGTATGTGCCAATCCGCCACGATTAGGAGTTGTTGTTAATCCACCGTTATCTGAAAGAAATAGAATATAGGTATCATCAGATATTCCTTCTGTATCAAGATAATCCATAAGGTCACCTAAACTTTTATCCATCCCTTCAATTAAAGCGGCATAACGAGCTTCTGTATCTGACAAACCCTTATCAATATATCGTTGATAAAAACGATTGTCTTTACTGAATGGAAGATGCACTGCATAATGCGCCATATATAGAAAGAAGGGCTTTTCATTTTTCTTGTTTAATGTTAATGTGGCTATGGCTTCCCTGGTCAGTGCCTCAGTAAGATTTAATCCCTGATCCGCATATTTATCTAATCCCCTTACTCCCCAAATGGTGTCATTTGGATTGTTTCGGTAACGGTCTTCAGCCAAAAAACTTCCCGGATGACCTGCAGCAGTTCCGGCGATGTTCACATCAAAACCAATTTTTAAAGGATTTGAAGCAGGAACGCCATAAGGTGCAAAATGGGCTTTCCCGCAATGTACATTGAAGTAACCAGCTTGTTTTAAAAGCACAGGCAATGGTGTAGCTGTAATTGTATTATTAATTCCCTGCACCATTGCAAGTCCGTTATGGTTCCATACTGGAGGATTTAGCAAACTATCCGGATAATCAGTTGGGGTATTCTTTTTTACATTAGTCCAATTAGTTACTCCATGCCTCGCAACATTCATTCCGGTTACCAGACTAACCCGTGTTGGTGTACATACCGGATTGGCATAGGCATTACTGAATTTCATCCCTCTTTTGGCAAGTCGCTCCATATTTGGAGTATGATAGATAGCATTCAAACCGGTTGATTTATTCCAAAAAGGCACTGAAGTATCCTGCCAGCCCATATCATCAACCAGAAATACGATAATATTCTTTTTTTTCTGCTGGGAAAATGCTTGTATCGAAATTATTGATAACAAAGCAATTAGAAATAATTGTCTGATCTTAAACATGTGACTAAATTAAAAAATAAAACTAAATGATGAAGTTCGTATGGTGAAAATATCCGCTTGAAAACTGAAGGCAGCAACAAACAATTTATGAAGACATTGTCTGAAATAATGAATACAATTTTTCTATATTGTCATTAAATTCTATACGCTTTTGACACTTAAAATATTCAATATGGCCAGTAATCCTGTAAATCAATGGATAAAAACATCAGGGCTGTATATTTTATTTTTCCTGATTCCTGTATTGGTGTCAGCGCAGCAACAAAAAACAAAACCGAACATCATTTACATTTATGCAGACGATCTTGGTTATGGAGAACTTGGCAGCTATGGTCAAACTAAAATGGAGGACAATTAGCCTTGCGAATGGGAAACTGGAAAGCAGTCAGAATGAATGTCATAAAAAATCCGAATGCCCCCTGGGAACTTTACGACATAATAAAGGATCCGGCTGAACAAAACAATGTAGCCGCATCCAATCCGGCTATCATTGAAGAGATCAAAGTCATTGCAAAACGTGAACATATTCATCCACATATTCTGGATTGGGAATTTATCGATCCGAAAATTACAAGAAAATAATAAAAAATTTGGCTGGGTTGTTTTTAATGAGATAAATTTTCAATACTTTCAATTACCAAAAAATAAACCAAAAGTAATATTTCATGACATCTCAGGAAAACAACATCAGCGAACAAGATGCTGAAGGTCGACAGAATAGAATTCAGATTAACTTAAAGGCATCTTTCATCAACAATATAATTTATTCTTTATTTTTTATCCAGTTCCTATTAAATCTAACTTGGGTCATTTTCACAGAACTTGGATATGAACACTTTTATGGATTAACTAAATTCTATTTTGACATTGAAGAAAGCGTTCCTACTTATTTTTCATCTGTAATTTTACTCATTGCAGCTGTTTTATTAACAATAATCACCAATGTAAAATCTAAATTATCTGATCCATTCTCAAAGCACTGGATGATCCTATCCGTATTGTTCGCCATCTTATCGATGGATGAAATCGCAGGATTTCATGAAATTATTATAGATCCTATAAATAATTCATTTCAATTCAACGGATACTGGAGGTTCTCATGGGTAATACCGGCAATTATTTTTGTACTTTTTTTCGCTATTTCCTATCTGAAGTTTCTCAACTCCTTAACTTCCAAATATAAAAAGGGATTCATCTTCTCTGGGTTTGTCTTTGTTTTAGGTGCGATAGTAATAGAAATGCTCAGTGCTAAAATATACACAAATGAAAAAGCTTCAGCACATGACCTCATTTATAATCTGGTTATTACATTAGAAGAAAGTTGTGAAATGTTAGGTGTGATGATGTTTATTAGTGTTTTACTTTCTTATATAAAATCAATGCAACATGAGATAAGTATTTCTATTAAATAATCCTTAGTAGAACTTAAATTAATCTTATCATTAAATTATCTGTTATCTTCCTTTAAAACTGGTGGCAAATAGCTGTAAGAATAGGAAACTTGTAAACAGGAACGTAATGAAGAATCCAAAAAAACTTGCCACTTTTAGATTTTGCAGATAAAATCATGAGATTATTGAAATTTGAAGGCACTAATAGCGTGGGGTAATATACATCCTCATATACTTAACCGGGAATTTATAGACCCGAAAATTATCAAGAACCAACACATTTTAAACTAAATTCTTAATACCAAAACATGAAGTTTCGCTTTTTAATTTTATTTCTAATCCTTGCTGCAAAGTCATTTGCACAAAAGCCCAATGTGGTATTAATTTATGCTGATGATCTAGGTTACGGAGATCTCAGTTGCTATGGTGCTAAAGCTATAAAAACGCCAAATATTGACAAATTGGCCAAAGAGGGTATGAAATTCACAAGAGGATACAGCACTGCGGCGACCTGCACACCTTCTCGTTACTCGCTGCTCACAGGCCGTTATGCATTTCGGCGAAAGGATACAGGAATAGCCCCGGGCGATGCTTCGGCTTTAATTAAAGGAGGGCAGCAATCAGTAGCTTCAATCTTTGGTAAAGCTGGTTATCAATCGGCGGTTGTGGGTAAATGGCATTTGGGTCTGGGTGGTGCAGAAGGACCTAACTGGAATGGCAAGATAACTAACGGCCCCTTAGATATCGGTTTCAATTATGCTTTTCTTATCCCTGCAACAGGCGACCGTGTACCTTGTGTATATGTTGAAAATGATCGTGTAGTGAATCTAGATCCAAACGACCCGATTCAGGTTAATTACGTAAATAAAATCGGTGATTGGCCAACAGGAAAAGAGAATCCTGAACTTTTGAAGATGAAACATTCGGATGGTCACGATAACACGATTGTAAACGGTATAGGCCGCATCGGTTACATGACCGGCGGAACCAGCGCCCTGTGGAAGGATGAAGATATTGCTCAGCGAATTACTGACAAGGCCAAAGAATTTATTTCAAAGAACAGCAAAAATCCATTCTTCTTGTTTTTCTCTACTCATGATATTCATGTTCCCAGAGTACCTAATTCTCGATTCCTCGGCAAAAGTGGCTTGGGAAACAGAGGAGATGCTATCTTACAGTTCGATGATTCAGTTGGGCAGCTTATGAATTTACTCGACTCACTGCAACTGAGTTCAAACACCATGGTTATTTTAACAAGTGACAACGGACCTGTTGTAGATGATGGATACCACGATGGTTCAAAAGATAATATTGGAAAACATAAGCCTGCTGCAGGCTTAAGGGGAGGCAAGTACAGCGCCTTTGAAGCAGGAACAAGGGTGCCATTTATCGTCAGGCATCCATCAATTAAGGCTGGAGAAGTCTCTAACGCATTGGTTTCTCAGGTCGATTTGATAGCAACAATGGCCGGACTGACAAATCAAAATTACGATATAGCTTCGGCTTCAGATAGTCAAAATCAGCTAAAAACCTGGCTGGGTACTGATAGCAAAGGCAGAGCACATGTTATTGAACAATCCGGAACTTTAAGTATCGTACAGGGAAACTGGAAATATATCAAACCGAATAAAGGTCCCGCTTATAATTTTAAAGTGGATATCGAATATGGCAATGATGAAGCAGAACAACTTTACGATCTTAGCAGGGATCCTTCTGAAAGATATAATCTAGCTAAATCCGTTCCGATAAAATTAAACGAGTTGAAAAGTCTGCTTCAAAATGAATTATTAAAAAAATAAGGGATAAAATTATTAAGCAGGGCCGGTATTTTCTAAAAAGAACTGATCACTGAAGTTGACAAGAAATAACTCCTTATTAGAACGGGTAACACCGGTATATAGCCATCTTAAAAATTCCGTATTCAGCATTTCATCAGTAAGATAGCCCTGATCGATAAAAACAGCAGGCCATTGCCCACCCTGCGCCTTATGACAAGTCACTGCAAAGGCAAATTTTATCTGCAGGGCATTGTAATAGGGATCTTTTTTTAGTTCATCCATCCTGATTTTTTTGTTTTCAATGTGCATATAATCCTTTAGAACCGCTTCGTAAAAACGCTTATTGTCGGCATTTGAAAGGCTTGGCGTTTCAGAATATAAGGTATCCAATAATACCTTGCAGCTCAGCGGTTCCTCATCAGGATAATCAAGCAATTCAATTACAAGATCAGCAAAGCGGAAACCATATTGCTCTTCAATGTTTCTGACCTTGCGTATCTTGGCCATATCTCCGTTTGCGATAAAATCGCCGCTGTTATCCTCCGGTTTCAGCCAAAAATAATTATTCCTAACGACCATAATATGGTCTCCTCCGCTTAACTCTTCTTCACGGTATAGAATCCTGTTACGAATGTTTTGGTTGTATGCATTCGCATTTTTATTGGAACGACAGATCACAATCGTATTCTCCATTCCATATTTATCATAAGCATAACTCAGACCCTCCACAAGTCTCTCTCCAGTCATCCTGAAAATATCCTTAAATCCCCTGATTATAAATTTCGGAAAGGTCTCCTCCCCCTTATGTACCAATTCACGGAGTTGTGTAGCATTAAATAATATTCCGGATTCCTTTTCCTGACGAACAACATCAGTCAATTCATAAGTAAAAACACGCAAACGAAACTGATCCGAAATAAATTGCTTATTCAGCGCCGGACTTATAGCAGAACCCACCGGAGGTAATTGCGCCGTATCTCCTACCAACACGAGCTTGCAGTTTTTACCATTATAAACATAAGAGATCAGATCCTGCAAAAGGCTTTGGCGACTGTAATCATGCACCTGATCAGATATCATAGATGCCTCATCAACGATAAACAAGGTATTCTCCATAATATTATCACCCAGTACAAAATTCATTTCCGGACTTGCAGCAACTTTCTTACGATATATTTTCTTATGGATGGTAAATGCTTTTCGGCCCGAATAATTACTGATTACCTTAGCCGCCCTTCCGGTTGGTGCAAGCAACACTGATTTAAGCTTAATTTTAGGAAGCACCTTAACCAGCGCACTAATCAGTGTGGTTTTTCCGGTTCCGGCATAGCCTTTCAAAATAAAGGATTCATTGTCGTTTGATGAAAGAAGAAATTTCTCCAGCATAACAAATACCTCTCTTTGCTGGGCGGTAGGTATATTGCCAAAATTTTGCTCGATAAGATCCCGGATATGCATTCCCGCAATTTGCAAATAATGAGTCTATTTTTTTTCGAAAGCATAAAATGGATTGAAAATAATTGATGCGGTAAATCGAGCTTATGAGTAAAATATTGAAGAGAAACTATATTTTTGTTCTTGATGATCAAATTACTACACTTAGTTGATAACACTTTACAATCTCAAACGGCTGCCAAGTGCGATCTATTGATCCATATAGGTACCGGGAAACTACAATATGCAATTATTGATAAAGTAAGAGATGAACTTAAGGCTCTTGCAGAATATGAACTGCCTGAGATTAGTAATCTCAATGATCTGATATTTGCAATTGAGAAACTACCTGAAATTAAGCAGGAATTTAAATATCCTTTCAGTAAAATCAGAATTTCTTTAGACTCATATAAGTTCACATTCATTCCTGAAGAATTATTTGAAAATGAGAGTGAACAGGAATATTCAAAATTTATCAATCCTTTGGCATCTGATCTGATTCTGACAAACAAAATCAGATCAGCAAAAATCAGAAACATTTTCGCTATTGATACCATTTTTAATGGTGCTCTAAATCAAATATTTCATAAACCGCGTATCTATAGTCAGGCTAGTTCTTTTATTGAAGGAATAAAAAAAACCAACCCTGACAGAAATGGCACTTGCTTATTTATTGATTTCCATGGCGATCATATCCAGATCGCCTGTTTGAAGAAATCTGAACTTGCATTATATAACCTACTCGAATGTATTAATGCAGATGAATTTAACTACTTTTTACTAAATACTATTGAGGCATTAAATCTCGATACAAGTAATAGCCAAGTGATAATTTCGGGAGAAGTGGAATCTGAAAATGATGAATACCATCAAAGAATCTTGAAATATTTCCAAACACCTGTATTTGCTGATAGCAGACTGATTGTTAATCATTCTGAAATGTTCAATAAAATAAGTCCTCATACCTATTTTTCTTTAATAAGTTTAATTGAATGCGAATAATTGGCGGGAAATTAAAAGGCCTGAGGTTAAATCCTCCTTCCAAATTACCTGTCAGGCCAACCACCGATCTTGCTAAAGAAGCCCTGTTTAACATTCTTTTTAATCAACTTGATTTTGAAAAAATCAGGGTTTTAGATCTTTTCAGCGGAACCGGAAATATTTCAATTGAATTTGCTTCACGCGGGGTTCCGGATATTTGCTCGGTAGACCGCGACTTTGGTTGCTATAATTACCTCAAATCATTAGTAAAACAGTACGAACTTCCGGCAATTAAACCCCTCAAGGCTGATGTATTTAAATTTATCGAATCTGAAACAGAAAAGTATGACCTCATATTTGCTGATCCACCCTATGATCTCCCCCAGATCAATATAATTGCTGCAAACATTTTTGAACATAAACTCTTAAAACCTGAAGGATATCTGATAATAGAACATCCCAGTATGAAAAAACTGGATAATCATCCCAATTATGTTGAACAGCGAAAGTATGGTTCTTCCTCATTCAGCTTTTTTAAGGAAATGCATACTGAAAATGAAGACTGATTTTATTCAATTATGCTTAACTTTAACCAAAAAGCATAATAAAGCATGCATATAATTCTTGCATCATATTTCAATTAATTTATCCGCTAATTGCGGGAAAAGCAAAAAACCCAATGAAGATCGCCCTTTTTCCAGGTTCATTTGATCCGGTTACAAAAGCTCACGTTGATATACTTAAACGTTCTTTGCCCCTTTTTGACAAAGTGGTCATTGGTATTGGCTTAAACAGCACCAAAGCTCCCTATTTAGGCATCGATATCAGAAAATCTATGCTTAAAGCAGTATTCGCAAAGGAGCCCAAAGTTGAAGTGCAAACTTATGAAGGACTTACAGTTGAGTTTTGCAAAAAGATCAATGCAACTTATATGATCAGAGGAATACGAACTGTCTCAGATTTTGAATATGAAAAGGCTATCGCACAAATGAACCATGCACTAGTACCTGAAATTGAAAGTATTTTTATTGTCAGTAAACCGGGTTACTCGTCGATAAGCTCAACGATAGTACGCGACATCATGAGGAATAATGGTGATGTAAGGCAATTTATACCTCAAGAAGCATTTGACCTGCTTTAATTCCTGTTAACCTGAGTTCGATATAAGGGAGGTTTAACTAATACGGTTAAAATTGGTCAGATAAGGCTCTGGAGCCAAAATAATTTGATTATTGAAAGCAATAGCTGTGTAGTATAGGTCGGTTCAGCCCTTTCCTTCGGAGTAGTTCCGGCAAGAAATAGCGTTCCGTTTCAAAATACCGGCAGCCGGAAGCTACTTCCTGCGGCAAGGTTTATTTTACTCAAAGCGGTGTTTCATAGGGAGGGGCAGCCCGACAAAAGGACCAAAGCCATTTGAAATAAACCCGGGTGGCAGCTGTACCTTTTTGCAATTGAATTTCATGATATCTTTTAAATCTGCTGCAAAAAAACGGCAGAACACGGGACTGGCGCAACCCAAGAAGCACAGACCTTGCTTTCTAAAACAAATGAAAATTATTCAATTCAAACTTACACCAGCAAGATTTTATATTGAACTCCGGTTGTTATTTACTCTATGCTATTAAGTAAATCTCTAATAAGAGGATAGGTATTCTGCCTAATCATCATAAAATCGCCCGGGGCAAGCCATCGCACATCTGTGATTCCTTCTTCAAGCTGAGGAATCAACTTATTTTGCTTAATCGCTTTCATAAGGTACCAAGTTGTTTTCTTTAATATTCGCTCTTTATTCATTTCATAAATATGATAAGTATTACAAACCTTATTTCCAAGACTGTAAATATGGATACCACACTCTTCTTCCACCTCACGAACCGCAGCTACTTTGGCAGTTTCTCCGCTATCCAGCTTTCCCTTTGGCAAATCCCACTTCCCAATTCTAAAAATAAAGAGGAACCGCATTTCTTCATTGCTAACAATACCGCCTGCAGCCCTTATCATTTTCATTGATTTCTTAATTTTTTTGAAATACAACTTAAAATCTTTACTCAAAAGGAGAAATATCTTAAGACTGTTAACCCCCTTTGCCTGTTCATAAAATTTAAAAAAATTAAACTCAGAGACTTTAAGCACCTGATAATCTTGAATTTCTGAGGGTTGAGAATCTGTCAGGATTAAAACTACTTCGTTGATATAAATTTTATAAATTTGAGCCATGACTAATGGGAGTGAAATTGAACAAAAAGTAGCTGAATTTTTGCTACAAATTAAAGCAATTAAATTACAACCCAACAATCCATTTACCTGGGCTTCGGGTTGGAAATCTCCTATTTACTGCGACAATCGCATCACTTTATCCCATCCCTCGATACGTACTTATATTCGCCAAAAACTTACTAACCTGATTCAGGAAGAATTTGGCTCTGTATCTGTAATTGCCGGGGTGGCAACTGCAGGTATTCCACAAGGGGTTCTAGTGGCACAGGAATTGGGGCTACCATTCATTTACGTGAGGGCAAAAGCGAAAGAGCATGGCAGAGGAAACCTCATTGAAGGTGAATTTTCTCCGGGCCAACGGGTTGTTGTTGTTGAAGACCTTATCTCCACCGGAAATAGTAGTTTACAGGCAGTTCAAGCACTTCGGGATGCTGGTTGTGAAGTAGCGGGATTAGTAGGAATTTTTAACTATGGCTTTGACGCTGCCAATGAAAATTTCAAAAATGCAAAATGTCGTTTCTTAACACTATCAAATTATAATGCTTTAATTAATTATGCCGCTGAACATAGTTTTGTTTCTATAGAAGATTTGAAACTATTAAGAAAATGGCGTGAAGATCCTCAAAATTGGGGAAATAACTTAGAAAGCTAAACCTAATTACATGACGAACATTGAAAGCACAGTATCTATTGACAGACCGGTTAGCGAAGTGTTCGACTTCCTTGCAGACCTGAACAATCATCAGCAGCTAATGCCTGACAATATTTACAATTGGTCGTCAACGAAGGATGAGGCCCGGTTCACCATACAAAATATGGCAAAACTGGCCTTAAAGGTTTCATCCTTAACTAAGGATAAGGAAATTATTGTCCAGCCAATAGAAGAAGCTCCATTTGAACTGGAATTAAAGTGGACCCTAAATGATCTTGGTGATGGAAAAACAGAAGCCATTTACACCATTTCTGCAGATCTAAATATGATGATGAAAATGATTGTTTCAGGTCCACTGCAAAAACTCGTAGATCATGAAGCAGAGGCTTTGAAAAAGTCTTTGGAAGCTTGAGAATTAGTAAAATGATACAAGGCTATGGATAGACTAAGCTAATCCATTAGTGTCCGGGGTAAAACCACATTTGTAAGTAATGTGGCCAAAGGCACCTAGGGATTGAAAAAGGCTTTTCTTTCTTTTGGCCTTCAAACCTGAGCCGCCCTTCAGCGGCGAAAGCATGAACACCTTTAAAAACAACAAAAACTCGTGAATAACAAATTGGCCCTCCCGGCAATAGTCCAAAGGACTCCTTTGGAGAGGGAGGCAAGGTAAAGGGGGGGCTCTTATTTCAAATTTAACTAAAACATCCAATTGAGATGCCCGAATTCAGATATTCTGTATATTCCTTATTTTATCCGGACAGCAATGAAGCTAATTTGCCCATTTCCAAATTTGCTAATTTGCCCAATTCCTCCTAACTTTCAGTAAATCTTAATTACACTTATGGAATGCCTTAACTGTGGAAAAGAATTTGAACTATCCGATAATTTCTGCAGCTTATGCGGACAGGATACTTTAACCCACCGCTTAACAACTAAACATGCGGTACATCATTTTTTCCATTCGTTCACACATACAGATAAGCATTCTAACCTCGTCATTTTCTTCTCTATACCATTAATAGCCTTCTTTACCTCACAGTTTTTTAAAAAACGAATAAATTTTGCAGAAAGCCTCGTTATCGTTTCTTATACATCAGGAGAAAGGTCTATCTTTTTTATGCTTATAGTAGTTCCGTTTTTGTTGCTGTTTAAGGAAAATTATTATCCGATAATTTGGTCTTATGTAGCCTTGCATATGGTTTATTATAGTTGGGCTTGCTGTCAATATTTTAATGATTACCGAATACGCACATTTATCAAAGGATCCTTGTGTTTTGTTCTTGCACAGGCAATCATCTCTTTAATAATAGGACTGACCATATTTGGGTTGGTATATCAAAGCAAAATTTAAAGACAATATTTCCGATAAACTATTCAATATCAGTAATTTAGTCAGCTAAAAATATTTTATTCAGACAAATATTCAGGTCGTTAAGAACTAAACAATATTGGCCTTTGTTTTGTTAATAAAGATCATATGAATCTTAACAATTTTACCATCAAAGCACAGGAAGCTATTCAGAAAGCTTCTGAAATAGCAAGCGGCAACCAGCAGCAAGCTATTGAAACTGCACACATTCTTAAAGGACTGTTAAGTGTTGATGAGAATGTGATCAGCTACCTTTTAAAAAAACTGAATGTCAATATTAACAGGATATCTGAGGTACTTGATGCTCAAATCCAAAGTTTTCCTAAAGTCAGTGGATCCGAGGTTTACCTATCCTCAGGAGCCAATTCGGCATTACAGAAAGCAACTTCTTACCTCAAAGAATTCAAGGATGAATTTGTTTCTGTAGAACATGTCCTATTGGGATTACTTGAAACCGGAGACAAGGTTAGCTCAATTTTAAAAGACGCGGGTGTAAACCAAAAGGATTTAAAAAAAGCCATTCTTGAGCTTCGAGGAAATACAAGAGTCACTGATCAAAATGCTGAAGCCACTTATAATGCTCTGAATAAATACGCGCGTAATCTGAATGAATATGCTGAATCGGGCAAACTCGATCCTGTAATTGGTCGGGATGAAGAGATTAGAAGGGTAATTCAGATTCTGTCACGACGCACAAAGAATAACCCGATTCTGATCGGTGAGCCTGGAGTGGGTAAAACTGCCATTGCAGAAGGAATAGCCTATAGAATAATTCAAGGAGATGTACCCGAAAATCTGAAAACTAAAACTGTCTTCTCTTTAGACATGGGGGCTCTGATTGCAGGCGCCAAATATAAAGGTGAGTTTGAAGAGCGTTTGAAAGCAGTTATTAAGGAAGTAACTCAGAGTGACGGTGAAATCATCCTATTCATAGATGAGATCCATACTCTGGTAGGTGCAGGAGG
>Ga0105054_10005635_pt1 | contig 17898 bp, 15 predicted proteins | sample BON02_FD_78091 | JGI IMG/M metagenome (GOLD analysis project Ga0105054, IMG submission 78091) | Freshwater microbial communities from Lake Bonney liftoff mats and glacier meltwater in Antarctica - BON-02 (megahit assembly) | ecosystem: Environmental > Aquatic > Freshwater > Ice > Glacier...
ACTTCCCTTTATTGAAGCAGTTCGCCAGCTACGCTGGGAGCTTGGTTCTGGAAATTCAGTGGTTATTCACCTCACACTTATTCCGTACTTGGCTGCTGCGGGAGAATTAAAATCCAAACCAACTCAGCATTCCGTTAAAATGTTACTTGAATATGGAATTCAGCCTGATATTCTGGTTTGTCGTACCGAGCACCATATCCCTCAGGAATTACGCAAAAAAATTGCACTTTTCTGTAATGTGAATATCAATGCGGTAATTGAGTCAATTGATGCATCAACTATCTATGATGTTCCATTACTTATGCTGAAAGAGCAACTTGACAAAACCGTACTCAGTAAATTAAAACTCGCAAATAAAAATGAACCCGATCTTGAAAAATGGAAAGATTTTCTTGGTCGACTTAAAAACCCAACAGCTGAAATCAATATCGGGCTGGTAGGAAAATATGTGGAGCTTCCTGACGCATACAAGTCAATAACCGAGTCATTTATTCATGCAGGTGCTAAAAATGAATGTAAAGTCAGAGTAAAATCCATCCACTCCGAAAATATCAACCCTGAAAATGTTGCAGAAAAATTAAAGGGGTTAGATGGTGTTTTGGTTGCACCCGGTTTTGGAAGTCGTGGGATTGAGGGAAAAATTGAGGCCATAAAATATGTCAGAGAGCATCAAATTCCATTCTTTGGGATTTGCCTGGGCATGCAATGTGCAGTCATTGAATTTGCCCGCAATGTTATAGGACTTAAAGAAGCGCATAGTATTGAAATGAACGAGGATACCAAAGATCCAGTAATTTCGATGATGGAAGAACAGAAAAAAATTAAAAATAAGGGTGGGACAATGCGGCTTGGATCATACAATTGCGATCTAAAAAAGGGTAGTAAAGCGGCAGCAATTTATGGTAAAAATCGGATTTCTGAACGTCATCGTCATCGTTACGAGTTTAATAATGCTTATTTACAGCAATTTGAAAAGGCTGGAATGATTGCATCCGGTATTAATCCTGATAATAATCTAGTTGAAATAGTTGAGTTAAAAGATTATCCATTTTTTATTGGTGGCCAATTTCACCCTGAATTAAAATCAACTGTTGATAATCCCCATCCACTTTTTGTTAACTTTGTCGCCGCTGCTTTAAGCTATTCGAAAAAGAAGTAAGCATTTTAGCAATAAAGACTAATTAAATAATGGATAGAAATACTTTCACAGGCCTATTTTTGATATTAATCATATTAGTTGGGTCAACTTATTTGATGCAACCCTCTAGTGAAGATATCAAAAGAGAAAAAACCAAACAAACTCAGGATTCATTAGCAAGGCTTACAAAAAACAAATCGGCAGTACCAGTTACAATGCCCGATACGGCCAAAGCTGTTAAAGCAGTGGCAATTGATTCAACCCTGATAAAAACTGGGCCATTTGGATCAGCACAATCTGGAAGTAATGAGCCGGTGATTCTTGAAAATGAATTCCTAAAAGTTAAGATCAGTCCAAGAGGCGGTAGAATTGCCTCAGTTCAATTAAAGAACTTCAAAACCTATACTCAGGAGCCTTTGATCATGTTCGAAGGGGAAGGAAACAAGTTCGGCTTAATGTTTGGCTCTGCAGGCCAAAATATTAATACAAACGAGCTATATTTTGTTCCTTCAAGCAGAACATTAAGTGTTACAAAATCTGATTCGTCTTCTTTGACGATGCGATTAACACATTCCGTAGGAAAATACATTGATTATATCTATACCCTGAAAGGTGAGAGTTATAATGTTGGTCTGAACATTGCCACAACAGGAATGCAGGATGTGGTAGCTCCTACCCAGCAACATATTACCCTGAGCTGGGAATCCGTCCTAAAACAAAAAGAAAAGGATCTGCCTAGTGAACAAAAATATTCAAGCGCCTATTATAAACAGGGTGATGAAAGTGTTGACAATTTAAGTCTATCAGAATCCGAAAGTAAAGAGTTAAAGGAAGGCAAAATCAAATGGTTATCGTTCAAGCAACATTTTTTCTCCAACGTACTAATAGCTAAAAATAGCTTTGATAGTGGAGAATTAGCGGTTAACACCAGCCCTGATGCAGGAATTGTAAAGAGTTTTGCAGCCAAAATGCAAATCCCATTTCAGAGAATGGAAAGCACTTCCTTTCCTATGAAATTCTATTTCGGCCCCAATCAGTTAAATATCTTGGAAAAACAGGGCTTTGATATTGAAAAGCAAATAGATTTGGGATATTGGCCATTGAAGTACATTAATAGATGGGTTGTATTACCTGTTTTTAACTTCCTAGAAGGATTTGGATGGGGTTACGGACTTATTATTCTGGTATTGACCGTTCTTCTTAAAATGGTTCTGTTACCGCTTACCTATAAGTCGTATCTATCTATGGCGAAGATGCGTATTCTAAAACCTGAGATGGACGAAATCAAAGGTAAAGTTGGCGAGGATAACGCAACCCTATTACAGCAGGAATATTTAAAGTTGTACAAAAAAGCTGGGGTAAATCCGCTTGGCGGCTGTCTGCCTATGTTGCTTCAGCTTCCTATCATTATGGCTTTCTTCTTCTTTTTCCCGAATTTATTTGAATTGCGTCAACAGAGCTTCCTTTGGATGGAAGATCTTTCTACTTATGATGCATTCTTTAAATTAGGGTTTATGGTACCTTTCCTTGGAAACCATATCAGTTTGATGTGTATTTTAATGACTATTTCAACATTGATCTACACCTATTTCAACAACCAGGTATCAGGTGCAACAGGTCAGATGAAATACATTGGTTACATCACTCCAATCATTTTCTTTGGAGTACTTAACAGTTTTCCCGCAGGTTTGAACTATTATTATTTCCTTGCTAACCTGATGACATTTGCCCAACAGTATATTATCAGAATGTTTGTTGACGACACTAAGATTCATGCTCAGATACAGGAAAATAAAAAGAAACCTGCTTCAGAGAAGAAAAATTCAGGATTTCAGAAAAGAATGGAAGATTATATGAGGAAACAGCAGACTGCAAAAACCAAGAGCTCTGCTGATGATAAGGGATCAAAAAAGAAATTAAAATAATAACAAGAGAAAAACGCTGACAGGGTTTTGAACCCTGTCAGCGTTTTATTTTGCCCTGATTGCTGTAACCTGTGTTGGATTCTGATCCATTGTTTCAAAAACAAGTTCCTGATTTGTTAATTGTTTAATAATGAAAGGAAATTCCCGTTTGTTTCCTCCTTCGAGAAATTCCGTGTATCTGATCAACTTACCTTCCATTCTAAAAGTGCCCTTAGAAAGCTGTTTGCCTCCCCATTCAATAAGAAGATTGCTATCAGCAGAAAAAATGATTGCCGGCTTTTCTTTGTTTAGTTCTGCGCTAGTGAGGCTATCCTGCGGATTAAAATTCTTTACTTTAATATAATCCCACCTTCCGAAAAGGTCTTTTCGTTCTATTTCTAACATGCATGACGAGCACAACAAAACGTTCAATCCAAGTAAATAAGTAGTGAATTTCATAAAAAAAGCAACAATATTATCAATGATCAAAACTCATAGGTAACATAAGTAACCTTTAAAGATAATTTACTGCCGTAACTTTATTCTGTAAATATTCACCTTAAAATATTGATCATGAAAAATCTAATAAAATACATAGGAATAGGTCTAACTCTGACAGCGATTATTTTTTCATACGGCTCATGTTCTAAAGATAAAACAACTGTGATAAATGATAACAAAAATGGAAATTTAAACAAAATTGATGTCGAGGCTCAGGTAAATTCACTACCTAAAGAAAGTTTAAGTCTGGAGGAGTTAAACAGTCTTACATACATAAGAGAGGAAGAGAAATTAGCTAAGGATGTATATTTCACACTTTATAATAAATGGGGCGTAAATATCTTTAATAACATTTCTCAGAGCGAAAGCTCCCACATGTCAGCTGTACTAAATTTATTGAATAAGTATAACATAGCAGATCCTGTTGGGACAAATGAAACAGGTAAATTTGCTAATATGCAATTGAAAACATTATACGACCATTTAGTTTCAGAAGGAAATAAAAGCACTCTAAATGCCTATATAGTTGGTGCGACTATAGAAGATCTTGATCTTTATGATTTAAAGATAGACTTAGTTACTATTGATAATCAGGACATACGCTATGTTTATGAAATTCTTTTAAAAGGAAGCCGTAATCATATGCGGTCATTTTATAAAAATATAATCAATGCCGGTGGAACTTATACTCCACAATATATTAGCAAGGAGGAATTCAAGGCTATAATCAATAGCGAAATGGAGACAGGAAATTAAGAACTGAAGTAAATAGCAAAAACCCATTGGAAATATCAGCATTATTCCGGTAAATTTTTCAGAAAGAAATCCCTGATATTTCCGCCCATAATTTTTTCGATATCAGCTCTGGTAAAACCAAGTTTCAGCAGTTCAGTGACAATTAATGGGGTACCGGTAACATCAAAATGCATTTCAAATGCTCCATCCCAATCTGATCCAAGTGCCACCTTATCAACACCAATCTTGTCAGCAACATATTTAATTGTTTTTGCTGTAGATGCGGCATCCGTTCCGCATACTGCTGTTTCCCAGAGACCCACCCCAACCAAGCCATTCAGCTCCCCTATTTTTATCAATTGTTCATCAGACAAATTGCGCTGATTATCACAAATCCCTTTGGCACCTGTATGTGATACTAATATTGCACCTTGGAAATGTTTAAAAACATCTTCAATGGTATTTTGTGAGGAATGAGCAAGATCTACTGCAATACTCATCTCTTCCATTCGTTTTAGCAATTGAATTCCTTTAGAAGTCAATCCACCTTTCTTCATTCCATGTGCTGAACCTGCCCATTCATTATCAAAAAAATGCGTCAGTCCGATGTAACGTATTCCGACATTATAAAACTCATCCAGATTGGAAAGATCATTTTCAAGGCAATGTGCTCCTTCAAGACCTAGCATCCCTGAACTTAAAGTACGGTCAATAGCCCTGTCAAAAAGAAAAAGTTTCATATCTGCTTTACTCTTTATTACTCGGAACTTTCCATTAGAACGTTCAGCAAAATCATGTAAAGCCTTAGCCTGATAAAGTGCTCTTTTCTTAACGCTGAACCAGTTTGCCGGAGGCTGTAACTGTGCAAAGCTAAGCAGGCCGATCTGATCTGAGCGATCATCATTTTGTTCAATATTTATACCTGAGGGAACTTTACTGACAATTGTAAAAACCTGGAAAGCCATGTTGCTCTTTTGCATACGCGGAAGATCAATATGCCCATACTTATGCTCTTTCAGCAAGTTGCGATTCCATAATAATGCATCACAATGTAGATCAGCTATGAAAGGAATGGAATCATACCAGGCTATCTTTTCGAATGGCCCCTTTTTTGATGATTTGTTTTTTGAGCTGTCAATGTATTGAGGTACAAACAAGAAAAAGATCAGAGCAAGTAAAACCAGAATAATCGAGATAATTTTAAATGCCTTTTTCATATCCTTCGGGTTTTTGTTACATCTACACAATTAATTTTAAAATTGTAAGCCAAATGATCAATTTACCTATATTCATGAGCTAAAAATGGAATATTAATCTTCCAGATTCATGAAATATTCAGTAAATGTTACAAAATCGTCGAATTTAAGATCAAAATCATCGGTAGTTCCAAATCCATAAGTTAATAGCACAAAAGGCAACCCGGCCTTTCTGGTCTCTAATCCATCACCCAATGTATCTCCGATATAAACCGGCGATTTCAAACTATGTTTGTCAACCAGCAGCTTAATATTATAATGTTTAGGCATAGAATTCACGCCATGAGCCATTTCATCGGTTATATATTCTTCAAGTTTCGCCCATTTCATGAATTCTACAATCAGGTTTGCAGGGCAATTGCTCACAATAAACAATTTATATTTCTCAGATAATCTGATCAAACCTTCACGAACACCCTCGTAAAGTACTCCGCCAATTTGAGGCATTAGCCTCAATCTACATTCATTGATAGTTCTATAGATCTCTTCCTGTCTTTCCCTAGTCACGTCTGGAAACATATGATCAAGCACTTTGATTCTTTCCCAGCCCATTACATAATGTAAATCATCTCTGGTAAATATTCTATTAATATTCTCAAGTTTCACCCCCTCATTCCAGGAAGTAAGGTACGTGTCTAGAGCATCCCATAAAGTGCCGTCTAAATCAAATATTAAGCTATCTGGTTTTAACATTTTTGAATTCAATAAATTAATTAATGAAAAATAAAAAAAGTGCGCAATGTTTCCAAGGCGCACTATTCGATTAATTAGTATGAAATACTTATCTCAGATAACTAAAGTTTGAATGCTTGTCTGGCAAGTAGTTTCCATTGGCCATTTTCCTTACACCATACCATCATATTTCCTAATCGAATATCTGTTGGGACTCCGTCATTGGTAGCTTTTCCAATAAATATATGTCTTACGACAGCATTTTTTCCACTAACCTGAATTGTCTGATCAGTCGTGTTTATCGAAGTAAACTTAAATGGTCCGTTAAACAAAAAGTCAATGAATTGATCCTTATTTTCAACCTTCCCACCGGAATGACCGTATGACAAGGCATCTGAAACTAATATATCCAGCACTTTCCGGTCAGGATTTACCACATTATTGTGAAGCGAGCTGACCGCAGTTGCAACAGCTTGTTCAGACTTTGACTGTGCATTTATGTTTGTCAAAACAAACATGATTAAAGCAATAAATAATCCAAATTTTTTCATTGTCATAATTAATTTAATGAGATTTAACTGCTCCTTCTACTTCTGGCTCTATATAACCTGCAGGAGTTCTCTTGTGCCAGTAAGATGCGAGAATTGAACCCGTAATATTCATCAAAGGTCCAAAAACAGCCGGGGCCAAACCCATTGTAGCAATTTTGCCTATACTATTTGCTATTCCTGAAGCCAATCCTCCGTTCTGCATACCAACTTCCAAAGCTACTGTACGCGCGTCCCGCTCAGGCATTTTAAACAGTTTTGCAAAACTATATCCCAAGGTATAACCAAATATGTTATGAATAAGAACAACAAGAATAAGAATTGAACCAATTTCTAATAAACTATCGCGACCTGCGGCAGTAATAACGACAATGATAAGTGCAATACCTGCCATTGAAACAATCGGCATAGCATTGTCAAGCCACTTGATCTTACCTGATAGTAATTTATTGAAAATCAAGCCTGCTCCAATCGGTATAATAATCATTTTAGCAATATCCCACATCATTCCCAACATATCTATTTCAATAAATTGGCCTGCAAGTAACTTCATTAAAAGTGGTGTCAAAACCGGGGCAATAAGTGTTGCAATAGATGTGATAGTCAGTGATAAAGCAAGATTAGCTTTGGCAAGGTAACACATCACATTTGATGCTAATCCACTGGGTGAACAACCGATCAACACAATTCCGGCAGCAACTTCAGGCGCAAAATTGGTAGAAGTTGCAAGGATATATCCCATAGTCGGCATAATCATAAATTGCGCTACAATACCTATTAAAACACCTTTAGGTTGTTTGAAAACAGCCATAAAATCCTTAGCACTCATTGAAGTACCCATGCCAAACATTATTATTTGAATGAGCGGTGTAATTAGTCCTGTGAGCTTAAAATCACCAATTGTTTTAAAATACTGCGGATAATACAAGGCCATTGTTACCGCAGCGAAGATCATGATTGTATAAGAAAACCCTTTCAGACTATCATAGCCTTTAAAACCTACAGCGAGTAATAAAAAGAACGTAATGAGGATTAGTCCTGCAGCGGCTATATTACCCGAAAATACCATCCCTAATGAGACTAGCAATAATAAAGCAGCAACACCCAGCGCCGCAGAATAAATATTTAGTTGTTTCAACGTATATAGTTTTAGTTATGTTTAATTCGATTACCAAGTTCTTTTGCTCATAATTTTTTCAAGCTCAGCTCTGGTCATTTTACCTTCTTCAGGATGTTTTTCCATCCATTTAATAAAATCTGTTTTCATCTCATCACTCCATTCATTATCAAGCTGTCCGCCTGAGTATTTACCAGACTTTATTACCTCAAATGCAAATTTATCTCTTCTAACCACAAATTCAGCCGTAGATACCACTTGTTCGGCTAAGTGTGCCGGAACGAACAATACTCCAATTTTGGCAGCTATCACTAAATCTCCGGGCATTACAATTGCATGTCCGATACGTATTGGAGTATTTAAGCCCATCAAAAGCATTTCTTCCATAAAACTAGGATGGAAATCCTTTACAAATGCATTAAAGCCTTTTATTTCTTCCAATCCCGGTACATCTCTCGCTGCACCATTTAGTATTACTCCATTGCCCGATTTAGCAAAGATTGATGTTCCAAGAGTACTACCGATAAGCGTCCCTCCATTAATTTTCCCAAAAGCATCAGCAACATACACATCACCCTTGGTTAATACAGCAATTGGCCATGTATTGGTATTACCAACACGACCTTGCTTCACACCCCTGTCTTTAATGTTTTTTTCTAAGTCGGGGCGATTCGGCATATACATGGCAGTTACAACCCTGCCGGTCATAGTTTCATCATTCAAAGTTTTCCATTCACTTTCAAACTGATTGACATAACCTGATACTTTCAATACTTGCCAAGCATCATCTAATCCAATATTTTTTGCCCTTACAAGCAAATCATCAGATATTTTTGGGCGTCCATCCGGAAAACGTTCACCTTTCCATTCTGAAGTAAGAAATGTTAACTCCTCTTTAGAAATAGTTTGAGCAAACAAGTTACCCTGAGAAGAAACATAAGCAAAAGCCGCTAATAACAACCATTTAACTTTCATAGTTTTAATTTAATAGTATAAATAAACAAAAATTATTTAAATAATAATCAAATAAGCCCTTTTCTTTGATTTGGCTTAATAAGCTTTCTGATTATCCAGCCTTTTTACCTGATTGGCGTAGACGGGGGACGACGAAAGGTAAAGTAATCTTCCATATACTTCCCACCTTGGCATCATATTCAATAATGTACAATGAATTTCCAACCATAACTGCGTCAGTCGGATTATTGAATGAATCCACAATCCGGGTTGTTTTTACAAAATAATTGTCACTTGCTTTATCGTATGACATATCAAGATGCAGCAGGTCTCTGCCTTGATCCGTAAAAGGTTTCATTAAACTAGATTTAGTTCCTATAGTGTTTCTTAAAACAAAACCATCACCTTTAAATTCATCAGTAAGAACTTTTTTGGTGTCAAAAACGAGACCTAATGGAGAGCTATGCGCGGTAAATGTACTGATAGTTACTCCGGTGTTATCTGCATCTAGAATTTTACCGGAATGTCCCCGGTATTCATTGGCATCTGGACCAAGGTTTTGAACACCCGGGCTGAATTTTAAACCTTCCGGTATTTTTGGAAAATCCAGATCATTTCGAAAATATTTCATCAACATCCCATGTGAAGAAGCGTTTAGAAATGGGTCATTTTTGGGATTTGGCATAAAATCCGGATATTGTTGCGGGTTTTCAATACCTCCCATAATCCAAGGAAATCCATAATGACGACCCTGTCTTACCCAAAACATATCTTCAGAATGATCGTAGTCGGAAGAATTAACGACGGCAAATAGATTATTTTCAGGATCGAAGGCCATATCATAGGCATTACGAATTCCTTCAGCATACAAATATTCATCCGCCTTTAATTTATTGATATCATTGGGTAATACTAGATTTTCTGCTTTAATCGGAATTCTAAATATTTTGGTTGTTAATGCATTGTCACGGGCATTAGGATAAACTCCTTTATCATCCTGAATTTCACCATGTCCGGTTCTGGAACCGGAAGTAATAAAAATAAATTGTTTATCCGGACTCACTACCAATGCATTCCAACCATGATCCCAGGTTGTTGCATTCAATCCGTAAGCTTCGGTATTAAATACTACGGTAATTGTGGGAATACTGTTTGGTACAATTGAAAAACGTACTAGTCTACCTCTTGTACCTCTGTTACTATTTTCGATAGTATTTCCACATAAAAACAATTCAGAACCTGAAAAAGCAGCACCTTGTAGTTTATTTATTCCATGATCATTAACTGAAAGAATTTTTTCTGAAATAAGAGAACCATTCTTTTTTGTAATGTGAAAAACACCTCCTTCAAAAGTAGTGTAATAGAAATCACCGGAAACAGGATGAATCAGTAAACGAACAGCATTGGGTTCTATATCGATGAACTTTTCAACTAAAATATCTGGTCTTAACGCTATAGGAGTCGATTGGCTTACCCGGGTTAATCTTGATACAGGAGTTTTAGTTTCAGTCGATTTTGAATCATTCTGTGCATTTGAATTAAAAGGAGCAATTAAACTAATAAGTGCCCCAACTAAAAATAATTTTTGTTTGATTTGCATAATTTAAATTATTCTGATTTCCCCAATTCACGAAGAAAGACAATTAATTGCCAGCGTTGTTCTTCAGTTAAAGCTTCTTTAAAAGGAGGCATATTCCCCTTTCCGTTTGTTAATTTCCAGAATAAAGCACCATCCTTTTGCTTGATTACTCTCTGATCATGAAAATTAGCCGGTCTGATTCCCATAGATCCACCGGCCGGTCCATCACCATAACCGGTATCCCCATGGCATGAAAAACAGTACATATTATACAATTCCTCACCCTTTGAAATGGATTCCTGAGATATTGCAACAGGATTTTTAACAGAATCTGCTGATACCGGTGCCAGCCATGCAACCTGCTTTATAGTATCCTGTAAAAACATAAAATCGGTTTGTTTATGTTCAATAGATTGGTAATTACTTGATGCCGAAAGCATAAAAATACTTACACCACACAGCAATAGAATAGTATAAAAATTAGATTTTTTCATTCAGATAAAATTTTGTTCTTAAAGGGGCTTTTAATAACAATTAAATATATGCGATCGCATCCATTTCAACGATTGAGTCGCCGGGAACTCCACCCTTTGCAACGGCAATAGTTGTACGTACCGGAGGTTTACTTCCAAAACGACCTTTATACACCTCATTCAAGCCCTTATAATCGGCGATATCATTCAGATATACCGTTACCTTTATTACTTTTTCCATTGAAGAACCGGCTTTGATCAACTCTTTTTCAAGCTCTTTAAGTACAATGTCAGTATGTGCCTTAATTTCGAAAGGAGCAGCATGAGCACCTTTTCCGGCAATATATACCAATCCATTATGAATAACATGTCCCGAAAACATTGGAACATTTTGAACAGATGTTACACTCCCAACTACTTTATCAGGTGATGATTCAATTCCTTTAGCATTAGCCACTACCCCTAATCCTGTTACTCCTACTATGGAAGCAAATAATTTCTTTAATACTGATCTTCTTTCTGTTTTCATTTTACTTGTATTTGAATTGATATTTATTTCTTTTTCGACATTAACCATTCGCGGCCGGGTTTATCAACCCTGAAGCTTTCAACATTACCCTTGTCCTGCAAGGTAACAAATGCAGTACGTCCGTCTTTTCCACCAAATGCAATATTGCTTGGAAGTTTTCCAGCCAAGACAATTTCAGTCAGTAACATACCTGAAGGTGATAATTTGGCAATAGTCCCCTTTCCGTGTCGGGTTATATATAAATTCCCATCTACATCGCAACGCATACCATCCATTCCGAAATCAGGAAATTCATGAAAAAGCTGTTTATTACTTACCTCACCTTTTTCGGAGAGATTATAAACCCAAACCTTCCGCTGGACTGATTCATTCACATATAATAACTTATTATCTGGACTCACTTCAATTCCATTAGCAGTACCCATGCTATCTAATTTCGTAGATTTTCCATTGTTATCAATCCGCCAGATCCTGCCGGTACCGGCCGCCCAATTCGGATCACTTGCATAAAGTCTATCTTTATTATCTATTGCAATATCATTAGGTTGACTCATATTAGAATTATGAGCAAATACTGAAATTTCCTTAGTTAACATATTAACTTTCAGAATATTATGATTTGTATAATCTGCAATAAGCATATTACCCTTGCTATCAAAGCGAATTCCGTTGCCGATACTACCACCAGGTAATTCAACAAATAGGCTGGCCTTACCATCTGGGCTCACTTGTCCAATTGTTCCCTGTTTAGCGAAATTTACGACATATAATATACCGGATCGGCTGACTGCCGGACCTTCAATTCCTCTGGTAAAACCATTTAAAGCTGTAAAGGCAGAAGTTTTAAACAGAGGGTTTTTAGCATCCTGAGCATTTGTAAATAAAACAGTGCTGATTAACAGAAAAGTAAGGCTCAATGGCTTCATTGGCGAAATATTTTCAAACTTAAGCATAAGGTTCACAATTAATATTGGATTAATATTATGAGTAAAATTCATAGGGTATCCCCCATGAAACAATTAAATTAATAATGCAATTTAAGCTTATCTTAACAGGAGTGCAATAACACAGAAAATTGTTACAGTGAAAGATTTTCTTGGGGCTTGCAGGAATAGGTTCTGAGAAAGACCTATTCTCAGAACCTTTAAAAATTCACTACCTAAGGCTCAGAATATACTGAACCATAGCCTCAGCATCATTATCAGATAATGCAGGGTGTGGTGACATTGGTATAGCTCCCCAAACTCCACTTCCACCAGCTTTAATCTTTTTAACGAGGTAATCTATGTTCTCTTTCGTATTTGCATACTTATTGGCAACATCTTTATAGGATGGACCTAACAGCTTCTCATTTACTTTATGACATGCAAAACAATCTGATTTGGAAATCAGAGCTTCCCCTTTCTTAGTATCTAAAACTTCTGCAACTACCACTGGCTTTACAGGTTCTGCCGGCTTGATTTCCTTTACTACAGGTTTTTCTTTTGCCTTTACTTCGGCAACTTTATTTTCAGAACTTACAACTACAGCAGCGGCTGGGCTGGGAGAAACTATTGTGGCGGCAGTATCTACAGTTGAAGCAGTCACTCTAGTTGTATCAATTGTTACTGAAGCAGTTGTATCGCTTTCGCCGGACTTTTCTGAAGAACTATTGCAGGCAATAAAAAGGGCACAAACACCCAATACTAACATTCTTTTCATTTTTTTGGTATTCTTAATTCTTTAGCATACAACATTGTATTGCACAATTCTATTTAAAATAACTGAGATCCTAAATTAAAATTGTGGTTTTTCAGGTAAAAAATATGTCTCAAGAAAAAAACAATTAAATAATATTACAAAAATCTAAAAAGGCCTAATTGAAAGTTTATTCCTCAATTAAGCCTCTTTGTGCTGATTAGTATTGATTGAAAATTTACTGCAATTTACTGAATATATATTCACCAATTTTTTCGCCTTCAATCAAACCCTCCTCAAAGGCTTCCCGGTAGTGAATTCCACCATACATTCTGCTATGACCAGCTTCCTGAGCAGCCGCTTTTACACTTTCAAATTTTCTATCAGGCCAACCCCAACGCTTTTCGGTATTATCAATAAAAGCAGTATTATCACCAAAAATATTGGTCAATATAGTTGCAGATGAATTAGAAACTGTAGAATGGGCGCTGCTATACTCAGGAAATGGTGGAGTTTGAAGATAAGGTACCCATTTATTGTCAATATATAAGTTAATATATGTTTCAGGTCTAATGAGATCATACGTAAATTTTGTATTCCAGCAAGCAATAAATGCATCCATAATTCCAAATGAGACTCCTGAATAGGCAAAAATAGTTTTATCGAAATCTGCCTTGTTATTTTGACAAACAATGCCGGTTATACCCATCCAATGTCCTCCTGGTGTCATCGCTTTGGTAGCAAACATCACATGCCCAGAAACATTCATTTTAAAACCATTACAATCCCAGAAATCAGCCATAGCTTTTTGCTCATCTGTTGGATGCATTCCTATTTCGTATACTTCAATAGCCAGTTTATAAAAATCGCTACCCTTTTCTTTACTAAATTTAGTTGGCGGTTTAGGTAGAAATTGGCTGGCAGAATCGATAAGCACTGTTCGAATTTCCTTCCATTTGGGTTCAACGGCAGCCATGTAAGCAGGAGGGGTAGGAACCCATCTACCTTCGTTATCATTTACTGAATATTTTACAGCTGAACGAGTTTGTTTATAATTATCTTTTTTACTCCAGTCTAAAACAGCATTACTGACATTTCGAGCATATTCCACTGAATAATCAATCATTTCAGATGGCATTTGATGCGACTTTGCCAATTGTAAATAATTGTCAATTATTTTTTGTGTGGAGTCTTTGGAAAAAGTTAATTCCTGACCAACATATAAGAAAGCCAGTATGGAACTGAGCTCAGTATTAATTGGCTTTTCAGGTAATGCAAGCTTATCAAATCCTTTTAATTTTCCACTAAGTGATTTATACTGTTTTGACCTTGTGGTCATAACCTCATAAGCAGCCAAATTACTATAGGCATATACTCTACTGGCTACCGGAGGTGTAAAAATATCATGTGTAATAACATCTGTTAATAAACCAACCGTTTTGGAATATAATTCGGGATTGGCGAATACAGTCTGATAGTCTCCTTTTTTTGTGCAACTATTGAAAGTCAATCCAATTAGGACAGCTATTAGTATCTTTCTCATATCAAAATAAGTATAAAATTGAGCAGCTATTTCAAATCAGGATTTGGTTGGGCTGTTCATCTATTTATTGTATTAAATTAAACTATTGACAAATTTAATAATTTCTGATGATTTTATTGCTCTATCAAGTTGCCAATGGCGGCCCATTAGGTACAAGTACTTTCTTACGGACTGGTTTCTCTGTAGATTTACTTGCAGTAAATTTAGCTGTGCGATATTCGCCCATATGTATATCCCCTGTAAGTTTATCTCCACTGGCAGTTCCTGAGAAGTAGAAAGTAATCTGATCTCCCGGGAGTTTTAATACACTGCTCAATTTGATTTGATTGCCTTCAATCGTTCCACTTATATCCCTCATATCAAAATCGCCTTTGTGCGTACCATTGATCCAGTTTCCATCCTGTTGAATGGTAAAGGTATGCTTAACTGAACTATTGAAATATCTTACATTAAGGTCCCATTTACCGGTTAAATTGGCTGCAGGAGCTGTCATTGAATCCGATTTTTGGATATGTTTTCTGGATAGTATTTCAAATATTCTGTTCGCCACGATTATATCCTCCCCTTCCTTCATATGACTTGAAACAATATCAATAGTAGTATTTCCATTGCTTTCATCACGAGAACCGATAGCAACCCTTGGTTTCGTACTGCTAATTTCTTCAGCAACTTCATATCCACTTATATGGAGCTTAGCAGGGTCCCAGCTAATCCATAAGGTAGGGTGTTTGTTAGAAAGCTCAGCTGGATTGGTAACATTTGTTGTTACTCCCTGAATTGTTAGTGCCTTTTTTGCAATTATATCCAGCCTGTTAAGCCAACTCTTGTATTCAGCATCGTGATCTCGTTTTATCCAGGTTTCAACTGCAGCCATCATTCCAATCATTTCTTCTCGTCCAACTTTATTATCACGTCCCGGACCGTGATGAGGAGAACTTGCCTGCCATGCAGACATAAGAATCTCCTTGTTACCAAGTAGTAAACCAGCACATTGAGGACCACGCATCGCCTTTCCACCACTGTATGCCACCACATCAGCACCACGTTTTAAGTGAACTGAGGGAATCGTTAGATTTTCGGCGGCAGCATCAATTAAAACAGGCACATGCTTTGGTTTGGCAATTCCGGCAATCACTTCAAGGGAAAAAGGCTGACCGGTGAATGAACCATTAACAGCATTCACATAGATCATTGCAGTTTTTGGATTGATTGCTCTTTCAAGTTCTTCAGGTGTTTCTACATGAATAATAGTTACCCCAATATTTCGAATCGAATGATCATAAGTATTTCGGGAGTATAATGGAATAATTACCTCGTTCTTTTGAAATCCGGTCAGATTTGGAATTCTGATTAGTTTTTCAGGGCTGCCCCCGGTAACACAAGCAGCCGTAACATGTTTCATACCTGCCGCACATCCTGCCGAAACCATACCCCATTCAGACTTGGTAAGGTCTGCAAGCCTCTGCCCTATTCCTTCAGCTAACTCATCGTATTGTACAAAATTCTGAGAGGCAGCCTCCATAGCTTCTCTAACTGGAGGAAGTTCCAGCGATCCTCCAATAATAGTATATGCACCACGGCAATTAATAATGGGTTCAACACCGATGGAACGAAAAATATTCGTTTCAGCCATAAAGGAAGATTCAGTTATAATCTCTCCTGTTTCAACTAGCGGAGTAGCTAAAGAAAGGCTGGCACCTGAACCCTTACTTGCAGCAAATAAAGATTCTCTGGAGATTGCTCCACCTGCTATTGGAAGTAGGGCTAAGCCCTTAATTAAATTTCTGCGTTTCATCTGTTTATTTCTATTGTTGTAAGCGGGTGGTGAAAACACCAACCTAAGGAAAACATTTTTAATAATTAAAGGTAAATAAGTTACCTATGTTTGATTTTAAAATCCTAAACTCAAATCTTGTTCAAGGGAATTAACCTGACGAGGATGCCGGTATCTTCAGTCAGGGCGTATAAGAACTGATCAGGGCCATATTTTACATCTCTGATCCTACCAAGATTATGCAACATTGCCTCATCATGCACAAATTTATCATCCTTCATAACTACGCGATAAAGCTTCTTTGTAGCAAGTCCGCCAATGAAAATATTTCCATTCCATGCCGGATAACGAGTACCATAAACAAAATCAAGATCAGATGGTGCAACAGCAAAATGATGAATTGGAGGTTCCATGCCTTCAAGATACGGGCTTTCAGAAATTATAGAGCCATTGTATTCAAGGCTGAATGTTGCTAAAGGCCAGCCATAATTTGCACCACGTTTTAAAATATTAAGCTCATCTCCCGCAAGTTCCCCAAATTCTACAAAAAATATTCTACCCGTTTTAGGATCACGGCGAAAACCCTGATGCATACGATGTCCGTAAGAATAGATCTCCGGCAATGCTCCGGGAGTGTTTACAAATGGATTATCCTTCGGAATAGTGCCATCATCATACAACCTCATAGTCTTACCATCAGGAGCAGAAAGGCTTTGGGCGTTCATTCTGTCGCTATGTATTCCAACAGTAAAGTACAGAAACCCCTTATCATCAAAGCCGATCTTACTGCCAAACCAGTCGCCATTACGTTTAAACGGACCTGCTTTGTAAATCATCTTTTCTTCAACCAGCTTGTCTCCTATCAGCTTTCCTCTCATCAATGCAGTATACCCGGTACCCGGAGTAGTTGGCTCAATAAAGTATGAAAAGTAGATCAGTCTGTTCTTTTCAAAGTTGGGATGCAACTTAACATCACGTAAACTTGTAGGAACATTACCGGCGATTGGATTTGCCTGCACTTTTCCATCTTTCACTTTCAATAATTTACCGCTTCGCTCTGCTATAAGAACTGAATTATCAGCCATAAAAACAATACTATAGGGCCTTACCAGGTCTTTAACTACAGTATCAACCATAAATAACTGTTCTTCTGAACTATAAACATTACTCACCTTTTGAGGTAATGGAAAATAACGAGTGGATAGATTCTTGTCAAACCGGTAGTTTTTAACCGGCAAAACCGTCTTTGAAGCAGCTTGATTCATATCCTGTTTTGCGAACTGACGTATATATGCAATCAATTGCCATCTTTTTTCTTCATTAAAGGCAACACCATAGGCCGGCATATTACCTTTCCCATTAGTGAGCTTCCAAAACAAGGCACCATCTTTTTGATCGGTCACTTGTTTACTATGAAAATTCGCAGGTTGTATTTTATATCTCCCTGGTTGTCCATCACCTAGTCCATTAGATCCATGACAGGAAACACATAAGGTAT
>Ga0105054_10005642_pt1 | contig 17893 bp, 20 predicted proteins | sample BON02_FD_78091 | JGI IMG/M metagenome (GOLD analysis project Ga0105054, IMG submission 78091) | Freshwater microbial communities from Lake Bonney liftoff mats and glacier meltwater in Antarctica - BON-02 (megahit assembly) | ecosystem: Environmental > Aquatic > Freshwater > Ice > Glacier...
AGTTCTGCCGTTGATTTAAAATTGAGCTGTTCGCTACTACAATGTTGATACAAACTATCTGGATGCAATTGGGTATTGAAATTCATGATTTTACTCTAGCCTTATAAGGTACTTTTTAGCTTAGGATACCCTACAAATTTATAGAACTTAATATTTATCACACTCTGGGAGCACATAATTATAAGTAATCATGACTATGATGAACAACGTAATTTCTTCGGGATGAGTATTAAAACTCAAATCACTTATAAAGTTAAAGATTCTGATGGTCAATCACATCGTAGTATCAGTAGATATATGAGTGCAACAAGATTATGTATGCCGACAGACTTTGCATTTAAAGAAGGCGATGAAATTGAATTAGTGATAAATCCGAGCGACGACCGTTTACCCTCCCCTGTGTTGCAGAATAACCGGTATTACGAATAATTATCGCTGAACATGATATTAACAAGTTTCATGTTTCTATAGAATTAACTAAAAACATCCTAAAAAAATAAAAACAGCTTAATTATAGCTAGCTTTAATCCGAAATAACTAAATCCAATAGCTTGTTTTAGTCATTACTTTAGACATCAAACCCATCATATACTTAACAGGTGCAGGTAAGGTAGCCCCGCCGGCATTAAGAGCCAAAGTGCCATGATGTAATTCGTCAACTCTCATCTGCTCTAAAATAGCACGACTTTTTTCATCGCGTACACTAACTTCTGTTAAATGCTCATCTAAATGCTGAACAACTTGTTTTTCTGTCTCAGCAACGAAACCTAAACTCCATTTATCGCCAATTTTCCCAGCCACAGCACCCATAATAAAAGATCCGGCATACCATAAGGGGTTTAACACGCTGGCGTGCCCATCTAGACAATCCACTCGTTGTTGACACCACACTAGGTGATCATTTTCTTCCAATGCCGCCTGCTCCATAGCTGCTCGTACATTAGGCAATGTCGCTGTTAATGCTTGACCTTGATATAAAGCTTGAGCTGAAACCTCTCCCGCATGATTAATCCTCATCAACCGCATCGATTGGAGTTGTTCTTGCTTTGTCAGCTCATGTTCAGCTAAATCACAGCCAGGTGTCGGACGAGCAGTTGTTTCCGATTTACCAATGACGGTTGTCAAGGCCTTATCTGTCTCAAGGATCAATCTATCAATCAAGCTATATTTTCGAGTATTCACGTCATATCCTTCAAAAAATCACTTCATCAATAAATATATCAACATCACGGTTATCAACGTGTTCCGTCATGATGATTTTCCCTTGATCCAATAATTCTTTATATGAAACAGTCTGGTTTCGGCCGTTGTCTTTTGCGTAGTACAAAGCATCATCAGCCATACCGATAACATCCGTTGCCGACTGTTGGCCGGTCACTTCAACAAACCCGATACTGATCGCTACATTGCCAACTTGTGGAAATTCATGTTTATCTACATTCTGTCGTAATCGGTCAAAAGCTGCCATTGCGCTATTTTCATTAGTCGCTTTTAACATCACCACAAATTCTTCACCACCATATCGATATACTAAGTCATCCTCGCGCACGCAGCTACGCATCATTAAGCGCGCCACCAGAATAAGTACTTCGTCACCATATAAATGGCCATAGGTATCATTAATTAATTTGAAATGGTCAATATCTACCACACCTAACCAGGTACTTAAATCATCTGAATGGCGTTTGTCATTTTCAATTTCTATATGAAGAGAGTCCGTGGCCCCTTGCATCAGCACTTTTGTGATTTCAGTGTCAAGCGTTTCACGGTTAAACAATCCAGTTAATTTGTCGCGTTGTGTTTTATCAATTAAAGTCAAATAATTTGAATAAACACGCAATATGCCACTCACTACTCATTCATTGATGGGCTTTTTTTACAATGGAAAACTAAAAGTGAAAAGACATTATTGTCTGCATTCAACACCGGATAGATGATATCCCATGTCGTTTTCTCTTCATTTTGTAGGAACTTAATTTTCTTGCTTCCAGCTGATGCTGATAATGCATCACTTAATTTTTCTGAAACCTCATTAACTGGCAGATCATATTCTAAATAAATAAAACCATTCTTATCGGCAAGTACAATTAATTTAAGAAAATTATCTTCATTGATTTCTTCCACCTGGAACAGACGTAAACTTTCTACTGGAAATAAATCATTGATTGTTTTTAATACACTTTGTTCTAGCATCTGTCGATCATGATGCCGGGTAATTTCGGCGAGGCCGTCAATTAATGTGATGCTATGATCATTCTTATGCTTCATCAATGTAAGATTTTTAGCCCATTGGTAACAAGTCAATTTATCTCCGATAGATAGAACTCTACCTTTGCACTAGGTAATTTTAACCGTCCATTGTGTAAAAATACTTAGCAAGTAGTACACATTATAGAAATAAATACTACATGTCTACATCACAATGCAGCAAAAAAATGTTCTAATGTTGCTGCTAGTTGTCTAGGATCAAATTTAGGCACGTATGCATCTGCCCCTACGCCTTTACCCATAGCCATATTAGCGGCTGCGGTTAGTGATGAATGCATAATCACGGGTAAATGCTTGAATCTTGGATCTGCTTTTATCTTCTGCGTTAAAACATAACCATCCATCTCAGGCATTTCAACATCCGTCAGCACAAGTTGAATCTCAGTAATAATATCGCGATTCTCTTGTTCACATTTATCTGCCATTCGATTGAGTAGTATCCAGGCTTCAGCGCCATTAACCGCACCGATATGTTTCACGCCCATATGGTTGAGCGCTTTGGTTATTTGCTTGCGAGCAATAGTCGAATCATCTGCAAATAAGATAGTGTGCTGCCTATCGGTATCTAATTTTTCTATACCATCGAACAGATTGTCATCATAGAAGCCACCAGCATCAGCCAATACTTTTTCAACATCCATAATCATCACTAATCGTTTATCGGATAATTCAGATACCGCAGTAACTAGTCCACCGAGACGTTTTGAAAGTAACGGTGGCGGGGCTTTCACTTGTTCCCAGTTTAACCGTTGAATAGTATCAACTGAATTCACCAAGAATCCTTGAACATGTGTATTGTATTCTGTGATCATTAATATTTTGGGTTCATCGACCGACGTCAAATTACAGAATTTCTGTAAATTAATGATAGGCACCATATCGCCGCGCAAGCTCACGAACCCCTCCACGCTATCAGGCATTTCAGGCGCACTTGTAATTTCAGGAATATTCAATACTTCACGGACTTTAAATACATTGATGCCAAAAACTTCATTTCTGCCTGTGTTATCATCGGTACCAAGGCTAAATAGCAGTACCTCTAGATGATTTGTTCCTGCTAGTTTTGTGCGTTCATCAATAGAATCAATAAGTGTAGCCATGGCGACCTTCTCTAGTTTCTGTTCGATTAAATTTAGTTCGAGACCTTGGACCAAGTTGTCTTACCACGATGTCGATCCGCGTTAAAGATGCTTGTTCAAAATGCTCCCGTTCAATAATACCTGTTTATGCTTCATGCGACGAAGACTAATTGTCTGATTTGCCAGATAAGCGGCAATATTGTCTACCTAGTCTACGTTTATAACCACATAATATGCTTACTTGAGATAGTAATAGGCTGTAAATTCATAAACCACTGATAAACAAGCAACAATCAAGCCGCATTTCATATGAAAATTTACGATTTTTCACTTAATTTATAAATAATATGGACAAGGGCTATAGGAAAATAGTAGCTAATTGTGCTAAAGCCTATAGAATAGGCCTACTTGTAGACGTTCAGATAACCTTCTAAAAGCGGGTGCCGAGAGCGAGATTTGAAATCGCACGAATTTACACCCACTAGCACCTGAAGCTAGCACGTCTACCAATTCCGCCATCTCGACATATAACGAGCGGCTACAATACCGATTGAGAAATTCACTGTCAATGACAAAAGAAAACACACAAGATCCACACTCTAAACGCGAAGCAGAAAACTACGAGAACCCGATTCCTAGCCGCGAATTTATTTTAGAGATTTTAAAACAAAATGATCGTCCCTTATCACGCCGCGCAATTACTAAACTGCTCGGTCTTAAAGGCGAAGAACAAACTGAAGCCTTGCGTCGTCGACTGCGTGCAATGGAACGAGATGGTCAAATACTGCGTAATCGCAAGAATGCCTATGGTATCGTTTCGAAAATGAACCTTATTACTGGTCGCGTTATGGGACATCCTGATGGTTTTGGATTTCTAATTCCAGACGAGAGTGGCGACGATCTTTTTTTAAATGATCGTGAAATGCATGTTGTTTTACATGGTGATCGCGTTATCGCCAGAATTAGCGGCGAAGATCGTCGTGGCCGCAAAGAGGGTCAAATTGTTGAAGTTTTAGAACGTGGTAATCCACTGATTGTCGGTCGCTTAATTTCTGATTCTGGGTTTTATTATTTAATACCGAACAATCGTCGAATTAGCCAAGATATTTTAATTCCACCAGAAAACTTAATGGATGCACAAGTAGGACAAATTGTAGAAATTGAAATTACTGAACACCCTAATAAACATCGTTCGCCATTAGGTAAAATTGTCAATGTACTGGGTGATCATATGGCACCAGGCATGGAAATTGAAATTGCATTACGTGCTTTTGACTTGCCAAATATATGGTCAATTAAAGCACTTGAACAAGCAGAATCATTTGGTTCAGAGATCCCTAAAAAAGAAATTGAAGGGCGACTTGATCTTCGTGATCTCCCCCTACTGACTATTGATGGCGAAGATGCCCGCGATTTTGATGATGCGGTTCATGCCGAAAAATTGAAATCAGGCTCATGGCGCTTATGGGTAGCGATTGCCGACGTATCGTCTTATGTCCAACCTAAAAGCCCACTCGATAAAGATGCACAAGAACGTGCCACTTCGGTCTATTTTCCAAGCCAAGTGATCCCTATGCTACCTGAAGCATTATCAAATGGTTTATGTTCATTAAATCCTGATGTAGATCGTTTATGCATGGTTTGTGAGATGGTTGTTAATACTGAAGGTAAACTTGAGTCACATCAATTCCACCAAGCAGTAATGAACTCTAAAGCGCGTCTAACTTACAACAAAGTAGCCGCCATATTAGTTGATGGAGATAAAGCATTACGCAAAGAGTATGCAGCCGTTTTACCTGGTTTAGAAACAATGTATGACTTATTTAAAGCCATGCTAAATGCCAGAGAACAACGTGGTGCAATTGATTTTGAAATGACTGAAACACAATTCATTTTTGATGAGAACCGCAAACTTAAAACCATTGAACCTCGTGAGCGAAATGATGCCCATCGCTTAATTGAAGAATTTATGGTCGCCGCGAATGTCTCTGCTGCTCAGTTCATATTAAAACACCAATTACCAGCCCTGTTCCGAGTTCATGAAACGCCAGCAGAAGAAAAATTGGCTAGCCTTCGAGAATTTTTGGGTGAATTAGGTTTAGCGCTGGGTGGTGGTGACGAACCAGAGCCAGCACATTACGCATCATTACTCAAAAATGCACATAAACGTCCTGACGCCCATTTAATTCAAACAGTCATGTTACGTAGTCTTAAACAAGCCGTTTATAGCCCAGACAATGTTGGGCATTTTGGCTTGTCGCTTGAAGCCTATGCTCACTTCACCTCACCTATTCGCCGTTATCCTGACTTGCAAGTTCATCGTGCTATTCGCCACATCATTTCAGGTAAAAAGAAGTCTACTTGGCCTGCTACACATGAAGAAATGATTAAACTCGGTGAGCATTGTTCTATGGCTTCGCGTCGTGCTGACGAAGCGACTCGCGACGTAAGCGACTGGTTGAAATGTGAGTTTATGCAGGAACGTGTCGGTGAAGTTCACCAAGGTGTGATTAGTGGCGTAACTGGCTTCGGTATTTTTGTCGAATTAAGTGATATGTATATTGAAGGCTTAGTTCACGTTACGTCATTAAAAAATGATTATTACCAATTTGATGCTGCTGGTCACCGTTTAATGGGCGAACGCACTCGAAAAGTGTATCGTCTTGGCGACAAAGTAGAAGTTAAAGTAATGAGAGTCGATCTAGACGAAAAGAAAATAGATTTAGAGCTTAATTAAGATCAACATTTAATCTGCAGTCTTATCCGATACTGTCTAGATAAGGCCGAAAATAGTTCAGCAGAAGACCGTGTTTAGCCACTGTTGGACTATTTTAAAATTATTTCTCTTGACCAAAAAAATAAAGACGGTAGAATGCACAGCTTAACTTCATGATCGTTGAAACATTCGATTTCAAACATGTTGTGGCCATTTAGAATGGTGAGTGTAGCTCAGTTGGTAGAGTCCCGGATTGTGATTCCGGTTGTCGTGGGTTCGAGCCCCATCATTCACCCCATTTTACTTTATTCGAAAGTAATCTGAGCACATAGACTTACAAATCTCAAGCTAGTTGAAATTGACTTACTGCACAGTTTTGCAAGCTAAGTGTTAAATGGACAGAAGCTTAACTAGTCATACCCATTCCAATATAAAACCGTAAACTGGGCAAATTCTTGCTGATCTAAAGTTTGGCTTTGTTTATTAATGAATGTGGGAAAAATCAACGTGTTGTCATTGAAATACTGACAGATGTAGCATGTGTGAGATTATCACTCACGGGACAACGCTGTTCAACTGCAGCCTTCAACGTTGCAATTTCTTTGTGTGATACTGTACTTTTTTACATAGATCTGTACGTCAATTTCTTGATAACCCGCTCGGCCACTCATATCCGTGCCTGCAAATTTAGCAGGACCAAGCTTACCAGTAATTGTAATTTCTTTTTTTTCAATAGGAATATCCATTTCATTGGCAATAAAAAAAACCATATAATTTAGACAATCACCCTGGGAAGCAAGAATGTAGTCAAGTGGGCTAGGCGCGCCATTTCGACCAGCAAGCCCTTCTGGCTTATCCATAAATATTTTAAAGGCATTGAAATCTGTGATGCTACAAGCCATTGCTTCACCAACGGTTGTAAGGATTGTTATGTATGACGTTGACATAAATCTTGTATTTATAATCAACTGCCTCGCTCCAAGTTTATTGTAGTAGTGATCTATATAAGTAGAATTACTATGAAAAGGAAAATAAACAGTATAGTCCGCTTACTTCGTACTCTACAGTTATAATCTAACTAAATTTTAAGTGACCAACCTTGACCAATATAAGTGTTTCTTCTCTTACAGATGGGTAGTGCCGACTCAAATGAGGATTGCGGATCCAACTACCTGCGGGGTATTCACCATGTTCATCAAAAAATATTCCTTTTAGGACAATAATTTCTTCGCCACCATGGTGAACATGCGGTTGGAAAACTTCATTAGCAGGCCACCAGACTAAGGCTGTATTTTCAGTGTTGTATGAATAAAGTGAGCACACTTTTAAATTGCCTATTCCATCAAACCATTGCTGTTCTTCAGGTTTGATTACAATTTGTTGATGATCGTCAGGTTGAAATTGATTTAATTTAACAAACAAGGTGCAGCCTTGTTTTGAGAACGGACTATGGTGTGAACCTGCGTGGTTTCGAATATAACTACCGGCGGGATAATCACCATTTTCATCGGAAAAGACACCGTCAATAACATAGATCTCTTCACCTTGAATATGTTGGTGTGTGGGGAAGAAAGAACCTGCCTGGTAAGAAACAAAACTTGTGGTGTGGCCAGATTCTGCTGATTCACGTTCTAACGGGATGCGGCTTACTCCATTAACAGGGCTTTTTAACCAATGCTGTTGCGTTGGAAGTAGATAAGCTGTTTTTGAAAAATCCATATTTAAGTCAATATTTTTATTCATGAATTAAGCAGATATGTTGTGTGAGAAGAATCATTATGACCATAATGGTATAACACTGTATTTTTAATGTTTTTCCCTGAATTATCTTTTATGATATGTAGGGTTTGAGATAGTTCTGAACTATATTTTTTCTGAGACATCTTACGCTATAGATCCTATGATAATATCGAAAAATAAGGCGATAATCATTGAAATAATTTTAATTAACTAAGTAATAGATATAAACTTTGTTGTCGTAACAACTTATCCGACTCTTTAATAAGTTGTTAAATGTGTTTCGACAATAATTTCGTTTTTAAGTAAGATTTGGGCAGATTGGCATTGTTTAACAGCCTCACAAGCATCTTCGCGTGGTGAGTCGATCATTCCAACGATGTACAATCAGGCCAGATCAGTTTCCGCATCTTGAAACTTAAAATCACGATGTTCTGTGTGGGTACGTTTGGCTGCAATGGCTAATACACATTGAATGCGTTTGGCCATTTCATCCATTTGAATTTTTAGATATTATTATATCATCGCCTGTCCTAATTGAATGGCTGTACCAACCGTAAATTCTTCTCTAAATAGTTTAGATTCTAATGGCAACAACATGACGACTGTTGACCCCATGTTAAACCGGCCCATTTCCTCGCATTTTTGCAGTGTTATGGCTTGTTCACCATGGTAATCCCAATGCTGAATATCTTTACCATAAGCCGGTGTTATCTTGCCTGACCATACTGTTTCCATGCTGCCGACAAAAATAGCACCCACTAACACTATAACGATCGGACCTTGCTCCGTGTCGAAAACAGTCACTACACGCTCATTACGCGCAAATAGCCTTGGTACCGTGCGTGCAGTGCGCGGATTAACCGAAAATAACTTACCTGGAATATAAATCATTTTCCGTAACGTGCCAGTGAGGGGCATATGAATACGATGATAATCTTTTGGTGATAAATAGATTGTTGCAAACTGACCTTGATCAAATTGCTTAGCTAATAGTTCATCACCACCCAATAATTCCAATACGCTATATTCTCGGCCTTTTGCTTGAATAAGCTGTCCTTGCACAACTGTACCAATCTGACTAATGACACCATCTACCGGTGAGGTAATGACCGCTTCGCCACCAGCAATAGGTCGAACTCCATCGCGCAGCTGTCGTGTAAAAAAAGCATTGAAACTAGGAAAAAATCTCAAATCAGTTTGCGCAGCCTCATTAATATTAACGTTATATTTCGCCGTGATAAACCGAATAAAACTATTCTTGAACCATGTCACTTCGCTGCGTGCCAGCCGATGCATCAACATCGATAAGGTATGTTGTGGAATGAGATACTGAGGTAAGGTGACTATTTTATCCCATAATGTCGCATCATTCTTTTTTGAACTATTCATCTTGTTTGTTGCCAATTTTCTTCTACCCCTTTCGCCTATCGGATAAGCTTGTCATAATTTTGTTTTTGGATCTCAAACAGCGAGTATATCAAGCTATGCATAAATCTATTCAAGTCCTATTGATGCTTTTGCTATCGGTAATGATTTTGCCAACATGGGCGACGGATGCTACTGATGCGCCTTCTCTAACTAAAGCTATTTATTTCGCCATAGAAGAACCATTCACTATCAACTTTCTAAGTCAAAGCAATCAAAAATCACGTTATTTACAGATAAAAGTCACTTTAATGGCACATGATCAAGAGATTATCAATAATGCTGAATTAAACTTACCGATGTTACAAGATGCCTTACGTACTTTATTCTCAAGCCAAACATCTGAGGCCGTTAGTTCAGTAGAAGGTCGAAGAGCGCTACAATCTGCATCGTTAGATACGGTCAAAATCATCTTAAAACAAGAGACGGGTAAAGATAATCTTGATGCCGTTTATTTCACCAGCTTCGTTTTACAGTAAACAGGCACATTAATTGCTTAACTAGAAATTACAACCAACAGGAATAGTTAACATGGCAGAGACACAAGACGATATTGAGGTCACCGAAGAAAGTGGCGGTAAATCCAAATTATTGATCATTATTATTGCCGTGCTGCTATTAGCGCTTGCCGGAGTGGGAGCAATGTTGTTTTTCGCCGGCGATAAGTCAGTCGAAGAGGCTGAAGTAGCGATAGTAAAACAAACACCGATTTATTATGCGTTAGATAAACCTCTAATCGTTAATTTTGGTGATCAAAGTCAAGGAGCGGTACGTTATTTATCTGTTAAATTAAAAGTAATGGCTCGCGATCAAACAGTTATTGATGCCTTTACTCTCAATGAACCTGCAATTCAACATGAATTACTCATGCTGTTGCTGGGTCAAAAATATGACAAACTCAATACCCCTGAAGGCACTAAAGTATTGCAACAACAAGCACTCTCAACTATTAATGAGGTATTAAAAGCTGAAAAAACATCAGGTGAACTAGAATCGGTTTATTTCACCAGTTTACTCATGCAATAAGACTATGGCTGTTCACGATATACTTTCACAAGACGAGGTTGATGCCCTATTAAGTGGTATGGGCGGTGCTGACCTTGAAACATCTACCGAACAAGTCGATAACGGTACCGCGCGAAATTATGACTTTGGCAATGAAGACCGTATTATTCGTGGACGCATGCCAACGCTGGAAATGGTTAATGAACGTTTTGGTCGTCTTTTCCGCATAAGCCTCTTCAACATGTTACGACGTTCAGCAGAAATATCTGTTACCGGCATACAGGTAATGAAATTTTCAGAATACATGCATACTCTGTTTGTACCCACCAGCCTGAATTTAATTCACATGCATCCACTACGTGGCACAGGTTTAATTATATTAGAGCATAAACTTGTATTTACAATTCTTGATAATTATTTTGGCGGTGATGGACGTTTTCAAGCTCGAATTGAAGGTCGCGAGTTCACGGCTACTGAGTTACGCGTTATTCGCACGGTGTTGAATATATGCTTCGAAACATTAACTGAAGCATGGTCGCCAATAATGGATGTGAGGTTTGAATTCGTCAACCACGAAGTTAACCCGCAGTTTGCTAATATTGTTAGCCCTAGTGAAGTATTGGTTATTTCTACTTTTCATATTGAGTTAGATGGTGGCGGTGGAGATGTTCACGTCACGCTACCTTACTCTATGCTAGAACCTATTCGTGCCCTATTAGATACCGGTCTGCAAAGTGATAGCACCGCCGATGATGGCCGTTGGGCAGCATCAATGAAAGAAGAAATATTAGGAGCAAATGTCCAATTGACGGCCCAATTAGCACAAGTGAAATACAGTTTACGTAAAATACTTAATTTCAAAGCGGGCGATATTTTACCGATTGAAATGCCAAAAACAGTGGTTGTAAAAGCAGAACACGTACCTATGTTCAATGCGACTTTTGGCGAACATAAAAATAAAGTAGCATTAAAAGTCACCAGTCTCATTGAGCATCCTAAGGATACAACACCTCAATACCATCTCCAGAAGAGTAAAAAATAATGAGTGAAGATAATAAAACCGACCAAAAAGTGACTGATGAATCGGCATCTGCATTGGACGAACAAAGTGACGATATAAACGAAGATCCATGGGCAGCTGCATTAGAAGAACAATCTGATTCCGAAAAAGCTAAATCTGCGCCTATCACCCAACTTGATGATGATGCCAAACCTCGCGCCCACGCCGATATGAACTTGGAGATGGTATTAGATATTCCGGTCACCATTTCCATGGAAATTGGCCGCTCTAAAATCAATATTCGTAACCTACTCCAACTTAGCCAAGGTTCAGTAGTTGAATTAGATCGTCTTGCCGGTGAACCGATGGATGTTTTAGTCAATGACACGCTAATTGCACACGGCGAAGTAGTGGTCGTCAATGATAAATTTGGCATTCGATTAACCGACGTTATCAGTGCTGAAGAACGCATCAAAAAATTACGATGAAGGCCTACCTATTAAAATTCGTGAGCATATTTTGGCTAGTATTATGGTCCCAACTAGGTTTTACAGCGGAACAGCGCAGCACACTGGCCTCGAAAACATTGACCACTCCCCCAGTATCTACCAGTGCTTTATTAGAGACCTTGTTCGGTTTATTTATGGTATTGGCTTGCATCGCTTTTTTGGCTTGGTTACTACGCCGAACGGGCCGTTTTCAAACGACAGCGAATGGCGAGATGAAAATAATCACCAGTTTAGCGCTAGGGCCTCGTGAACGTGCCGTGCTGTTGCAAGTCGGTGAACAACAAATACTGCTGGGCGTGACGTCACAAACTGTACAGACATTACACGTCCTCGAAACACCGGTAAGCACGACAACGATAAAAAGCAATTCAAACACTAGTTTTGCCGAAAAATTTCAACAAGTTATGCAACAGCGAGCTAAATCATGATCCGTTGTCTAATCAGTCTCGGTCTATTGTTGATGCCCTTATTTGCCATGGCGGCTACTCCTGGTATACCAGCACTCACACTTACAACTAATGCAGATGGTGGACAAAGTTACACCGTAACCTTACAAATATTAGCGTTAATGACAGTGTTAACATTACTACCAGCAGCCTTAATGATGATGACATCGTTCACCCGTATTATCATTGTCTTGTCTATTTTACGACAAGCGATGGGTGTGCAATCCACGCCATCAAATCAAGTCCTAATCGGCTTATCATTATTTTTAACTTTTTTTATCATGCATCCTGTCTTTGATATGGCATACCAAAATGGGATTAAACCCTATATGGACGGTCAAATGGAGATGATGCCCGCGGCTGAAAATGCCAGTCAACCCTTCAAAGATTTTATGCTGGCCCAGACCCGTGAAACCGATATTGAACTATTTGCCGGTATTGCAGGGCATTCAACATTAGAATCAGCCCAAGATGTGCCATTTAGCTTATTGCTACCTGCCTTTGTTACTAGTGAACTTAAAACGGCTTTTCAAATTGGCTTTTTAATCTTCATTCCATTTTTAATTATCGACTTAGTGGTCGCCAGCGTACTGATGGCGATGGGGATGATGATGTTATCCCCCATGCTAATATCCTTACCCTTTAAATTGATGTTATTTGTGTTGATTGATGGCTGGGCTCTGTTAATGGGTACCTTAGCTTCTAGCTTTTACCTATAACTATGACGCCTGAAACCGTTCTGACCATCATGCAACAAACGTTGCATATCATCACCTTATTGATTGCGGTGATCTTATTGCCAGCCTTAGTGGTAGGTTTATTGGTGAGTATGTTTCAAGCTGCGACATCTATTAATGAACAAACCTTGAGTTTTATCCCAAAATTATTAATTACTATTGCAGTACTAGTATTTGCCGGTCCATGGATGTTAAGCCTATTAACGGGTTATGCCACACGCATCTTTGAAGACATTCCTTTTTTGATCGGTTAATCAGACCTTTCTTATGGATTTATCTACTGCTGAAATATCCGGTATATTAGGTAGCTATTTATGGCCTTTTTTTAGAATTGCCGCTTTAGTGATGGCCGCGCCAATTTTTAGCAGTAATTTTGTTAATAATCGTAGCAAACTACTTATCGCCCTTGCAATAAGCATCGTTATCGTACCCACCATCCCTGATGCCGCACCAGCTGTCGAACCACTTAGTGGTCAAGGTCTACTGATAGTCGCCCATCAAATTTTAATCGGTGCCTGCATGGGTTTTATGTTGCAGTTATTATTTAATGCTTTCATTATCGGTGGACAAATAATTGCCCTGCAAATGGGCTTAGGTTTTGCTTCAATGATTGATCCACAAAATGGTGTAACAGTACCCGTTATCAGTCAATTCTATTTAATTTTTGTCACGTTAGTATTTATTAGTCTTAATGGACACTTAATTTTAATCCAAGTACTTGCAGAGAGCTTTGTCACCTTACCCATTATGTCCTCAGGTCTTCCCGCTAGCAGCTTTAATGATATTGTCGGTCAAGCTAGTTGGATGTATGCTTCGGGCGTACTTGTCGCCTTACCTGCAATCGGTTCCTTAATGATGGTTAATCTTGCTTTTGGAATTTTATCGCGCGCTGCCCCACAGATTAGTCCTTTTTCCATTGGTTTCCCGATGGTCATCATTCTTGGTTTTTTCGTTATTTATTTCACCTTACCTTTCGCTTCAAATCACTTAGTCAATATGGCTGATTATATGCTGCAAACAATTCGTTTATTGGTGCGACCAAATGGCTGAAGAAACTGGTCAAGACAAAACGGAAGCCCCCTCTGCCAAGCGTCTCAATGACGCACGCGAAAAAGGGCAGGTACCTCGTTCTAAAGAGTTCACCACCGTTTTGGTGCTGATTGCCAGTGCTGTGGGCATGATGTTTTTGGGTGAACGCATGATTCGAAGTGTCGCTGAAGTCATGACCAAATCATTCAGTTTTAGTCGCAAAGAAATATTTAATCCCGTAGAAATGGCACACCACTTCATGTATGCATTGCAAACTATCTCCTTAGACTTGGGCGCATTTTTAGCCATTACCGCATTAGCAGCACTGATTGCCCCCGCTAGTACCGGCGGGTGGAATTTTTCGGCTCAAGCTATGGGGGTGAAATTGGAAAAACTTGACCCCATAAAAGGCCTCAAACGCATAGTCGGTCCACAAGGCTTAATTGAACTTATTAAGGCGCTGGCAAAATTCTTACTTGTTGGCATAATCTCGACCTTAATCATTTGGAGTTTACGTGACCAATTATTGTCACTCGGTCAGCAAGAAGTAAATACTGCAATGGCTGATCTTGGCATGCTGGTACTTTGGGTCTTTTTGGCTATCTCCAGTAGCTTAATTTTAATTGCCCTGATTGACGTCCCTTTTCAACATTGGAATCATATACGTCAGCTTAAAATGACCAAGCAAGAAGTCAAAGATGAAAGTAAGGAAAGTGATGGTAACCCTGAGGTCAAAGGTCGGATCCGTCGTATGCAAATTGAGATCTCACAACGGCGTATGATGCAGGATGTACCGCAAGCTGACGTGATTATTACCAATCCTACACACTATGCTATTGCACTACGTTATGACCAAACTGGCAATGGAGCACCCACCGTTGTCGCCAAGGGTGCCGACTTAGTTGCCCAACAAATTCGTATGGTCGGCGAGGCAAATGAAGTACCGATTTTATCGGCCCCGCCATTAACTCGCGCTCTTTATTTTAGTACCGAAATAGGTGAAGAAATCCCTTCTGGTCTATATATTGCAGTAGCTCAAGTATTAGCGTTTGTCTTCCAGTTACGTCGCTATAATGCCCGCGGTGGTCGTAAGCCCTACATTAAACCGGAGGACCTACCAATACCAGATGAACTAAAAAGAGACTAAAGCTAATAATGGAAAAAAATGATTTATTTGCGCGTTTAAAACCAATGTTAAACGGTAGTCTTGGCGCCCCAGTAATCGTTGTGGCATTACTTGCCATGGTGGTATTACCGCTACCCCCATTTCTTCTAGATTTACTTTTCAGTTTTAATATTGCGTTATCACTGACCATTATGTTGGCCAGTATTTACGTACTTAAACCATTACATTTTGCATCATTTCCTGCCATATTATTGATTGCAACCCTATTACGACTGGCATTAAATGTCGCTTCTACTCGTATCGTACTGATGGAAGGACACACAGGTACTGATGCAGCCGGTAAGGTAATCGAAGCCTTTGGCGAGTTTGTTATTGGTGGTAACTACACTGTTGGTTTTGTTGTGTTTGCAATCCTCGTTATCATTAACTTTGTCGTTGTAACCAAAGGTGCTACTCGTATTGCAGAAGTTAGCGCCCGTTTTACCTTAGACTCGATGCCTGGTAAACAAATGGCGATTGATGCGGATCTTAATGCGGGGTTGATTGATCAAGATCAGGCTCGCGCTCGCCGCGAAGAAATTATGCAAGAGTCTGATTTTTACGGCTCAATGGATGGTGCTAGCAAATTTGTACGTGGAGATGCGGTCGCCGGTATTTTAATACTGTTCATCAATATCATTGGTGGTTTTATTATTGGTGTTGCTCAACATGGTTTAAGTTTTGCTGAAGCTGCTCATAATTACACTCTGCTCACTATTGGTGATGGCCTAGTTGCACAAATACCTTCTTTATTATTATCGACTGCCGCCGCTTTATTAGTAACCCGTACTACTAAAGAAGAAGATATGGGCGCTGAAGTGGTTAAGCAGTTATTCAAAGATCCTAAAACCTTGATCGTCACCTCCGCCATTATCGGTGCGATGGGGCTTATTCCTGGCATGCCTAACATGCCCTTCTTAATCCTTGCTGTTTCTGGTGGCTTAGGGGCATGGTTATTAGTTGAACGTCAAAAAGCTGCCACTGCCCTACCCGTAGTAAATGCTCCCGTCGAAACTTCCAAAGAACAACGTGATCTAAGTTGGGACGATCTCAACCCTATTGATCCTATTGGTTTGGAAGTGGGTTACCGTCTCATTCCACTGGTTGATAAAAATCAAGGTGGTCAGTTAATGAATCGAATCAAAGGGATACGGAAAAAGATATCACAGGAATTAGGGTTTTTAATTCCGCCTGTTCATATTCGCGATAACTTGGACTTAGCACCAACGGCTTATCAGATCACTTTATTTGGTGTCACCTTCGGTGAAGCTGAAATTCATCCCGAACGGATGATGGCGATTAACCCAGGTCAAGTTTTTGGCGAATTGGCTGGAATAAAAAGTAAAGATCCCGCTTTTGGCTTAGATGCAGTGTGGATTGAGCCAAGCCAAAGAGAGCATGCTCAAGCTCAAGGCTATACTGTGGTGGATGTTGATACTGTCATAGCCACCCATTTAAGCAAAGTATTACAAACACACGCACAAGATTTATTAGGCAGAGAAGAAGTCCAGCAACTACTTGATAATCTTGCAAAAATAGCTCCTAAATTAGTCGAAGGATTAGTGCCTGATACCTTACCATTAGGCAGTGTGCAAAAAGTATTACAAAATTTACTCGAAGAAAACATACCTATTCGCGATGTACGCACGATTACCGAAGCACTTTCTGAACAAGCAACGCGTAATCCTGATACAGAAGCATTAACCGCCGCAGCCCGTATGGCACTTAGCCATTCCATAGTTCAACATATAAATGGCATCAAGGCAGATCTACCTATCATCACTTTAGATCCAGAGTTGGAACAAATATTGCTTCAAACACTACAAGCTACCGGTGAAGGTGGCGCAAGTTTAGAACCTGGACTAGCAGAGAGAATGCATAAGAACTTACAAGAAGCGGCTCAACGTCAAGAGATGACTGGGGAATCGTCAATTCTAGTTGTACAAGCGGGTTTGCGTACTTGGATTTCTCGTTTTATTCGCCACTCCATTCCAAGCTTAAATGTATTGTCATACAACGAAATACCAGATGACAAACAAATTAGAATCGTTGCTAACGTGGGTCGTTAAACCCCAAGGTTGATATTATGAAAATTAAACGTTTCCAAGCTGCTGATGTTCGTCAGGCCATTCGCGAAGTACGTGAAGTGATGGGCCCTGACGCAGTCATTTTATCTAACAATCGTGTCGACGGCGGTGTCGAAATCGTCGCCGCAACCGATTATGATGAAGCTGAATTCAGACGTTCTACGCCGGAGCCAGCACGTCCAACTAAAGTAGAAATCCATCCATCGGCATCTCCAATACCACAACGTTCTGTTGATATCCCAGCGCAAGCAACCCAAAATATTTGGTCGCAAGAACCCACGCTAGTACAAATGCGTAAGGAGATTTCTGGATTAAGAGACATGTTACAAAATCAACTTTCTGATCTGACATGGAAGGAAATGGAACGTAATAGTCCAACCCAAGTGCAATTATTACAACGTTACATGCATATGGGCATCCAAGTTGATTTAGCCAAAAATATTACCGCAAAAATGCAAAATGTGGATGATTTAGAATCTGCATGGCGACAATCTCTAGGCCTATTAGCTAGTCAAATCCGTATTCAAGATAATGACATCATTAACAAAGGTGGCATATACGCATTGGCCGGTCCAACAGGCGTTGGCAAGACAACTACTGTGGCTAAAATTGCCGCACGATGCGCTTTAAAACATGGCGCAAAAAATGTAGCTTTGATCACTACCGACTGCTATCGCATTGGTGGGC
>Ga0105054_10005647_pt1 | contig 17880 bp, 13 predicted proteins | sample BON02_FD_78091 | JGI IMG/M metagenome (GOLD analysis project Ga0105054, IMG submission 78091) | Freshwater microbial communities from Lake Bonney liftoff mats and glacier meltwater in Antarctica - BON-02 (megahit assembly) | ecosystem: Environmental > Aquatic > Freshwater > Ice > Glacier...
AACAGGCCACCGCCCTGCGCGCGCGGCTTGCCGCCATCAACAGCGGCGCCACGGTCCATGTGGCTCCCCTTGTCCCCGACGACCTGTTCGGCACAGGCCCCTTCAGTGCGATGAGCGATCCGGCCGATGTCGCCCGCTGGCTGGGAGACGGCCACCACCATCACGACGAAACCATCACCAGCATCAGCCTGACGGCGCAGGCGCCACTGCGCATCGACCGTGTGATCGGCTGGATCGAAGATACCATTGCCCGCCATGGCGAACGTCTGCTGCGGCTCAAGGGCATCCTCGATGTGCAGGGCAGCACGGTGCCCCTTGCCGTCCATGGCGTGCAGCATGTCTTCCACCCGCTGCAGCGCCTTCGCGAGTGGCCGGCCGGCCCGCGTTCCTCCCGGATGGTCCTGATCGGCCTCGCCTTGCCGCGCGAAGAAATCGCCGTCGAATTCGCAAAAGCCACCGGCGGATAGGGTCTGCTCTGACGCCACGACCTTGTTGTTGTCGCCACGCCATCACGATCACCTAGACTGCCGGCGAAACAAGCGGCCCCGATCCATCCGGGCAGGCCGCCGGCGCAATACGAACGCTGACTTGAGAGGGACTGCCATGGCCACCGGACTGGTGCACGACGAACGTTATTTCTGGATCGAGCTGGGCGGTTACCTGCCGCTCGGTCCCTTCACCCAACCCTTTCCGGCGATGGACAGCCCGGACGGCAAGCGGCGTATCCTGAATCTGGTCCGCGCCAGCGGCCTCATGGAACACCTGAGCGAACTTGCCCCGCGCATGGCGACCGAGGACGAACTGGCGCGCTTCCACACGCGCGACTACATCGCCAAGGTCAGGGATCTGAGCGAGGCCTTCGGCGGCAGTGTGGGCGACTTCACCGCGATCTGCGCTGGCGGCTACGACATCGCCCGCCTTGCCGTGGGCGGCTGCATGACCGCGATCGACGCGGTCATGGAGGGCAAGGTCGACAACGCCTTCGCCATGGTCCGCCCCTGCGGCCACCACGCCGAGAAGGACCGCGGCCGCGGCTTTGCGATCTTCTCCAACGTTGCCGTGGCCGTGATGGACGCCAAGGCGCGCCATGGCCTGGAGCGCGTCGCGGTGGTCGACTGGGACGTCCACCACGGCAACGGCACCCAGTGGGCGTTCTACGACGACCCCTCGGTGTTGGCGATCTCGATCCATCAGGACCGCCTCTATCCCCTGGAGAGCGGCGCGCTCGAGGAGCGCGGCGAGGGCAAGGGCCTGGGCACCAACCTCAATATCCCGCTGCCGCCCGGCAGCGGTCACGCGGCCTACATCGGCGCGATCGAGCGCGTGGTGATCCCTGCGCTCAAGGCCTTCCGGCCGCAGGCCGTCGTCGTCGCCTCGGGCTTTGATGCCAACGCGCTCGATCCGCTGGCCCACATGATGTGCCACGGCGAAACCTACCGCGAGATGACCCGGCTGATGATGGAGGTCACCGACGAACTCTGCGGCGGCCGCCTGGTGATCTGCCTCGAGGGCGGTTATGCGCCGGTCTACATCCCCTACTGTGGTCTGCCCGTGATCGAGACCCTGGCCGGCCGTCGCACGGCCGTGGAGGACCCGCTGGCAGGCTGGGTCGCCGCCATCGGCGGACAGGACCTGCAGCCGCACCAGGAGGTCGCTCTCCGGAACGCTGCTGCCCTGGTCGACGGCATCCCCTGAATTTGTCACTCGTCCGACAATTTATATGGTGGCGCTTCCTTTGGCTCTGTTAACGTCTGCGATCTGGTTCAGGGGAGATAATTGATGAGCAAGTCCGACAAGAAGAATGATGCCTTGATTTCACGTCGCGCGCTGATCGGCTCGGGCGCCATGGCCGGCGCTGCTGTTGCAGGCGCCGCGATCGGCGCCACGCCGCGCCGCGCCGCCGCCCAGGAAGGCGACCCGGTCGTGATCGGTACCGCTGCAGCCCTGACCGGCTGGGGTGCCGCCGACGGCATCGACTTCAAGCAGGGCTGCGAGATGGCGATCGAGGACATCAACGCCATGGGCGGCATCGCCGGCCGGCCGGCCGAACTGGTCGTCGAGGACGCCAAGGAAATGGGTCCGCAGAACAACATCCAGGCAACCCGCGCACTGGTCGAACGCCATGGCGTGCATGCGATCTGCAACGGCTATCTGGTCGGCTCCGGCGCCGAATACGACATCATCGCCGATGCCGAGGTGGTCCACCTCAACTGCAACACCTACGAGACCACGGCCGCGATCGTGCGCGACGATCCCGAGCGCTACTACATGATCTTCAGCGATTCGACCGAGGTCTGGTACGGCACGGGTCTGCTCGTGTTCCTGAAGAACCTGATGGAAAACGGCCAGTGGGAGCCCAGCAACCGCAAGGTCGCGCTGATCACCTCCAACAACCCCTATTCCATCCTGATCGCCGAGACGATCCGCGATTACGCCGACGAATATGGCTGGGAGGTCTCGCTCTTCGAAGAGGTCGTGCAGCCGATCGCCGAGTGGGGTCCCACGCTGGCCAAGATCCGCGCCGATCCTCCGGGCCTGATCGCCAACACCCATTTCTTCCCGGCCGACATCGCGCAGTTCGCCCTGCAGTTCGCCGAGAATCCGACCCCGTCACTGCTCTACATGCAGTACGGCCCGTCGATCCCGGAGTTCATCAATCTGGCCAAGGAAACCGCCAACGGCATCCTGTGGGCGACCGTTGTGGGCACCCTGCCGGCCCAGTTCGGCCTCAGCTTCGAGCAGCGCTACAAGGAGCGTTACGGCGCCCAGGCGGGTTTCCGCAACGCCGGCCAGACCTACGACCTGGTCATGCTCTACGCCCAGGCTGCCTCGCGTGCAGGCAATCCGGACGATCCCGTGGCGGTCTCGAACGTGCTGCGCAACCACACCATCCACCGCGGCGTGTGCGGTTCGTGGAAGTTCGATCCCTCCGACCAGTGTGCCCGCCCCTATCCCGGCGCCACTGACGATCCCTCGCTCGGCCTGGCCCATCACTTCTACCAGATCCAGGATGGCCAGCAGGTCAGCGTGGGTCCCGCGCCCTACATCCAGGGCGCCTTCCAGCTCCCGTCCTGGCTGAAGGGCTGATCTCGCACTCCGGCAACGTGCCGCCCCCAACGGGGCGGCACGGCTGCCTTTTGGCTGAGTTTCCATGACCGTGTCCCCGTCCCCCGCAGAACCGCTCCTGACCTGCCGCAACGTCACCCGGCGTTTTGGTGCGCTGGTCGCTGTGAACGATCTCAGCTTCGAGCTCAACCGCGGCGAGATCCTGGGTATCGGCGGGCCCAACGGGGCCGGCAAGACGACCCTGTTCGACGTGATCTCCGGTTTCGTGCCCGCCAACGAAGGTGCCGTGCTGCACCGCGGCACTGATATCAGCCACATGAAGCCCCACCAGATCTGTCATCAGGGCCTGGGCCGTACCTTCCAGCTCAACGCAGCCTTTGCCACGCTCACGGTTTACGAAAACGTGCTGGCCGCGGCCCATTACGGCCAGCCCAAGAGCCTGCTCGGCTCGCTCTCGTTCCAGCGCCAGGCGATCGATACGACCTGGGAAATGCTGGAGTTTGTCGGCATGAAGGAGCGCCACGAGCTTGTCGCGGGCAGCCTGCCGGTGGTCGACCGCAAGCGGGTGATGATCGCGGCGGCGCTTGCCACCCGGCCCGATTGCCTGCTGATGGACGAACCTGTCGGCGGCCTCAATCCCAAGGAGATCGAGGACATGCTCGGGCTGGTCCGCCAGGTGCGTGACTCCGGCATCTCGATCATCCTGATCGAACACGTCATGCGCTTCCTGGTGAGCCTTTCGGATCGGGTGCTGATCATGCATCACGGCGAACTGCTCTTCCTGGGCGCGCCGGAGGAGATGGCGCGCGACGCCAGGGTCGCCGAGGTCTATCTCGGCAAGAAGGCGGCGCAGCGTATCCGCGATTTCGTGAGCAAGGGAGACGCAGCGTGAGCGAACCCCTGCTGGTTCTCGAGGACGTGCGTTCGGGTTACGACGACATCACCGTGCTTCAGGGTATCTCGCTCGATGTGCCCGAAGGCCAGGTGATCTCGGTGCTGGGTCCCAACGGCCACGGCAAGACAACGCTGCTGCGCACCATTTCCGGTCTTTTGCGCCTGCGCGGCGGCGCCATCCGCTTCGACGGCAAGCCGATTGACGGCTGGCGCGTCGACCAGATCGTCGGTGCAGGTATTGTCCACATCCCTCAGGGCGACCTCGTCTTCCCGCAGATGACGGTGAAGGAGAACCTCTACCTGGGCGCCTATCTTCCCGAAGCGCACAAGCGGCGCAGCGCGCAGCTCGAGCACGTCTATCGCCTGTTTCCGCGCCTGAAGGAACGTGCCGGCCAGATCGCCAGCACACTGAGCGGCGGCGAGCGCAGGATGCTGGCGCTCGGCCGCGGCCTGATGAGCCGGGCGCGCCTGCTGATGATCGACGAACCTTCGCTCGGCCTCGCCCCGCTGGTGACCGAGGAGATTTACGACAACATCCACCGACTGAAGGAGGAGGGTTACGCCATCCTCCTGGTCGAAGAGAACCCCGAGCGGGTGCTCGATACCGCGGACCACATCCACCTGATCGACCACGGCGCCGTGGTCTGGCAGGGGTCGGCCGCGGAACTGGGTGCCGACGACAGCATCCTCACCACCTATTTGGGGGTTTGAGCCATGGGCGCCGCCTTGATCCAGACGATTTACTCCGGCCTGGTGCTGAGCTCGATCTATGCCCTGATGGCGGTCGGCCTGACCCTGATCTTCGGCGCACTGCGCGTGCTCAACCTGGCCCACGGCGCGCTGATGATGATGGGCGCCTACGTCTCCTGGCTCTCGGCCGAATGGTTGGGCCTGCCGGTCTTCCTGGGCCTGCCGATCTCGTTCTTGGTGATGATGCTGGTCGGTTTTGTCATGTACCGCCTGATGATCGGGCCGATGATCGGCAAACCCAACTGGGAGACCAACACCTTCATCGCCACCAGCGGCCTTGCGCTGGCTCTGGAGAGTTTTGCGCTTCTGGTCTTCGGGCCGCGCAACCAGCCCCAGCCCTTTTCCATCGACGGCTCCTTCCAGCTGATCGGGGTGACCGTTTCCTACCAGGACATCCTGATCCTGGTGGTCGCCGCCTCGGCCCTGATCCTGATGGAGCGCTTCCTCAGCCACAGCCGGTCCGGCCTCGCGATCCGGGCCACCGCCCAGCAGCCCGACGCCGCCCAGCTCATGGGGGTGCGCCAGGACCACATCTTCCTTCTGGTTCTGGGCGTGTCGAGCGGGCTGGCGGCGCTCAGCGGCGTCTTGCTGAGTTCGATCTACTTCATCGCACCGACCTTCGGATTCCACCCGATGCTCAAGAGTTTCATCATCTGCATCTTCGGCGGGCTCGGGAACATCCGCGGCACGCTTTATGCCGCCTTCATAATCGGCATCACCGAATCGGTGGTCTCGCTGTTCCTGGGCGTGCGCTACGCCCTGCCGATCATGTTCGGCCTGATCATCATCGTGCTGATCTTCCGCCCGGCGGGCCTGTTCGGCCAGCGTGAGGTGGTGCGGCTATGATGGCCATGGCCGACCAGAAGGGTCTGGGTCGCCTCTGGCCGCTGTTGTTCGTGGCCGGTTTTGCCGCCCTGCCCTGGCTGACCGACGACCGTTACTTCCTCGATCTCGTCATCCTGTTCTTCGTGTGGTCGCTGATCGTGACCCAGTGGAACCTGGTGCTGGGCCAGGCCGGCATCTTCTCGCTGGTGCAGTTCGCGATCTTCAACCTGGGCGGTTACTTCACCGCCGTGGTCGGCGTCCATCTCGACATCGGGCCGGCATGGTCGTTCCTCCCGGCGGGGCTGTTCTGCGCCCTGTTCGGCTTCCTGGTCGGCCTGCCCTGCCTGCGTCTGCGCGGGCCCTACGTCGCCCTGCTGACGCTGGCCACCTCCTCGGTCGTCCTGTTGCTGATCTCGGCCGACACGAGCGGCTTCACCGGCGGTGGCTACGGCCTCTACGGCTTCGGTGACTACGGCTTCCGCGACCTCTTCGGCAGCTTCGGCAAGCTGGTCGCCCACTACTACTTTGCGCTGATCCTCCTGGTGCTGGCCTGCTGGGTCGCGATCAAGGTGATGAAGAGTCCCCTGGGCCTGGCCTTTCGTGCCCTGCGCGATTCCGAAGGCTACGCCGGCGCGGTCGGCATCAGCCGTTACCGCTACCAGCTTCTGGTCTTCACCCTGACCTCGTTTTTCATCGGGCTGGCGGGGTCGTTCTACGGCACCCATCTCGGGCTGGTGGACCCCACCGGATTCGACTTCGGCACGCTGATGCTGCTGCTCGCCATGATCGTGGTCGGCGGCACGGGCACGCGCTGGGGTCCCATCCTGGGCTGCGCGCTGCTCATGGTTCTCAACGAATTCATGCGGGAGATCCCGCAATGGCGCGACATGGCCGTGGGCGGCACCGTGGTGGTCTTCCTGCTGCTGTGGCCGCGCGGCATTGCCGATGGCCTCGCCCGATTGTTCCGCCTGATCACCGGCCGCCGCTCCGGAACGACGCCCGCGAGCGCCTCAACCTGATCGGCAGAGACGCCGCCTTCCCACTTTCGCTCCATTCGACAAAAAGCCCAGGGGACGACCATGCAAGAGATGAACAGCGAGGTGATCCTGACCTGCGCGGTGACCGGCGGCGGCGACACCGCAGGCAAGAGCGACAAGGTCCCGGTGACGCCCAAGCAGATTGCTGCCGCTGCCATCGAGGCAGCCAAGGAGGGCGCCTCCATCGTGCATTGCCACGTCCGCGACCCGGAAACCGGCCAGAACGCCTTCAAGACCGAACTCTTCCGCGAGGTTGTCGAGCGCATCCGCGAGGACAGCACCGACATCGTCATCAACCTGACCGGCGGCAACGGCGGCGGCATCGTGATCGACGACAACAAGCCCTACGAATGGCAGGAGGGCAGCGACCTGACAACGCCCGAGGGCCGCGTCGCCCACGCCGTGGAACTGCTGCCCGAAATCTGCAGCCTCGACACGGGTTCGATCAACTTCTCCGACAACACCGTCTATCTGGGCCACGGCAACGCCCTGCGCGAGATGGCAAGGCGCATGCAGGCCGCCGGCGTGAAACCCGAAATCGAGGTCTTCGACGTCGGCCCCATCATGCTCGCCCGCCAGCTCATCGACGAAGGCGTGATCGACGGCCCGCCCCTCTTCCAGTTCTGCATGGGGATCGGCACAAACGCGCCCGCAGACACCGAAGTGCTGCTCGCCATGCGCAAGATCGTGCCCCAGGACGCCGTCTGGTCGGCCTTCGCCATCTCGCGCTGGCAGATGCCCATGGTCGCCAAGTCCGTGCTGCTGGGCGGCAATTGCCGCGTCGGCCTCGAAGACAACCTCTACCTGGAGCGCGGCGTGCTCGCCAGCAACGGCCAGCTTGTCGCCAAGGCCCGCCGTATCATCGAGGACCTTGGCGCGCGCGTGCTCACGCCCGCAGAAGCACGTACCAAGCTCAAGCTCACCAAACACACACGCTGAACCGGTCAGCCAGGCGTCAGCACGCCTTCCAGTGACCAGGTGGCGAACACCGCGTCGAACTCTCCGATAGGCACCGGCTTGCCGTAGAAATAGCCTTGGCAGACGCGGGCGCCCACCAACAGCACAGCCCGATGCTGTTCATGGGTTTCGATACCCTCGGCGATCAGATCCAGACGCAGTGCCCTGGCGATCGAAGTGATCAGGAAGGCAAGGCTGTCGAGAGCGGTCGTGGCGCTCAGCGGCGAGATGAAGGCGCGATCGATCTTCAGCAGGTCAACCGGCAGGCCGTCGAGCTGGCTGAGACTGGAATAGCCGGTGCCGAAATCGTCAATGGCAATCTTGAAGCCTGCCTTGCGAAGTTCGACAAGCGCGCCGATCGCGTTGTGTTTCTCGCTGATCATCGCACTCTCGGTAATCTCGAATTCCAGATTGTCCGCCGACAGGCCGGCGGTCTCGACCCGGGCCAACAGACGTTTGGCAAAGCCGCTGCGCTGGGCGTCTGCGGCCGAGAGGTTGACCGCGACCCTGAGGTCGGCGTGCCCTGCGGATCTCCGGGCGGCCACCCAGACACCGATGCGCTCCAGGACCTTGCAGGTGATGTCCCATGACAGCCCGGAAGCCTCGGCGATGGGGATGAAGCGATCAGGCGGCACCATGGCGTCGTTGCGGCGCCAGCGCACCAGCGCCTCTGCCCCGACGATGCACCCGGCCTCAATGTCGACCAGGGGCTGCAGCGCCACATCGATTTCCTGATCGCCCATCAATGCGCTGCGCAGCGCGGACTGCATCAGGTGGCGCTCCTCGATCGCCAGGCCGAAGCTCGGATCGCAATGGATCACCTCGCCGCGCCGGTCCTTGCGGGCCGAGGCCATGGCCGCAGCACCGAGCCGCTGGACGGCATCGCCGTTCAATGCCTCATTTGCCGCAACGTCCAGAACGATGGTGGTGATGGTAACAAAAAGCTCGGTTTCGCCGACCTGGAAAGGCTCGGCAAAGGCCCTGGCCACCCGTTCGGGATCATATTGGCCGCGTTTGGTCATCACATCGAAACGGCGCGAATTGGACCAGGCCAGGAACGCTTCGGCGCCGAATACCTCCATCAGGCGTTCCTTGATCTGGATCAGAACGCCGACCTTGGTCGCCATGCCGAATACGGCGGTGATGGCATCCAGCTCGTCGATCGACAGCATCACGACCAGCAGCGCATCGGCCTCCCTTGCAAGCCGGGCCTCGAACTCGCGCTCGAAGGCATTGCTGTTGGGAATGCCGATCCGGGTATCGATGAAAGCAAGCTGGTCCAGTTGTTCGACGAGTTCGATGCGTTCGAGGAAAACCGCGATGTTGGAACTGAAGACGCGCAACAGGCTGAGGACTTCCTCGCCGATATCAACCGCCGGGTTGACGAAAAAGAAGAACCTGCGGCCGCTGGAGCAGGAAAAATGCATGCCCAGCGCGCCATCGCCGTCGATCAGTCCATCGGGTTCGCGCGATGCTTCGAAGGCGGCCCGTACGCGTTCGTCCTCAAGCGAGGCCAGAGGGCGCCCGCACGCACCCTCCAGCGAGCCCGCATCGCCGATCACCATGTAGTGTTCGAGCGAAACGCACGTCTCGGGGTCACCTTGCGCAACGCAGACAATGCCATCCGGGTGGGTACCCAGAAGGCTGGCGATCTGGGTCAGGACTCCACGGGCGAACAGCGCCAGATTGTCGCGCGCGGCAAGATCGCGCGTTGCATCGATGATGAGTTCGAGGCCACGACGGCTTTCGGCGATCTGGCGCAACTGCCGGAAACCGCGCAGGGCCGTGGTCACGACACCCAGCAGCCGGCCGCGGGTCAGTTCCGACTTTGTGCGGTAGTCGTTGATGTCATAGCGCGTCACCACGCTCAGTTCCGGCGCATAACCCGGCTGGCCCGTGCGCAGCACGATCCGCGTGTCGGTCATGCCCTCCTTGCGGATCGTGTCGACAAAGCGCAGGCCGGCGTCGGTGGTTTCCATCACGACATCGACCAGCGCGATCGCGATATTGCCCTCCCTGCGCATCACCTCCAGGCCTTCGGCCATCGAGGAGGCATGGATCATCTCGATCGGACGGCCGAAGATCTCGCAGCCACGCAGGGCGAATTCGGTCGCCTCGTGCACATCGGGTTCGTCGTCGAGCACCAGCATGCGCCAGGGCGGAACATCGCGTCGCGGATCGCCGGATACGTCGTCGTCCTCGACAAGGGCGATCAGATCGTCCTCGTCCTCCCCCACGCCATCCGCAGCTTGCTCACTCATGTCGATCCCCCCCGGGTCGTGCGTTGTCTGGAGCGCGCCTCGGCAGCGTCACGGTAAAGACCGTGGCCTGGCCCGGCGTACTCGTTACGGTCACCGTGCCGCCCAGCACGTGCGTCACGATGTTGCTGACGATGCTCAATCCCAGGCCGCTGCCACCCTGGCCCAGCCTGGTCGTGAAAAAGGGATCGAAGATCCTTGCCTGAAGGTGTTCGGGGATACCCGAACCATCGTCGGTGATAAGAATCTCGACGGCATCCTCATTGAGCGCGCGGGTCGAGATCGTGATGGTGCCGCTCGAGCGGCCGGCAAAACCATGGTCCAGCGCGTTGTTGACGAGGTTCATCACGACCTGTCCCAGGGCGCCCGGATAGCTGTTCATCGTGGCCCCGCAACCAGCATCGAGCTCGAGGCTCACGGGGCTGCGGCGTACCCGGTGCGCCAGGGTGCGGGAGAGTTCCTCGACATAGGGATCAAGCTCGAAATCGCGCCGCTTCTCGCTCACCTGATCGACCGCGATCTCCTTGAAATCACCGACCAGGCGCGCCGCCTCGGCCAGACCGCGCAGCATGACCGCGGTGCCCTGGCGCAGGTCGGAGACAAACGCCTGCAGCGTCGACCGCTTGAGGCCACCGGCCGCAAGCTGCGCCTCGAAAGCGTCGATCTGTTCGGCGATGGTGCTGGCGACCGTCACGGCGTTGCCGATCGGCGTGTTGAGTTCGTGGGCGACCCCGGCGACCATGTTGCCGAGCGCTGCGGAGCGTTCGGTGCGCACAAGCTGGGCCTGGGAGTCGGCCTGCGCGGCCATCGCACGGCGGCGTCCCACGATGCTGCCGCTCCACAGCCAGCTCGTCAGGATCGCCACGAGCATGGCTGCGGCGATCACCACGGGAGGCAGCCCCGGTGTCGCTGCGTCGACAGCCTCGGGCGTTACGGCGGCGATGGCATGCCACAACATCGCCCCGGTCAGGGCATGCGGTTGTGCAATCCTTGCGCCGACTGCCTCCACGTAATCGAAGGTGCAGTAGACATAGACCGTGCCCCCGACCGTTGTGATGCCGTTTTCACGCGTGGCGACAGCGCGCCACAGATCGGGCAAAAGCCGGGCCATGGTCGCCTCGGGCGCGAGCTGGGCGCCCCAGAGCCGCTCCTCGTCCACTCCGGTCAACCAGTAACCGTCCCGGTCCAGCAAAGCCAATTGCGCACCGCCTTCGGTCGCGACATCGAAGATGGACAGCAGATAGCGGGCATCGAAGTTGATGATGAAAATGCCGGCCGTGTTGTCGAGTGGCGTGGCAATACGCACGACCGGCTGCCACGGCTCCTGGATGCGGCCGTGCTCCATGTTGAGTTCGATGGCCGAGATGAACACGCCACGCGGCGGCAGAGCCCGCGCGGCCAACACATAATCGCGCGCGCCCTTGTTCTGCAAATCTTCGGGCGCACGCAGCAGGTTGACGCCATCCGTGCGATCCAGACGGACCAGCTCGTCGCCTTCAAGGCTCAACAGGCGCACCTGGGCAATATCGGGCGTTTCGACCGCAAGGTCGACGAACACACCTCCGATCAGGCCCGCTGCGGCTGGGTCGCGCAGGTTGGCGCGCTGGATCCGCTCATCGCGAGAGGCAAATAGGGTGGTTGCGACATAGCTGCGCATCACCTCTGAGAAGCGATCTGCGGAAGCTTCGATATCAGCCTTGGCGAGCGCCACAAGCCGCTCTTGCGTCAGCCGGTGCTGAATGTTCGAGGTCAGCAGCCAGATCAGCGCCAGCGCGCTCGTCAACGCCAGCAGCACCACGACAAACGAACGCAGACGCGTCAGAGTCATGTCGGCGCGCAGCAATCCGGGCGTACCTTTCGGCCTCATCGTGGCTTCGTCCCCAACCGAATTCGGCTCGTCGCTCACGGCACCGGCCGAATGGCAACTCGCTACGACCTCCAAGGCGCGCTGCAACGCCTTCGCGAATTATCGGGGCAAGAATAGCATCAATGCATCATTCCGAATGTTAAGTTGTTCACACAATTTATCCGCAACTTCAGCGGGAATTACTTACATAAAGTTCCTTCTCTGGAGCCCGTTTGCGATAGCGCCGGTTACCGCCGTACTGCGCCACTCCACGCCGGGCGCGGGCGGGGCACACCCGCAAGGCTGCCTAGCCTTCCAATGCGATCCTTTCCCGACGGAAGGTGAACGGAGCTTCGGCAGCGCCCAGTTCGCGGGCGTAACGATGCCCGGCATAGACCGCATGCACGATGGCGGCCGGTGCCAGGCAATCACCGATCCGCGTGACGCTGGCGATGCCCGCGGCCTGCAGCGCCGCCTTGTCGCCGTTCAGGGCGTGGAACAGGCCGTCGACCGGCGTACGCGACGTGACCGTGACCACCGTCGCCGTTTCGACCTCCATCTCGTGCGTCGTGGCGACATGCCGCAACCGCAACCTGCCGCCGCCGCCCTCGATCACCGCGTGGTGGGTCAACATGGCAACCCCGGCGTGGTCGAGCCGCTGCACGTTGCGCAGATATTCCAGGGTGTCCTTCTGGAAAGCGCCGATATCGGAGGCGGGCGTCACCAGCGTCACCGCGCACCCGGCCGTTGCCAGTTTCTCGGCAAGCAGACTGGCCATGTAGTAGTGGTCGTCGTCGTAGATCACGACCGGCCCCTGCGGCATCTCCCCGTCCATGATGGCGTCGGGTGTCAGGACACGCAGATCGCCCCAGGCGATGGGACGTTCGTGGGCGCGGCCCAGACCGTCGTCACGCCAGCGTGCCCCCGTGGCGATCACCACATGGCGCGCGCCCAGTTCCAGCACATGTTCGGCCTCCAGGGTGCTTTCGAGATGCAGCGCGACATCGGGCAGTTTCGCGATCTGGCCCAGGCGCCAGTCACGCACCCGCAGCCAGGTGTTGAGCCCCGGCAGGCCACCGGCCTCCCGCGTGATACGCCCGCCCGCCAGGCGGGCGGCATCGGCCAGCGTCACCGTGTAACCGCGCTGACCCAGCGCACGCGCCGCCTCCAGCCCCGATGGCCCGGCGCCAACGACCAGCACCGCGCCGTCGTCATGGGCCGGCGCGATGGTTTCGGGATGCCAGCCGCGCCGCCATTCCTCGCCCATGGTCGGGTTCTGGGTGCAGCGGATCGTGGTGTTGGAGAGCTGGCCCGACGCACAGATGTTGCAGCCGATGCATTCACGGATGTCCTCGGGGCGCCCCTCCTCGATCTTTTTGGGCAGGAAGGGATCGGCAATCGAGGGCCGCGCCGCGCCGATCATGTCCATGACGCCGCGCCGGATCAGGCTTGCCATGGTGTCGGGACTGGTGAAACGCCCGACCCCGACCACCGGCCGCGTGGTGACGCCCTTGATCCCGGCCATGAACGGTTCGTGGTCGTTCTCCTGAACGAAGCGGGAGCTCGGGGAGTCATCGGCCCAGGTGCCGACCACGATGTCCCACAGGTCGGGCAGCTCGGCGAGCAGGGCGATGACCTCAAGCCCCTCATCGGCCGCACGCATGCCCCAGGGGCCGATCAGCTCGTCGATGATCAGGCGCACACTGACCGCACAGCCGTCGTCGACGTTCTCGCGCGTGACCTCGATCAGCTCACGCAGCAACCGGGCCCGGTTGGCCAGCGAACCACCGTAGGCGTCGCTGCGGGTGTTGCGCGGCGAAAGAAACTGGAAGGCGATGGTCGAGAAGTTGGCGTCGACATTGATGATGTCGGCGCCGGCGCGTCGGGCACGGGCGGCAGCCTGGCCCCACCAGCGCCGCAGATCGGCGATGTCGGCCAGGTCCATGGCGCGCACCTGCAGCGGCGTCATCGACGCTACCGGGCGCGCCACAGGACCCATCGGCACCTCGCGGAACTCCCTGTTGGCGTTGTAATAGGCGGCGTAGGCAAGCTGCACGCCCAGCAATGCGCCGTGTTCGTGCACCTTGTCGCAGATCATGGCCAGCGCCGGGATGTCGCCGTCGTCCCACAGGGTCATCAGCGCCTCGGGCGCGACATCGCTGCGGGGATGGATCGAGCAGTGTTCGGTGTTGACCACCGCCCAGCCGCCTTCGGCCTTGATCCCGCGCATCTCCGCCAGCCCGCGCGGCCGCGGGTTGCCCATGCCGTTGCAATGGGGGGTCTGGTAGAAGCGGTTGACCGCGGTCAGCGGACCGATGGTGACCGGTTCGAAGAGGATGTCGTAGCGGGGATCGCGCATGTGTGGGTTTCCGCGGCGGCTGGAACCGGGAGAACACCCGGCGCACGAACGTTAGCCGCCTTGCCGTCTCCAGCAAGCCTCTTTTCCCGCCCGGTTCTCGTGCCATATTGGCCACCGCAACGAGGAGAATCACCATGCCCGACGACGCTGCCAACACGTGGGGAATATCCGAACAGGCGGCCGCCCTGCACCGCGACGCCCTGGTCTGGGACGACCACGGCGGCTGGGCGTGGTCGAGCGCCGACAAGCTGGAGTCCCTGGAGCGCTGGCGCGCCTCGGGCATCGACTATCTCTCGATCAACGCCGGCTTCGACGTCATGCCCTGGGAGCTGACCCTGGAAGCGACCTCGAAATACCGCCACTGGATCCGCACCCATCCCGAGCACTACGTCCAGGTCGAGACCGTGGCCGACATCCATCGCGCCCGCGCGGAGGGCAAGATGGCGCTCTCCTTTGATCTCGAAGGCATGAACGCGCTCAACGAGGATGTCGGCATGGTCGACCTCTACTACCGCCTGGGCGTGCGCCACATGCTGTTTGCCTACAACCGCAACAACGCCGCGGGCGGCGGCTGCCACGACGGTGATGCCGGCCTGACCGAATTCGGCCGCGCGGTCATCGCGGAGATGAACCGGGTCGGCATGGTGGTCGACTGTTCGCACTGTTCCTACCGGACGTCGATGGAAGCCTTCGAATGTTCCACCGCGCCGGTGATCTACAGCCATGCCAACGCGCGCGCGCTATGGGACCACGAGCGCAACATCACCGACGAGCAGATCAAGGCCTGCGCGGCAACCGGCGGTGTCGTCGGCGTCACCGGCGTTGGACGTTTCCTGGGGCCGGACGGGCCCACGGTGGCCCATCTGGTCGAACACATCGATCACATGGTCGGCCTGATCGGCCCCGAACACGTCGGCTTCGGCATGGACAGCGTGCTCCACGTCCACAAGCCGGGACAATCCACCACGCGCAATCGCGACTACTGGCCCGAACGCCAGTACCCGGACGCCGGATCGGGTTATGTCCCGCCCGAGGACCTGCCGCGCCTGACCCAGGCTTTGCTCGACCGCGGCTACGGCGAGGACGCCGTGCGCGCCATTCTGGGCGGCAATTTCCTGCGAATCGCAGAGCAGGTCTGGAAGTAGCCTGGCTCAGGCCGCGATGGCCGGGCGCACCAGCGCGAGGCCATCGCTTTCCTGCAGCGATATGCAGATCGAAGCGAGCTTGCGCTCCTCCTCGTAGGGCCAGGGCCGGCCGCGGTGCATGGTCGCACGTTCGTCCCAGATGATGACGTCGCCGACTTCCCAGGCATGGCTGTAAACATAAGGGTCCTGGGTCGCGAAATCGGTCAGGGCGTCGATCAGCGCCTGGCCTTCGTCATCGGGCAGGCCGACGACACCGAAGGCGTGCGAGGCCAGGTAAAGCGCCTCCTCGCCATGCACCGGATTGGCCCACACGGCGCGCCAGGCGGTGTCTTCCCACATGGTGATGCGCGGATCGCGGGCCAGTTCTGCGTCGAGTTTGGCGCGCGAGTGGGCATAACGGTGGCGCAGCACGGCATCGCGGGCCCGCGCCTTGAGCGCCTCGGGCAGATCGCGCCAGGCGGCGCGTGTCGAGACAAACTCCGTTTCCCCGCCCGAGGACGTGACGATGTGCGCGGCCAGGATATTGGCCAGCGCCGGCACCGGCAGGAAGGTCGAATCGGTGTGCCAGAACTGGTTGGCGCGCAGCCACAGGGTATCGGGTTCGTTGACGCCGGCGACCACGCCATCGGCCCGGCGGTTGGTCATCACCGACATCTCTGGCGCGGGTTTGACCGGGTCCTTGGAGCGCACCTCGATGGGACCCCAGAGTTCGCCGAACGCCATGTGCGCGCCATGATCGAACTCCTGGCCGCGGAACAGCAGCAGGGAGTGCTGCTCGAACAGGTCGCGCAGCTCGGCATAGCCGTTGGCGGCGGTGACATCGCGCAGGTCGAGGTCATGGACCTCGACACCAAAACGCGGGTGCACGGCGGTGGTTTTCATGGGCATCGCTCCAGCAGGGCTGACGGCGCTACGATTCCAGTGCCGCCGCTCCGCTTCAAGGAGAATGTGGGGCGCTGTCAGTCAATCAGATGATCGCCCCCGTCGAGCGCCAGGAACTGGCCGGTGATCGAGGGGGTCTGCACCAGGAAGGCGACCGTATCGGCGATGTCCTGCGGGCTCGCCGGCCGCCCCAGAGGCAGCCTGGCGCAGCGCTGCCAGAAATCCTCCTCGGTCTGCCCGGCTTCGGGCAGGGTCGGACCGGGGCCGATGGCATTGACGCGAACACGGGGCGCCAGCTCGCGGGCCAGAAGGCGGGTCGCCGTCCACAGACCTGCCTTCGACATGGAATAGCTGAAATGGCGCGACCGGTTCCCCAGGACACGGGAGTCGACGATGTTGACGATGCTGCCCCGGCTGCCTTTGGGCAGCGCCTGAGCAAAGGCCTGCATCAGCACCACGGGCGCCAGCGAGTTGACGGTCTGGTGTCGCATCCAGGCGGCCTGGGTCATGCCGTTCAGATCGTCCCATTCGTAGATCGACGCATTGTTGATGAGCAAGCCCATGGGACCTGCGGCCTCGACCGCCCGACCAAAGACTCCTTCGATGTCTTCGGCTTCGAAATCGCCCTGGACGATCTCGGCATCGCCACCACTGGCCCGGATCTGCGCACAGGTGGCATCTGCGTCCGGACAAGAGCTGCGGTGATGGACCACGACATGCCAGCCCAGGCGCCCCAGCTCGACGGCAACGGCACGGCCGATCCGGCGGGTCGCCCCGGTGACCAGAACGCCGCGCGGGCAGCCCAGTTCGGGCGTCCAGCGACCGATCTCGCGTTTCGCGCTCGGCTCGGCCTTGGTGGCCGCAAGGCTGGCATCCAGGAACGATGTGCGCGAAGCGATGGTGGACATGGTCTCCTGCCCTGCGATCAGCGCTCGAGTGCGCTGGGGAACTCCTTGCGGACTGCCGGATCGCCTGGCAAGCGCCCCGGATGACGTGAGGTTATCATGGAACCTGCGGGCTTGTGCATGTCCCGCGTCGAAAGGCAGGGGTGCTCAGCTTCGATTCTCACCGCAACGCCGAAAGGACCGAGCACCGGCTCGCTCCATGGCGAATGCGACCTTGGTACAGGGAAGTACGCACGAAACCGTGTCATCGGATCACCGCCGGAGACCGGAACAGGCCCCTGCCGCCTCACGGTGGCTGGTGCTCACGCAGCGCGAGAAATGCCTGGAAGGTGTCGGCCAGGCCGGCGGCCTGCGCGAGGGCGAAGGCCCGGTTGGTCTCCTGCTTGGCGCGGAACCCTGCGAGTGCCTGGCGGGTGGCCTCAGGAGAGAGTCCGAAGGCGCCTTCCGCCAGGCCGCCAAGGATCGTGTCATAGGCAGCATCGGCGACCTCGGCGGCATCGGGCCGGTGGCAGATCGAGGCGGGATGGACGACATACTGGTAGAGCGGTCGCATCACCATGGCATAGCGCCCGGCGCGATCGAGAAGCTGCAGGTTCAGCACGACATCCTCGGCAAAGCGCAGATCGGGCCAGCCCTGCCCCAGCAGATCGCGGCGCACCAGCGGATGCAGAGGCACGCCGCAGGCCATGATCTCGCCGCCATCGATCGCACGATCAGGTGTACCCGGTGGAAAGGCGTGATGCAGGACCGCCCCGGTCCCGTCGACGACATTGACGCAGTCGGCCGCGACGCCATCGGGAGCAGCCGCCGCCAGCAGCACGCCGATGCGTTCGGGAGCAAAACGGTCGTCGGCATCGAGCGCGGCGACAAAGGCGCCGGAGGCAACCGCCAACCCGGCATTGCGCGCCGCCGCGGGGCCGCTTGCCAGGCCGCCGCTGGCCATGAAACACAGCCGC
>Ga0105054_10005657_pt1 | contig 17856 bp, 20 predicted proteins | sample BON02_FD_78091 | JGI IMG/M metagenome (GOLD analysis project Ga0105054, IMG submission 78091) | Freshwater microbial communities from Lake Bonney liftoff mats and glacier meltwater in Antarctica - BON-02 (megahit assembly) | ecosystem: Environmental > Aquatic > Freshwater > Ice > Glacier...
GACGAGGGTCTGGCTCGTCTTCAGGATCTGCAGCGCCGCGGCCACAGGACATCAAATGTGAGGGCCTGCAGGACCTCACGCTCCCCGCTGGCGATATCAAGCCCACCGCCAGTCAGGCCCGGCCAGGGCCAGAATGTAGACCCGGGGTCTGCTCATCGCTCCAGAGAATCTGGAACTGACCGAGGCCTGACGGTGAGAGGATGCCTCCGCCAGAAGGATCACCCAATCCGCGCCTTGGCCGTCTTCCGGAACACCACACCAGCAATGCCGGTGACCGTCAGCACATCGGCCTGGCTCAGCCCATCAGGCAGCAAACCGAGCGTGCCCGCAATGCCCCACACGCTGCCGATAACGCCGGTCCAGATGGCCTTCGACGCCCACCAGGGTTTCAGATCTTCCATGTCATTTCTCCATAAAAAAAGCCCGCAGGAATCGCGGGCGGTTGCAGGTTCGTGAAGTTGATGGCCTGTCAGGCCTCGTTGGCGGACAGCGCGCCACTGGCGGCGATCTGGACCGGCTTGGCGGTCGCAGGCGCCTTGCGGTAGATCGGCCGGCGCACGGCAACGCAGCGGTCGCGGGCGATCCGGGTAATGGTCACGCCGTCGGACTGGTTGCCGCCGAGCACGTGATAGGCGCCGTAGTCTTCGCCAACATAGAGCCCGACATGGCCAGCGCTCTCGGCGCGGCGGAAAACCAACACATCGCCGAGCTGCGCGTCGTCAGCCGCCTTGCCGAACTTCGCCCAGTTCCGCGCCCAGAGCGGCCCGTCGACGACTGCCTTGCCGGCGCGCTTGGCAACCACGGCCATGAACAGGCCGCACCACGGGATGGCATCGTCATTGTAGAATTTGGCGAGCCCTACCTCCTTGGCCCAGCCAAGGATCAGCGGATTGTCGGCCGGGCCTGCAAACTCGAAGGTGCCGTAAAGCTTGCGGGCCTCCTGCAGCATCCGGGGCAGCGGGCGCAGGTCATCGATCCAGCCATAAGCCGGTGGCAGCGGGTTCATAAATGTCTCCTGGGATTAGCGGCCTGAGAGGCCTTTGATGGTTGCGTAGATAACCGCCAGCGCAGCCATCAGGGTCGACAGCCATTTGACGAACCGGACCATGCCGGTCGCGGTGTTCCAGGCCTCGAGCAGCTCTTTCAGTTCCTTGCGGACGGCCTTCAGCTCTTCCTGCACACCCTCAAGGTCGGCGCGGATGAGCGCGATCTCAACAGCGGGGTCACGATCGAGATTACCTGCCATCAACTGATACTGCCGATTATGGCGATGTCGGTCGGGCTGGCCTCGATGAGTTGGCCGGCAGCGAGTTCGAAGTCAGTCTGCCGTTGACGGGCGCCGGTCGCGTAATGGACAAACAGCGCATTGGCCTTGAGCAGCGCGGGCGCCGTGAAGACCTCAAAATGATAGCGCAGGCCCGAGGTGCGCTTGAGCTTCTGGATTACGCAGCACAGCGTGAAGTCATCGAAGAAGTGCCGGGTGAAGGCTCCTGCCGGCAGATAGCCGCCGCCATTCTCGACATTGTGAAAACCGAAGCTCCACTCTTGGGAGATCTCGCCATCGGGCCCTGTGAACAGATAATCCGCCCGCCCACCGATCGCGACCGATACATGCTCATGCAGGTCCCAGGCGACACCGGCATCATACATGTCGGCGATGACGCGGTTGGTGGTGGGCGACACGAATGCCAGCGGGGGCCACAGCCGCCAGCTACCCGCAGGCCGCACATAGGCGATGTCGTTCTTGAACAAGCTGTATCGCACCTCGAGATCGCCGCTGATGGGCACGATATCTTCGCTGACGGTTGGATTGATATGCTGGATCATGGGTTCACTCCACGGTGACATCGACGACTTCCAGGCCCGTGTGCGTGCCTGACTGGGTTCCGGATGTGGCAATCACCGCGCCGCCCAAGTTCGCAGAAATCTGGAAGGTGTTGGCGGCGGCATTGATGACAAAATAGACGGCATTGGCGGTGATCCCGGTCGGGAGCGCGGCGGTCGTTTGGAAGATCACCCGCCTGCCATTTGCCAGACCATGGCTGGCGCTGGTCACGACCGCTGGGGTCGCAATGCTGATTGTGGGATAGAACGGCACTCGCCCGCCGGTCTTGTTGCTGGCGGTTGCAGTGGGGAAGCCGAAGACCGAGTAGATGTTCCAATAGGCCGTATGGGCGCCGGATTGGGTTCCGCTGAGCGTAATCGCCGCGCCGCCAATCGCGGCCGAGACCTTGAACGTCGTCGCGGTGACGTCGCGGGCGTAATATTTGAGGCTGGCGGCCAGCCCCGCCGGCAAAGCGCCGCCGGTCGTGAATTGCACTGGCGTGCCCGCGGCGATGCCGGTGGTCGAAGGGACGGTGAAGGTTGCGGTCGCGATGTTGATCGTGACCGCCGCGTTGGACTTATAGTCCTGGGCGTAGGTGGTGAGGACATAGCGCGTGCCGCCCATGGTGAGCGCATTGACAAACCCTATGGGCTGATCGCTGGCGATCTGTATCGCGACCGGCCAACTCATATTGATGTTGTCATCGACCGAGTAGACCGCATCAACGGTCTGGCCTTTGAATGTGGCCGGGAGCAGCGATCCGCCCATCGAGTTGAAGGCACCAGAAGTGCCAAACCCGTAATAGTTCCAATATGTGCCCTTGAACCCGCCATAATAGGCCCCGACCGCCATCTGGAATTTTGCCGCGCCGCTTGTCGTACCGAGGATGGCCGAGAGAATGCCAGCCATCAGCTCAGCCCCGCGCCGGAGATGACCCACGTCGCTGCCTTGACCTTGATGAGGGTCGCCAGCCCGTAGACGTCGATGGACCGGGTTCCGGTATTGGCGGTACCCGCCTGGCGGAGCGTGTCGGTGGTGATCGAGATCGTCTGGGCCACCGCGCTGTCATTGTGGATGACGATCGTCGCGCCGATCGGGAATGCAACCGAGGCGTTTGCCGGGATTACGATGCCGCCGGTGGTGATGCTGATATGTTTGCCGCGATCGGCGAGCGCCAGCGTGTAGGCAGCAGTTCTCGCGTTCTGGGGAATGTCCTTGAAGCCCAGTTCAAGCGCTGATGCGTCCTGGATGATCCCTGCGGCCGTGATGCGCAGCCGTTCGGTGCTGGCCGGCCCAAAGACCATGTCGCCCGCCGTGTTGACAGTGATCCAGCCCTTTTCGCCGGAGTTGGCGTTGTTCACCCACTGGATGAAGGCGCCGACCGTATCGCCGGCATTCTGCCGCAGGATGATCGCGCCGGTGGTCGCCGCGCTGTCCTGCAAAAACCGCCCGCGCCCCGCGACATCCAGCGGGGCTGCAGGTGCAATGCCGATACCGACGCTGCCGGAAAACTGCGGACTGGCGAGCGGTGCGCGCGATGTATCAGACGGGTGGACATGGTCTGCCCGGGCAAAGCGAACCGACGTGCCGACCGCCGCGGTGCCGTTGACGACAGGCGCGGTGGCGGAAGCCTGCGCCAGAACGAACGCCGTCGTCGCTGCCTGGGTTGTGTTGGTATCAGCGGCGGCTGTTGGTGCGGTCGGGACACCAGTGAACGCTGGCGACGCGAGCGGAGCATAAGCCCCCGCCGAGACATAGGCCGCAACCCAGACCGTGCCGGTCCACACCCGCATTTCAGACGCGGTCGTATTCCAGTAGAGCGCGCCGGTCAGCAGTGCCGCGCCGTCATTGTCCAGGGTCGGGTTAGCAGCCTTCGAGCCCAGATAGCGATCGTCAAAGGCGTCATAGCTGGCAGCGGCACTGGTCGCGCTGGTGGCCGCATTCGTCGCCTGGGTTCCGGCGGTGGTAGCGCTGGTCGCGGCGCCGGAGGCATAGCCGTTGGCCTCGGTGGCGAGCGCATTGGCCTGGGTCACGAAGTTCGGCAGGGCGCCCAGAAAGGCATCAGCACGCGTGGAGAAGTTCGCCGCGTCCGCGCGGGACGGCGGCGTCGGCAAGGCAGTAATCGGCATGGGAATGCTCCGACTTTAAGTCAGGCCCTCAATCGTGAGGCTGCAATAGCTGACGGTGGGATAGGCGAGGTCGATCGAGAACTCTTTGTAGAAGCCGTAGACCGACAGGCTCTCGAACCCTTCGGAGCCGATCCATAGGACCGGCGTGGCGCGCAGCTGGGCCAGCGTGCGGTAGATGTCGTCGATCTGTTCGGTGGCCATGACGACCCTTGCCGTCATCCGCTTGGCCCAGGCGCGTTCGACCACGGAGGTCACGCCAAACTGGTCGGTTTCTTTGCGGCTATAGTCGAGGATGCCAATGTCGGCGCCGTGCTCGGTATCGCCCAACGTCATCTGGCGGCCGACAATCAGCGTGCCGCACGAAACGCTGGCGGCGGGATTATCACGCGCAAGCGTGACCGTGACGACGCCGGCGTCATAGACCGGCACATCGAGGAACAGCAGCGAGGATTTGAGGCCGATCGGCTCGAAGAACCAGACGAACCAGTCGTCGATGGGGATGCCGCCAACGTTAAATGAAAGCGTCTGGCTATAGACCACGACGGAGGCCGCGGTGACGGTGACGGTAGCGCTTTCGGCATCGGTGTCGATCAGGGTGACCGCATCGATGCCGCCAGGTACCAGCACCACCGAGACCGAGCCGGTGCGGGTGGTCGCGGTGCCGACCCGGGCATCAAACATGGCCCAGCGGTTGGTCGGACCGATATCGAGCCATTTGGTCGGATCGCTAGAAGGGCTGATGCCGGTCGATGCCGCCAGCGCCTCATAGCGCCGGTGAGTCGATGTCAGGATCACCCGGTTGCCGGTGACATAGGCTGTACCGGCGGCCCAAACGGCATGGTCGGTTTCTGGGGCGGTGCTGCTGGTCAGCATGGCGTCGGTGATGGCGGCCGGGCGGATCAGCTTCATGCCGCGGCCCGCGTGGCCAGGGCATCGCCGTCAGGGGTGACCCGTTCCAGTATGCGCGCGGTCTTGGCGGTCCCCGACGCAATCGCGGCCGAGGCGATGCGCTGCTCGCCGCGCATGTCAGCAACCTCCTGCCGAAGAGCCTGGAGTTCATCGATCAGCGCGCTCTGGCCTTCATTGGCCGCCGGCGATGCACCTGCGATCTGGTTGGCCGCGAACTGGTCCCACCAGCCCGGCGTGCCGGCCGTTGCGGCAGCCGATGCCGCCGAAGGCCCGGACGCCTGATTGATAATGGCCAAGGTCTGTTCGAGACTGGCAGCCGTCAGGCCCTGCAGCCGGGCCAGATCTTCGGCAGATTTGGCCGTATCGGCAGCGACCGACAGCAGCGCTTGACTGAGACCCGGTAGCGACTTCGCCGCTTCCTGATCGCCGGCCCGCGCCCGCATCGAAGCCGTGTTGAAGTCCGTCAGGGCCGCAGCATAACTGCTGGGTTTGTCGCCCATCACGCCCCTGATGCGCTTGATCTCGGCGATCAGGCCGTCGGTGATCTGCGCCCAGGCGGATTTGAGCTTTTCGGCAGCGTTGGCTGCATCTTCGGCGGCCTTCGTCTGATCTTCCAGCGCCCAGATCTGCTGCTGCAGCGCCCGGTTGGAGTCATCGAGCTGGGCCAGATCAAGCGCTCGCAACGCCGCTGTATCACCCTGCACCTCGAGCATCCGGCGCTGCAGCGACAAGCGTTCGTCGGCAATGGCCGCAGCACTGGCGGCATCCTGCGCTGCGCCGACCAGATCGGCAAAAGCAGGCGCCAGCTGGATCAGCGCGACATAGGCACCGCGTCCCGCCTCGGTGGTAAGGTCCTGCGCTTCGACGAGCGCACGAAAGCCCGCAATGCTGCCAGGCATGGCAAGCCCCAGACCGGCGAGGGCCGCGGTCATTTGCCCGGTGCGCGCGGCTGCCTGCTCGGCATTGGTATAATAGAGTGAGAAATACTCAGCCGTGGCCGACAGCATGTCGCTGGCCGAGCCGAACCTGTCGACCAGATCCATGGCAGCGGCAATGGTGAGATCGGCCGAACGCCCGAGCATGGTCATCGCACTTGCGACCGCCTCGACGCTGGAGGCGACGCGCACCAGTGTCTCGAAATAGCCTTCGCCAACTTTCTGGAACTGCTCAAGGCCGGGAACCGCATAGCGGGCGAGGCTGTCGGCCGCCGCGCCAAATACCGCCGCCAGCTTCTCCTGGATCTGTGCGCCGGTCAGGCCCTTAAGATCGATCTTGCCGATGTTGACGACAAAGCTGTCGAGGCGGGCCTGTACCTCACCGAGCGACAGGCCCAGCGGGCCAGCAGCGGCTGAGATGGCGTCGTAAAAGCCGGTGAAGATCTGGCTGAACTGGCGCTCCAGTTCCGCGCTCGCGGCGGAATATTGCGTGCTGTAGCTGGTGCTGGTCGTGATCCCGAGGAACTTCTTCTTTTTCTGGACGTCGGTGTAATATTGCCCCTCAAATCCGCCGTCCACGATACCGCCGAGCGACTGGGCGCCGCCGTAGATGCCCTGGCCAATGATGCTGGTCTTGGTGCCAAACAGCGACTTTATGAGGCTGCCGACCGGCCCGAGGATCGCGCCAAGGACACCGGTGATGCTGGTCTTGAACCCGGTCTGGATGCCGGCGGCCGAGGCCTCGCCGCCGTTGGTGCGGATGATCAGATTGCTGAGCCCGCCGATATTGGCCTCGATGCTCTTGAGCGATGCCAGCATGGCAGCGGAATAACGCATGGTCAGCGTGTCGACCTCGCGCAGGTGATCGATGGACTTGGCAATGCTCTCGGATTTGGCTGCGCTGTCGCCAAACACCGTGCCGGTGCCGTCATTGCTTGGTGCGGGTTTGCTGCCACCTCCCGAGAGAGCCGAAACGCCGAGCGCAGCCATGACGCCGAGCATCGCGGCAACGACCGGGAAGCCAAAGGGCCCAAGTGCCGCAAATATGCTGGCTGCACCTTCCGCGATCTTGAGCGGTATGCGTGCGAGTGCGCCGCCGATGCTCAGTCCAGTTTTGGCGGTCTCGGCCGTGGCAGTCGCTGCGACTTCGGTGGTGGACCCGAGCACCGCCGCGCCGGTGACAGTCCCGATTAGCCCGATTTTGACCGCCGCATTCTTGATCGCGATCGCGAGCTCATAGGCCCGGAAGGCCTTTTCTGCAGCGTCCAGAACCTTGTAGCCGGCGCTGCCCTGCTTGAAGAAGCCCTTCGCTGCCGAGGCAAGGTTGCCATAGTGATTGATCTCGGCCGACGCCTGCGCGGTGCGGGCATCGGCATATTGCATCGAGGTCCTGCCGTAAGCACGCTCGGCGTCGGCGACCTTCCTGGCCGCAGCCACCTGGTCGGCAGCGAACTGGGAGATTTCGGAGGCAATTGCACCAATGGCGCCGCCGACGTTTCCGAACGCCTCGGCCATACCTTGGGCGGCCCGCTGGGTTTGCGAGGCCATGGCGTCCAGCCCGGCAAGATAGGCTTCCTGCTGCGCCAGACCATAATCATGCTCGACAAGCTGGGCTTTGGCCGCGCGGTAGCGCTCCCACGCAGCGACCCCGCGCTCAAGCACCACCTGTTCGCGCTCGGCCTCGAGCGTGGCGAGCGCCTGGGCCCGTGCCGATTGGCCCAGCAGCGCGATCTGCAGTTGGAGCGGCGCAACCGCGGTGCGGACAAAATCGGATGCAGCAAAGGCCCGGGTTGCATCTTCCCATGCCTGACCCGCTGCCAGGATCGCGATGCGCGCCTCATCGGTCGGGGCCGCGAGCGCCGCCATGGCGACCTCGAGACGCTTGATCTCAATCGGGGTCTTGCCGATCTTGGCGGTCTCCATTGCAAGGTTGGCGGCAAAGTCCTGCGCCGCTTTGAGCGCGCGCTCTGCCTCGGTGGTCTTGGGGGCCTTGGCGGTCCTGCTCGGGCCGTCCCCCCTTATCTCGGCGGCTTTGGCTGCAAGCCGGGCCTTGGCTGCATCGATCGTGTTCTGGCGCCACTTGTCGCCAAAGGCGTCCATCATCGGCATGGCGTCGCCAAAGGCCACACTAAACTCGCCGCGGATCTGGCCTGCCATGCGCGCCGTCGAGCCAGCAAAGCTGTTTTCCATGCGCGGCAAGGCGATGTTTTCGAGTGTAGCAAAGACCGGCAGGCCGACCCGTTCCAGGATCGGATTGACCTGATTGGCGAGCCAGTTGATCGCGGTAATCGCCTTGTTGACCATATACTCGATGCCGCTGATCGACAGGTTCGCAGCCCCGACAGCAGCTTCGCCGATCACGCCGGGCAGCGCCTGCCAGACGGTCTTGATCGCGCCAAACCCGCCGACCCAGCCTGCATAGAGAAAGGCGAGCGCATATTTGCCCGCTTCCAAAATCTTGTCGAAGGCCCAGACCGCCCAATCCTTGAGGGTGGTAAAAACCGAGCCAAGGTTCAGCCCATCGCGCAGTGTCGCCCACAGGCCCTTGATGACATCGCCAGCGGTGATGCCGACAGGACCCAGCTCCTTCATCTCTTTCTTGGTCAGACCAAGGCTCTGGGCGTAGCGGTCAAGCTCGCCAGATTGCTTGACGCTGGACTCAAACATCTTGAATGCGCCGAACGCGAGAGCCGCCGCTGCGGCCGCTGCCAGCAAATAGGGATTGGTGAGCGCGACCATAGCGGCGCTGGCAGCAAGGCCCACGAGGGCTCGCGCCATGCCGCCGATCCCGACACCGGCCTGCATGCCGATCTGGCCGATTTGGCTGCCCTGCTGCATGAAGACCGTCATCGGCTTCTGGCCTGAGAACAGGCTCACCGCGACATCGTTCAGCTGGTAGACGAGGTTTTGCATCTGGTGGCTGGCGAGCTTTGCCGAGCCGCCCATGCGCGTCATGCTGCCCGAGCCCACCGAACCCAGCGCCTTGTCGGCACGGCCGGCCGACGCTGCGACATCGCCCATGGCGCCGGCCACCGAGCGCTTCATGTCCGCCATCTCCTTTTGGAGCCGCGCGACATTGGTGATAATCTCAATCTCGAGGGTGCCGGCTTTCATGGGCAATCCTCCTTTGGGGTGATCAGCGCCCGGAAGGCGTGACAGACTTTGCGGGATACGGCGGCGCGATTGCGGTCATCGGCAGCGGCGGTCCAAGGAGGCGGACAATCGGGTTCCCGGGCGCGCTGGCCCTCAGTGACAAACTCGGCCGACAGGCGGCGGATCAACCGGCAGGCCCAAGGCGCAAGATCGGCCCCGATGCAGCGCTGCCAATGGTCGATACTGGCCCAGGATAAGGGAACTGGTCCCATGGAGCCGGCCTCGGACGGGCCGATCTCCATGAGGGTATCGATGATCCAGGGGGTGCGGATTATCGGCAAGTCCGGGGCCAGTCCCCCTGCCGTCATGGCCTGCATCCGGGTCTGCGGATCAGGCTCTGGACCCGGCTTGGCTGGCTTTGCCGCAGGGGTCCTGGATGCAGGGGGCTTGGGCGCGGCGCTCAGCCAGGCCAGCTGGCGAACGTAGAGGCTCAGTTCTTCGCTGAGCTCTTCGTAAAATTTGCCCAGTCGCCAATATGCGCCGCGACCTGGGCTGCGATGAAGCCGATCGAGGGATCAGCATAGGCCTTGCGGAAATGCTCCGGGCCCTCGGTGCCTTGCGCCGGCGGATAGGCAAAGCCGTTGAAGCTGACCGTGCAGGCGGCGAGGAACTCGGCCTGTTCGGTGAGCTTGTCCTCGGCCGACTGGTCCATCTTCCCGCGCTTCTTGATCTTGTCCATCAGCTGGTTTTGCTGGCGGGCCTGCGCCTTCTGGTAAATCTTGGTGCCAGGGCCATAGACCGTGATCGAAAGTGGCTTGCCCTTGTCGTCATAAAGCGGGGCGTCGTCGCCGCCGAGCAGTTCCACGGTCGAGGTCTCGGCAGCGGACAGAGTGGTGATGTCGAACATTGCGGTGTCCTTTGATGATGGGGATGCGGTGAAAACAGCGCCTGATCACCGCAAGATCTGCGGCGATTAGCGATCGTCAGGGCGCGAGGAATTCCACAACGCCGACGCCGGCGGAGGTGGTCGTCAGCTCCAGCGTGACGCTGGCAGCCATGATCTGGTCGACCGAGCCAATATTGACCTTGAAGGTCATCACCTGCGCCCGGAAGTAGTACTTATCGCCCTGCTGGGTGGTGACGAGGAAGCTGTAATCAGCATCAGACTGGGAGGCGGCCTTGAGCAGGATCTGGCCAGCATCATCGGTGTCGAGGCCGAGCTGGATGGTCATCGTGCCCTGGTTGAAGCTGCCCTTTTTCTTCTGGACGCCGCGGCTGCCAACCGGGCTGAAGGTAACGAGCGCATATTCCCGGCCAAACTCGCCAAGATCGGTGACTTCACCGACGAGGGTCATGACGAGGGCGTTGTAGCCAGTCAGGTCGAAGGTGGCAGGCGCTGCAGCCAAAACTCTCAGCGTCGAGCCTGCGGACGTATAAACAGTCATGGCAGTGGTTCCTTGTGATGATGAGGCTCAGCAGGCCTCGTTGAACGAGACCCTGAAATCCTGGGTCTGCATGTGGATGCCGGCTTGCGCGTCGAGGAAATCAGGCCCGGCAGAATCGGTGTGGACGGTCACTTGCGTGATGCCGGCGATGGTGGGCGTGCAGTCTGCTGCGGCCTGGCGCACGGCTTTGAGAATGGCCTTGGCGGCAGGATAGGTGGCCGCCAGCACCGTCACCTGCACCCGCTCTGTTACGCGGCGAACTGCGCCGGCTTTGATGATGTTGCGGTCGGTACTGCTGACCGACATCAGCGATAGAGCCGGCAGCGCGGAGCCTTGCGGGACAACGCCAGCAACAATCTGGGCGACCGGGACGAGGCTGGTGAGCGGAGCGTGGGCGGCGAGCAGCGCGCGGACTGCGACCACCCCGTTCATTCGTCTTCGACCTCGAGCAACGGGGCCTTGAGGTTGCCGATCTGGACCCGGTGGGCGATGTAGGCGCCCATCGCGTTCACCGCTTCCTCGGCCTTTTGATCGAGCGCCGGGCGCAGGAACGGCTTGGCGGCGTGGCCGGGGTGCATGACCACCGGCCCCACAAAATTGCCGCCGATTACCAGGCTGCCGCGCTTCACCATCTTGTTGATGGTGCCGATGCTAACCTTGCGTGGGCCGTGGCGGGTCGCGCGCTCCGGGCGGTCCGCTTCTGCGACGCTGATCAGGTGGGGCGCGACGCCGTATTCGATGAACAGCCCGAGATAGGAGCCGGCACCGCGCAGCTTCACATAGGAGCTGAGGCGGCTGCCTTCGGTGCGGGTGCCAATGCCGATCGCGCGTTTGAGCTGGCCGGTCTTGACCGGCACATTGGCTTTGGCCTGCTGCTGGATCACCTTGGCGCCGGCCCGAAGCCCGCCGCGGATGACATTGCGCTCGAGGTTCTTGGGCAATTCATCGAGAAAACGCAGCAGTTCGGGGCCGCCCTTGAGCGTAATCGTCATGGTTCCTGGCCCTCCGTCGTCAGGTCTTCGGCGACCAGCTCCAGCCCCTCGCGGCGGCCCAGTTCGGCAGGTCCGGCGATGATCTGCAGGGTTCGGCCATCAACCTGCAGCCGCATCGTGCTGGTGATGTCGCTGCGCCAGCGCATCCGAACGCGGCACGGGCGATTGGCGATAATGATGCTGTCGGCCAGGCGCTCGGCCCGGCTCGGCAGCACGTCCTGGACCTCCGCCCAGACGGTCGCCAGCGCCGTCCAGGTGACGGTGTCGGTGCCGTAGACGCTCTCCTGGGCATCGACCCGGGTCAGGATCGTCACGCGGCTGCTGAGCAGAGATGCGGTCAGCGTCATGCCGCAAACGACCGGTAGTTTTCGAGCAGGGCGGCGACGCCGAAGGGAATCTCGCTCAGTGGCCGCTCAGAAACCGCGCCGCGCTGATCATACCACTGCGACACCAGCAGCAGGACCGCGTGGCGGATGCTGGGCGGCACAACCGTGTAGCCCGCGACATAGGTCAGGATGACCTTGTTATCGCCGATGGCCGTGACTGGCCAGTTGAAGCCCGGGACAGGCACAACGCGCGCTGGGTCGCTGGCCGCATCAAAGGTGTAGTTGGCTGGCGCGAGGGTCTGGGAAGCGCCGGCCACATCGAAATAGACCAGCGATGAAACTGCAGTGGCAGGCCCGCGCGTCAGGCGAAAAGACGCCGGAAACGACCCCGCATAAAGCGCAAACGTGCGCGGCGTGATCGCCCGCAGGATATAGTTTTCGACAAAATCGGTGGCGACCCCGATCAGGGCCGTCACATCGGTGTCTGCATCGCCCGGATTGAGGCGGCAGGCAGTAAGCGCCTCGGCCAGGGTGACAGGAAAACTAGCTGGCTGGGTGACCTGAACGATTGGCATTGGCACCGGCCTTTCGTATTTCGGGCGCGCCGCGCTGAACGGCACGCTCGGTCTTTTGCTCAACTACCGGAACGGCGAACCCTGCCTCGATCAGCCGGGCCGCCTCGTCGTTTGGAAAGTCGCGCTCATCGCCGGGGCCGAGCACATATTGGGCGCCGGCAAGGCCGGTCAGCATCCTGATTTTCATGGGTGTGCCAGGGCGGATTATTAGCCCGCCCCGGACCTTTCGTTATGCGTTCCTGAGATGCTTGACGGCGGCAGCGTCGGACAATTCGCCGTCGAACCGGATCAGGCCGGCGATGCCAAGATCAGGCCAGAAGCGCTCGCGCATCACGCCGATTACCGGTGCGCCGACCTTGCGGACGAAGTACTTGCTGAAATCCCCAAACAGCATGACCCGGGCGCCCGTGGCCTGCGATGCCATCGCCTGATTGATGTAGAACGGCCGGCCATTGATCGTGCCGGGAACGCCGGCCTGTACGTTGCCATTTTGCCAGAGATAATTGCCCTGACCGTCCTTGAGCTTGCGCACCGCCTGCAAGACGGAATCATTCATCATGAAGGCTGCCCTTGGCGAGCTGCGATAGGCAGGGTCGACCGAATGCTCGAGGTCGATGATTTCATCAAAGGTGATGGCGGCGACCGCAGCGGCAGTCTTGCCCAGCGATGATGCCGTGACGATGCCGTTTGGCGCAGCCGTGCCGGTCCCGGTCGTCAGTTGCAGATTGGCGATACGGCCAAGACGCTCACCCAGCAGGTCGCCGAGCAGCGCCTCCATGCCGAAGATCGAGTCCGCGTCGAGCTCCCACGACCAGCGAATGAACTGGGTGTCAAAGGCGAAGGCATCGAGCGACTTTTGCCCGATGGTCACGTCCTTGGCACCGGTATCGGTGAGCGCGGTGTTTTCGGTATGGGTGACGGCGGTGACGGCGGTATCATCGACCGTCGGAATACGGATCGGGTTGCCGCTCGACGTGACCATCTCGGTCGAGACACCGGGATCATACATCGGTCCCCATGCCAGCATCGACTTGATGATGGTGGCCGCCAGTTCGGTGGGGATGAAGAAGCCGCCCGCGGTGGTCACGCCGGTGGACTGCGCACGAAACTCCGTGCTGCCGGTTTTGAGCACCGCGCGCTCTTCGGCCGTCAGGTTCTCGAGCGAGCCGCAAATCGCCTTGGCGAACACGGTGCGATATTCGATAGCCGGGGCGATATCGACGCCGCGGGCCTCCACGGCATCCCCGCTGGGGCGGCGCTGAACGCGCAACTCCTCGGCGCGCTTTTCAATTTCTATCAGCTTGGTTTCGCGGACGATCAGGCCTTCGAGGCGGTCAAATTCGCCCATCGCCTTGTCGTGCGCAGCTTCGAGTTCGGCTTGGCGGGCCTCGTCGGTGTTGGCGGTGATCAGGTCGAGGCGTTCGCGGGCCTGGGCCACGACGACGTTCTGCGCATCGCGCAGTTCTTTCAGGGTAGACATTGGGGAAATCTCCAACAAAAAGCCCCGCAAAAGCGGGGCGGTTCAATTGGGCTTCGGCGGGTTCGCCTAGGCTTTACTCATCAGACCGCGGATCCGCAGGTCGATGGAAACTTTCATGCCGACGCGGGTTGCGGCGGCATTGAAATTGCGCGACCTGGCGATCTGCCGGACGCCATCGAGCGAACGCATGGCAATCGACGTGTCGGGATAGGCGGGACGGGCAACGGCACTGACCTCGATCAAGTCAACGGCTTGGATGGTGCGCAGCGGCGGATTTGTGGTTTCATCCCAGGTTTCTTTGGTCACCGAAAACCCGAATGACATGCCGGAAATGTCACCGCGCTCCATCAAAATGGCCAAATCTCGGCCATCGGACGTATCGGGGAGGTCGATTTCGACAGCCAGGCCAGTGGCATCTTCCGACATGCGCAGGGTGCCAGCGGAACTGCGGCCCAGAACACGGCCCATATCGTGATCATACAGCGCCAGAACGTCGCCTTTCACCGCCTCGGCAAACGATCCGGGCGCGATGATTTCGCGAAAATGGCCGCCAATATCGGCCTCGGAATTGAACAATGCGGCATATCCACCCGCAATCGGGCCCTTATCAGTGGCGCGAAGCTCGACGGGGCGGATCAGCGTTCTTTGTTCAAGCGCCATTCGGCCCTCCATTATTGGCTGGCTGCGCCGCGCCCAACGTATCAATCGGCATCGTCGCGCCCTGCATAAATAGCTGGTCGGCAGTCGGATCCAGATGCTGCGGCCTGTTCTCAAGTGCGCGCGCTTCGTTCGGCGTCAGGATGCCGGCTTGAACCGAGCGCGCGAGGCCGTTCATGCGGGTGAGGAAGTCGCCGCGCAGCAGTCCGTCCAGATTATGCTCGACATATTTGCCCCCGTTCATGCGGCCAAACAGCTTGAGGTTCATTTCGCCCTCAAGGGCTGCGGCCCATTGTCCGATCAGGTGTTTGACCAGATGCAGGTCCTGCTGCTCGACATTGCTGTAGGTCGCGCCGGTCAGGTCCTGCAAAAACACCGGCGGGATCTGGAACGCGCGGGCGATCTCCTGGATCTGGAATGTGCGCGCCTCGGTCATCTGCCCTTTTGCCGGATCGAACCCAACCGGCTTCAATTCATAGCCAACCGGGATCGGGAAGATCGGCGTTGATGCGTTCTTTGCCGCGGACACCGACAGCGACACATCCGCCATCGCCCGCTTCATGGCTTCGGCATTGGCGGGCATCGGGCCAACCAGCACCAAGGGCGGCACGCCGCCGCCCGCAAAGAAGCCGCTGGCATAGTCGTTCATGGCTATCGAAAGCTGGATGGCCTTCGATGCCAGCATGATGGGGCCATAGTGCTGCAAGCCATTGGGGCGCAGCATGAAGGGCACATCGATAATCTCGTCCGACGCATAGTCGGTGCCGCCGAACTTGTAGACGACGTCGCGTCCGACATTGCGGATCGTGACCCGCGTCGGGTCCATCGGGTAGATGGCTTCGACCACGCCGCCGACACGCTCGATATAGGCCAAACCGCGGCCGCCGGTGAACACCTGCTGCCAGAAATACTGCCGAAATTTGAAGCTGTCCTGCCGGTCGTTGGGGTTTTCGTGAATGACGATCTGCAGCTTGCCCGTCGCCTTGACCGGGCCTTTGCGGGTGTTGGTGAAGGCGTGTAGCGGCAAGGCGGCGAGCGTGCGCGACAAGAACCCCACTGCGGCCGTCACAGCCGGCACGGTCAGCGCGCTATCGGTGGTGACGCTTGGAAGTCCCGTCGCTGCGATGCCAAAATATTGCAGGAAACTCTCGGCGCTCACCGGCACGGCCGGGTTTTCGATCGAGCGCTGTTGGTTACGCAGCCCAAGCCGCTCCATGATCCCCATTACAGGGCCGCCAATGTAAAGGCCGGGTCATCCCAGGGCGATGCCGGCGCGCAATGGTCGCTCATCATTGAGGCTCCTACCGCCATGCACAGCGCCACGGCTGCGTCGATCTTGTTCAGGGCCCGCTGCTTGGAGAGCCAGTAATTGTCCCAGCGGTCGGTCTCGATGACCGCCGACATGATCGCCGAGATCAACACCGGGCTGCGCCGCAGGCGGATGCGTCCTTCGAGCATCATCTCTTCGAGTTGGCGCACAGAGCCCGGCATCCACAGGCCCTGCGGCTCGCGGTCAGTACTTTTGGCGGCCAATTTCATGGCCTCGGTCGGCTTGCCGCGCTTGGTGCCGCCTTGGGGGTGTTCGACGAACTCCAGATTGAGCCCAACCTCGGCAATGTCTTCTTCGAGACGGCGAAAGGCGTAGCGGTCATAGGCGACCATCTGCACGTCGTAGTCGCGGCCGTATTCGGCGAGCGCCTGGGCGACGTGCCGGAAATTGATATTCTCGCCCTGCGGCGCCTGCAAGAAACCCTGGCGCACCCAGACGTCATAGGGCTGCTTATCGCGCAGGGTGCGCGCTTGCAGCGTGTCGCCCGGAGTCCAGGCCTCGATCCAGGCGTCGAAACAAGGCTTGCCGTCCCGCTCGCCCGTTTTCTGCACGGCCGCGAGTGCGGTGATATCGCGGTTCTGGCTAAGATCCAGGCCCAGCCAGACCTTGGCGCCGGGCTGGGGCACAAAGTCCGCCAGCAGCGGTTCCAGCGTTGCCCGGGTCATCCATGCCGTCTCGGCGTCGGTCCAGACGCAGAAGTGAAGCCGCAAAATGCCGTTGAGTTGGCCCGGAATGGACCTGGCCTGCGCCACGACCTCGGACAGATATTCAGACGTGATCGTCACGCCCAGCAGTGGGTTGGCCTTGATCCAGCAGGCCGGGTCGTTGAGCGGGTCGTCGCCCTGGTCGAGCGCGCAGACATAAGAGAAGCTGGTATCGTCGAGGACTTCGCCCAGATAGGTGGGATCGGTCAGCGCATCGATGTTGCCGGCGGCGACCTTCACCGCGTGTTCATGCTCCTCCCACGCCACCGAATTGCGGTCGGAGCCCGAGTTGGTGATCATGAACAAGAGCGGTTCACGGCGGAATTTGAAGCCACGCTCCAGTATCTCGATGATCGAGCGGTCGGGCAGCTCGTGGATCTCGTCGGCCAGCACGAAGAAGGGCCGCGGACCCGACCCGGTCTTGCCGGTATCGCGCGACACGGGACGGAAGAATGATCCCGAGCCGTGGTGGGCGATGTTGAACTCGCGCCCGGGGCCGCCGGAGAACTCGAGCCGCCGTGTCAGGGCCGGGGACTGGCGGACCATCTTCACCGCGTCGGAAAAGAGGATGCCGGCTTGCTCGCGCTTGGCCGCCGCCGCATAGATCTGGGCGCCAGCCTCACCGGCTGCGGTCATGCCGAACAGGCCGATGCCGCCGGCGACCGGGGATTTGCCGTTACCCTTGCCCTGCTCGATGTAGGCCCGGCGAAACCGCCTGCGGCCGTCTGCCCGTTTCCAGCCGAACAGACTGCCGATGATGAAGGCCTGGCTCGGTTCCAGATGGAATGGCTGGCCCTCGAACTGCCCCTCGGACAGTTTGAGCACCTCCTCGAAGAAGCCGAAGGCATGGGCGGCTGCTGCGACATCAAACGTGATGCCGTCGGTGCGTTTCAGGTCGTCCAGATGCCGGCGGCAGGCATTGCGGACATGGGGTCCTGCGATGATGTCGCCGGTAATGACTGCGCGGGCGTAGTCGGTCGTACGGTCAGCCGAAGAAGCGATCGGCGGGATCGGCGCCATGGTCCGACGCCTGGCTTTTGATCCGGGTTCTGGCACTGGGCGTCATCCCGAATTCGGCGGCGTAGCGCATCATCAAGTAGTTTAATCGCCAAGGCTTTTTGCGGCGCTCCAGAGTCGCTCGCGCATTTCTATCCGCAGAGCTTCGGGCTCGCGGATGATGATCTCACCGCCCCACGTAAACAGGTGATCTGCGAGTTCGCGCAGACCACTGGCTCGAAAGCTGACAAGGAGCCCCCCGTTGGGTAAACTCTCGATTTGCTGATGCGGGTGAAAACGCCAGCCTAGCGCCTTGGCCTGACCAGAAGGCAGAACTTCTAGCCCGTCTTATTCATGGCGCTGGGCATAAGTGGTAGCGAGAGTGGCGTAAGCCTTTGGCATGTTGTAGGAAATTGGGTGTCTAGACCAACCTGTAACGAGGCCAAAAATGCCACACACC
>Ga0105054_10005658_pt1 | contig 17854 bp, 24 predicted proteins | sample BON02_FD_78091 | JGI IMG/M metagenome (GOLD analysis project Ga0105054, IMG submission 78091) | Freshwater microbial communities from Lake Bonney liftoff mats and glacier meltwater in Antarctica - BON-02 (megahit assembly) | ecosystem: Environmental > Aquatic > Freshwater > Ice > Glacier...
GTCGATCGTTCCACTGGCGAGTGGGTCGCTCACCGACGCGGTGTCGAGGAAGCCGAGACGGCCGGCGAGCGAGTCGGTGTAGAGCAGTTCCCTGCCATTGGCGGTGAAGTCGATGATCTCAGCAGGGCTCGGTTGCTGTGCGGCGATCTCTTCGTCGGACTGGTTGAGCTGGAGGAACGCCGTGCCGGCGTGCTCCAGGAACATCGGGGTGGAGTTACCCTTGGCGCCGGAACCCCCACATCCGACCGCCAGCACCAAGAGTGCTGCCATGACTGCGCTTCCTAGTCTCCGTTCCATCCGCACTGCCTAGCAGATGGCCCGCCTCACTCGGTTGAGACCTGCGGAATGGTGAGATTGTGTGACGCATTCCCTGGTGTGGCTCAGCCCTCGATGAGTTCGGCAGCAAGGTGAGACAAATGGTCCCAAAAACCCGAGTTACAGTCACTCCTACAACCAGACCATCGCGCATACCCGGCCCCAGACTGGGGATGGTGGAAATCCAGGAGACCCAGACTCCGCCTTGCTTGCGCGCTGCCTGTCAGGCGCCATCTCGCTCTTCCTGCTGACGGCAAGCAGCAGTGTTCTGCGCCCTGCTGGCCGACGGGCTCGTTGCTGTCGGCCACGACGTCACGTTGTTCGCTACGGCCGACTCGCTCACGACCGCCACCCTGCATGCCACTGCGCCCGGCGGTTGGTCGGACGATCCGGGCATCGAGCCAAAAGTTGCCGAGTGTCTCCACATCGCCTCGGCGTTCGAACGCGCAGCCGACTTCGACATCATCCACAACGGATTCGACTTCCTCCCGCTCACCTACGGCGAGCTCGTCGACACACCCGTGGTCACCACCATCCACGGGTTCTCGTCCGAGCGGATCGTTCCCGTGTACGAGCGCTACGACGCCACGACCCAGTACGTCGCCATCAGTGACTCCGACCGGCATCCGCGTCTCCACTATGCCGCCACTATGCCGCCACTATGCCGCCACGATCCACCACGGCATCGACACCGCCGCATTCGGCGTGGCGTCGGCACCGGGTGATCACCTGCTGTACTTCGGTCGGATCCACCCCGACAAGGGCACGGCGCATGCCATCGAGGTGGCCCGGCGTACCGGACGCCCACTCGACATCGCCGGCATCATCCAGGACCGCGCCTACTTCCGAACCGAGGTGGAGCCGCACCTCTCCGAGGACGTCCGCTACCTGGGCCCCGTTACAGCGTCGGAACGAAGCGCTGTGCTCGGCAACGCCCACGCCTTGCTCCATCTGATCGACTTCGACGAACCCTTCGGGTACAGCGTGGTCGAGGCGATGGCCTGCGGCACTCCGGTGATCGCCACTCGCCGCGGGTCGATGCCCGAACTCATCGACGATGGCATCATCGGCTACCTGGTGCAGACGGTCGACGAGGCGATCGAGGCCGTCCACGTTGCTCATCGCCTCGACCGTTACACGATCCGGGCCGTGGCGGTCGACCGATTCGATGTCTCTCGGATGGTCGACCAGTACGTCGCCGTGTACGCCGAGATACTCGACCCGCACACGTAGCCACAGATGGGTGCGGGCGCCGGAGCGCCACTGGCGAATGGGGGCAGCCAAGCCAGGTGGAGATTGTGGGATCGGCAGCCGACACCGCCGGCTCGTCGATGTCGCTGGCTCCAGTCAAGTACCGTTCGGCACGATGCTCATCTGAAAACGTGACCGAGCGAACGCGAGCGGCTGGACACCAGTCGAGATCCACATCGTGAGCGCACGCCCGGCGGTGTGTCGGCTCTCGACCACCAGTTCGCCGAGTTCGATGGCGACCGGTGGTCAGGGTTCGGCGGTATCAGTCGTCCTGGTAGCGATGGCACGGCGCCGTCGAAGGGTCAGCTCTGTGAACCTGCGCTGCGGTCGCTGGCAAGGCCGTTGGCGATGGCGAAGAACGTCGGTGCCCACAACCCGACGAAGATGCCGAACCGTTCGGCGTGAGCATCGTCGTCACCTTTCTTGGCGTTCCAGATGGCGATGCTGGCACCGACGGAGGCGAGTCCGAGTATGTACAGGAGATCTTGGGTGAAGCCGAGCTTCTTGATGAGTTGAATCACGAGAAAGACCGATCACGATTCTCGGAAAGCCCATCTGTCCAGCCCCGAGGTGAGCCGGGAATTCCGCCGGTGACCCAGATCGAACACCGGAGCGTTGCCGGTGGTCGAGTTGGCTGCCGACGACAGTGACCGGGCGACGCGTGGATCGGGCACGGGGTCGTGGTGGCGACGAGACCGATGGCGATCCCGCCACGCGCATGCGCGCCCAGCTGCTCCGAATCTCCGGTACGTGTGATCTCGACGAGGCCGAAGCGTTCAGTGCCTGCGAAGAACTGCGTCCGTGGATGCGCCGAGAGTTCGGCTGGCCGCTCGTCGAATTCGGCAACATACGGTTGCGCCGTGGGGACCTCGCCGGCGCCGAAGAGGCGTTTGTCGCAGCGCATGAGCGCAGCTGGTCGCCTCACCCGGGACTCGCCCGGTTGCGGTTGGAGCAGGGCGATGTCAGCGCGACATCCCGTCGAAGATGCGTCCACGGTTCGTTCGCTCGATGCGGCCGCAGCGCCCGCAGACACACGAGCCTCGCTGGTCAGCGGCGATCTGCCGAGCGCGATCCACTCGACGCGTTCGGGTCGGTGCTTCGGGCCGAGCGGGCAGACCGCCTCATCGCCGACTCCCCACCGATCATTGCGGTTCCCCGAACCAGCGGTGCTGCCACGGTTACGTTCCGTTGCGAAGGGGGCACCAGGTCCATCTGTTTCGGGGGGTGTCACCGTCGTGATACGCGATCTCAAAGGGCTTCGTCACCTCGAGCGACTGCTCGCCAACCCTGGTCGGGAGATCCACGTCATGGACCTCGTCGCGGTCGAACGGGGCTCGCTCTCGACCGGCGGCGCGGTCGGTGTCGGAGGTCGCATGCGATTCGTCGGCGGGTCGGCCAGACCGTGCACACGGGGACGTGCTGCGTGTACACCCCCGATCCGATCGCGTCGCTCGTCTGGCACCCGTGAGACCCACTCCCCCTCGGATTCCTGGCGTCGCCGGCACCATATTTCGCCGAGCCACGCTGACATCCGAGAAATAGGGGGAAGGGTCATGACTTGCGGCCCTGCCCGCGAACGCAGGGGTTCGTCATCGTGGAGGTCAGAGAGAACGCGATCACGCGAACTCAGAAACGAACGCACGAGGAGGACCAGGTGTCGCTCATCGAATTCATCGCCCAACAATCCAACGACTGGGACCACATGAACGGTTGGGGCGGCGGCTGGATGTGGTTGTGGGGTGTCGCCATGATGGCGGGCTTTGTCGCCCTGATCGTGTGGCTCGCTCGCGCCAGTTCCGGTGCATCTGGTTCCAGCGCCCCTCCACACGACCCGACCGAGCGGGCCAGGGAGATCCTCGCTGAGCGCTTCGCCAAGGGCGAACTGTCGACAGAGGAGTACCGCGAACGCGTCAGCGGACTCCAATAGTTGTGCCGGTGATCTGAGCGGGTGGACAACGAACTGTTCGTTTGAGTTTTCTGAAGATCTACATTGCCTTTCATGGAAGCCGCCGTCACCGAACTCAGAGCTCACCTCGGGCGATGGATCGACGAGGCGCGTAGCTGACATCGTCAGCGAGCAGCGTCGCTGAACGTGGCCATCGTCTATTTCGACTCGAGCGCGCTCGTGAAACTGGTGCTCGACGAGACCGGCTCGGAATTGGCCGCACAATTGTGGAACGCGTGCGACGCTGCATTGTCGAGCCGGCTCGCGTACCCAGAAGTCTGCGCAGCTCTCGCCGCGGCGGGCCGCAATCGCTCCCTCACCGAATCCGAGGCCTCAGCTGCGGCAGATGACTGGGAGACATTCTGGGCATCGATACGCCCGATCGAACTCTCGGCCGACGTCGAGCGGCTGGCCGGTGGGGTTGCAGTCCTCCACCGACTTCGTGGAGCCGATTCAGCCCATCTTGCGAGCGCCCTCGTTCTCGGTTCCGCCGATGTCACGGTGGCGGTGTGGGACAAATGTCTGCATGACGGAGTCGCTCCGCTCTTCACCTCGATCCCGACGACTCGGCCGTCGGGATACTCGAGGACCACATCGACCTCGGCGCCGCCGCGGTAGCGGAAGTGCCACAACGACGGCTGGGTCTCCGACCAGTTCAACTGCTTGCGGAGCTCCATGACCACGAACGTCTCGAGCAGCCCGCCGAACCGCTCCGGTGCGTCGAGCAGTCGTTGCGCTGTCAACCCGCACAGCGCGGCAGCAAGGCCGGTGTCGAGGAGATGAACCTTCGGACGATGCACGACCTTGCTGCTCAGGTTGACGGACCACGCAGGGAGGAGTTGCAGGATGAATGCGCTACTCAGCTGGGCGAGGTACGCGTCGATCGTGAGCGCAGCCCAACCGAACTCGGATGCCAGCTTGGTGACGTTGAGCTCCTCGGCCGAGCGCGCCGCGAGGAGCCGGAGCAGACGGGGGATCTCAGCCACACGTTCGAGATCGGCGATCTGGTTGACGACTCGTGTCACGCTCGTGGAGGCGTACGAGTCGAACCACGCCCGCCGCCGCCCAGGGGCACGGCTGACTGCCTCGGGAAAGCTGCCCCGCACGACCAGATCCGCGAGCTCGTCGCGCCGGACAGCCCGACTCTCGACGATCGCTTCAAGGGAACGCTCGACCACGTCGAGCACGCTTGTCGTACGGGCGCCACGGCCCTGACCGACGGACCGGTCAAGTCCCGGTCAGTCGATCGATGACTGTGCTGCAGTCCAGTTCCAGTGGATGAGCGCAAGCGCGGCGGGGTCGGTGCGACCGAGCTCGCTGCACACATCCGAGAGGGCAGCCTCGGACTGGCCGGCTGCATCCCAGCGCGCCCGAGCGATGGCGTCGCCCACGAAAGCGCCGAACTTCGTCGACTCGACGCACGACATGAGCTGTTCGGGCGGAACGATCGCCAACTCCATGTTCGCGACTGCCGCGGCCTTGCCCACCGGGTCGTAGCTGGTGGTGTTCGGTTCCTTGCACCCCGACGCGAGAACGCCGATGACCACCACCGACACGAACGCGGCGCAACGCATGCTGGTTCATCGGAGCCACTCACCCGGGACTTGAGCAGCGAATATCGATCAGCTGCAAATCAAGGTGACCGTGCCGGTCGACACTGAAGACCAGGCACGCCTGACGAGAACGGTCCCCGCTGCGGCGAGGGCGAACATCGACTACGTCACCACGATCGCCGAGGTGTACGACTACCTGGCAACTCTGGAGCGTTTGATGGTGCTGGACCCGTTGGAGACATGGTCGTCACATCTGCGCTCGCCGGCCCGGTTGCGCACCTCGCCACGGGTGCAGTTCTGTGACCCGTCGGTGGCTGTTGCTGCGCTGCGCACCGGACCAGCTGCTCGCCGACCTGAACTACTTCGGGTACCTGTTCGAAGTCCTCGTCGGGCGTGACCTGCGAGTGTTCGCCGACGTCGTGGACGGCACCGTGCAGCACTACCGGGACTCCGACGATCTGGAGATCGACGCAGTCGTCACCGCGAGCGACGGACGCTGGGCAGCGTTCGAAGTGAAGCTCGGCCCGGCCGACATCGACATGGTCGACGCGTCAGCGGGAGCGTGGCGCCGTTCGACAGGCAACGCTGGGTTGCCCCCTGAATGTGCTTGGTCGCACGAGCGCGACCAGATCACCGATCACGGAACCGGAATGCGGCCGAGTTGGCCGAGAACGAGAAGCGGTCCGGGTCTTGGTCGAGGGCGTCGGTGACGGAGAGAAGCGGGTCCGCTCGACGATGGCGCGCTACATGGATCCGGCATTGGCGGATCGACTCGTGCGCGGCGACGAGAACATTCTCGGGGGCACCAGCGCCGTCGTCACCCTGCTGTTCAGCGACATCCGTGGGTTCACCACACTGACCGAGCAGCTCGAGCCGCAGCCGACCGTCAGCATGCTCAACGAGTACTCCACGCTGATGGTCGACTGCATCCAGCGCGAGTGCGGCGTGCTCGACAAGTTCATCGGCGACGCCATCATGGCGGCCTTCGGCCTTCGGCCTTCGGCCTTCGGCCTACCCCAGCCGGCCGATGACGACGAAGACCGCGCCGTCCGTACCGCTATCGCCATGATCCGCTCGCTCAACGAGTGGAACTCGATCCGGGTCGCCGATGGCAAGCCACCGCTCGACATGGGCATCGGCCTCAATACCGACACCGTGGTCGTCGGCAACATCGGTTCACCGAAGCGGATGGACTTCACGATGATCGGCGACGGGGTCAATCTTGCCGCCCGGCTCGAGACTGCCTGCAAGCAGTACAGCGCCCGAATCCTGATCAGTGATCTGACATATCGGCAGCTCAAGGGCGTGTACCGCACCAGGGAGGTCGATCGGGTCATCGTGAAGGGAAAGACCGAGCCGGTGGCGGTCCACGAGGTGCTCGACTACTACACCGACGAGACGTTCCCACACCTGATGGACGTGGTGAACGACTTCCGCGATGGCATCAGCAGCTACCGCCGTGGGGCCTGGGACGCGGCGATCGGCTCCTTCCGGTGCTGCCCCTGCAGGCCCATCCTCACGACACGCTCTCGGCCACCTACGTCGAACGCTGCGAGCAGCTGCGAGCCAACCCACCCGAGAGCTGAAACGGGATCTGGGTCATGACCTCGAAGTAGATCGGTGTCGAGCAGCACCGGTTCCCTCATGTGAGTGCCCGGGTGGATGTTGATCGCATCGAGTGCTGCAGTGGCGCTGGCATTGCAGGCACTGCAAGCATGATGGAGGTTGTGTCACCGTGGCAACCCTGACAATCCGTGGAATCGACGACGAACTTCGCGACCGGTTGAAGATCCGAGCGGCGCAGCATTCGCGTTCGATGGAGGCCGAGGTGCGCGAGATCATCGCCCTCGCAGTGGCGAGCGGGCCGTCCGATGACGGACTCGGCACTCGAATCCACCAGCGATGTTCTGCGGTCGGTGGCGTCGAACTCGAGCGGATCGCCCGCACCGAGCGACCGCGATCCGGGCTCGGATGATCGTTCTGGACACGAACGTCGTGTCCGAACTGATGCGCTCCGACCCGCTCGAGCGGGTCATTACTTGGACCGACGCCCAGCCTGCGGTCGAACTGTTCCTCACGGCCGTCACGTTGGCCGAGCTTCTGCGTGGTATCGGCCGTCTGCCCGACGGGCGGCGGCGCAGCACGTTGGCGAACCAACTCGACGAGATGGTGGCCGAGGATTTCGAGCGGCGAATCCTCAGCTTCGACGAAGTCGCAGCGGCCCACTACGCCGACACCGTCGTGCAACGAGAGCGAGCCGGTCGACCGATCAGCACGGCCGACGCCCAGATCGCGGCGACGTGTCGAAGTCATGGAGCCATCATCGCCACCAGGAATGTGGACGACTTCAGCGACACAGGCATCGTCATGGTCGATCCATGGTCGATCCATGGTCGATCGACTGACTGATCGAGACCTGATGGCTGCGGAGCAACCTGCGGATCCCACCACCACCGGCCCCGCCCCCTGAAAGCTGTCGCTGGTACCTGCACCGACGCACATACTGCTCCGACATGTGGTGGGCGAACCCAGCACTCGCCGAGGCGACCCCATGTCGCTGCTCGTATCGGATATCTTACGACATCGTGTCGTACCTGATTGCCGAGAAATGAGCCGATTCGCGTCGCCTCGCCAAAGGACCATGCCCGGTTCTCGCACTGCAGCAAGCCTGATCGCGCTCGCAGCCGTCACCTTCTCGGCCTGCGCTGCCACGACTGATTCGCCCGTACTGACTCGTGATGCAGGTGCGACGATCGAGGACACCGCGACGTCGTCAGATGTCTCGAACTCGGTTGAGCCGTCGTCGACTACAACGACCGTCTCCGCCCCTCGGGCGTCCACCACCGTCCCTGCGACCGATCCAACAACGACGACCACCAGCACCACGGCGACCACGACAACGACCACGGCGCCTCCGCTCGATGTGTTCGACCCCAGTTGCGTCGTCCGTTCCGAAACCGCCGGCTCGATGGAACTTCTCGCAGTGGAACCCGCTGGCGCAGTGGCTCCGATCGATCTCTGGGCCGAGAACGGATTCGTCCATGGCACTCAGGTCGGTGATCTGGTCGATATCTGCGTCGGTAACGGCATCAACGACATCGACGGAGCACCGAGGACCGGTCTGAACGACTCGACCATTGCGGGTGCCGTCGCTGCGAACGTCGAGCAGCAGCAGGCGAAGCTGAACGAATTGTTCGCTGGCTTCGGCACCGGTGACCTGGCGGTCGACGGCGCCTCGGGCCCGCTCACCGGACAGCGACTCTGTGCAGCTCACCTCGCGATGGGCCTCACCACGACCATCGCCGACATGTCACCGGGCACCGAGGAGCAGGTTCGTCTGATCGAGGCGACTGAACTGCCCACCCCGACATCCACGGCAACAGCATCAGAACGATGGGTGCTCATCGACCGCACGTGTCAGATCGTGTTCATCGGAGCGGGCGAACAGACCGCGTTCGTGTTCCCGACCTCGACGGGATCCGAGGGCTACGAAACCCGTGACCAAGATCGCGCCCCGGCGTTCCGATTCAACCCGGCACTCGACAACGGCGGGTGGCACGACAGCAGCGAATATCCCGTCGGCGTCGACAACCCGCTCAACGGCAATCTCTACAAGCCGTTGTACTTCGATTTCGGCCAGGCCATCCACGGCGCCAACAACGTGCCACCCACACCGCAGAGCAAGGGTTGCGCACGCTTGAGGGTCAGCGACCAGGAAACGCTCATCGCATGGCTCGGCCTCGACGGCGTCGAGGGCGAACTGTGGCGCAAAAAGGAAATGAACGTGACCGTCAACGTGCAGGGAACGTTCGTACCTCGCGAGCTGTGAATGGCTCCGACGGCGACCGCGTCCGACGCTCTCGACGAGTTCATTTCGGGCTGTTTGGGCCAGAAACTCAGTCGAAACTCACCGATCGCGCGTCACCAAACAGTACGACAACTCGTAGTATCAGCGTGGTGGACAACCCCAATCTCGGAGCCAGGTCGCACCACGACGACGATCGTGAACCCATCTTGACGCGACGCCAACTCATGTTCGCCGGCGCGGCTGCCACCGTAACGCTCGGTATCTGGGCCAGATCGTCGGCATCGTCGTCGGCGGGAGTGGAAGGCGTCGCATCATCCTCCTCCACGACGACGGCTCCGACGGCTCCGCCGGCCACCACTCCAGCGGCCCTCCGGTCGACGGTCGCGCCGGTTGCTTCCCCGCCGACGAGTGCACCGCTGACACCGCTCGCTCACGATCTCAGCGAGGGCATGGTCGACAGCAAAGTCGAAGCGATGCAGGCCCTGCTCGCCAGCCGACAGTTCGACCCCGGTCCCGTAGACGGCGTTTTCGGAGGAGCAACCAAACGCGCCGTGTGGGCGTTCGAGAAGATCGTTCTCGGAACGCCTCGCACGGAAATGCGCGGCGTCGTCACCGCAGACATCTGGGAGCAGATGAACGAGGACTTCCGCGTGGCCCCACGTCGCTCTCCGGGTGGTAACCACATGGAGGTGTATCTCCCCGAGCAGGTGTCCGTCCTCTTCTCCGACGGTGAGGCACGCGTCATCAGCCACGTGTCGTCAGGAGAAGGCATCACATGGTGCGACGAGGTAGAGGTCGACCTCGACGACGGCACCACCGAGTCGAAGGGAATCTGCGGCAGGTCCGTCACCCCGGGTGGGATCTACCACTTCGAACGCAAGGTCGAAGGGTGGCGCAACGCAAAGCTCGGGCGTCTCTACAAGCCGGTCTACTTCAACTACGGCATCGCCATTCACGGTGCTGGCAACGTCCCTGATTACCCGGCGTCACGGGGATGCGTTCGCTATCCGATGCACATTGCCGAGTACCTCCAAGACCTTGTCTCGGTCGGTGATTCGATCTACGTCTTCGACGGTGTGGAGGAACCGGAAATCTACGGCGCGCAGCCGATGATCTTCGACTGGCCCGACCCCGACTGGGTACCACCGACCACCACCACCACCACGATGTCGCCTCCGACGACGACTGTTGCTCCCACGACGACGGTTCCAGGGACGACTCCAGTGACGACGTCGGCGACGACGGCGACGACGGCGGCAACCGTGCCAGTCTCCTGACGAAGAAGCCGGCTCCAGCCTGGTAGCTCCGACCCATCGCCGGCTGGCGATGTCCCCGAGACCAAGGCGATGAGCGAACCCCGCACATGTGGTGTGTTCGCTCATCGGTGGGAGGCTCGGCGGTGGGCAGCCCTCGTGCTCGGCGCGTCGAGCGCGAACACGATGCCCGACACGGTTCCGAGAATTATGACGTTTGTGTCGGAATATTGACACGCAACCGTTACATATGGCGTCATGCATACATCTACCCCTCTTCGTCGGCGCGCCCTTGCCGGTTCCGCTCTCGCGATTGTCGTCGTCATGCTGGCGGCGCCCGTAAGTGCCCACGACACGAATCGCGCGACAGTCTCCGACGACGCACCACGGGCGCACGACGCGATGGCATGCCCAGTCGCCGAGCAGTCCGACTTCTCCGACAGTTGGGGTGATCGGCGTTCTGGCGGCCGTCGGCACGAAGGCGTGGACATGGCCGCGAAACGTGGCACTCCGGTCGTCGCGGCGCTCGCTGGCTTCGCCGAGTTCAAGAACACCGGCGCCGGTGGCAAGTCGATCTGGTTGACGACGCCGAGCGGGGACAAGTTCTTCTACGCCCACCTCGACGCCTGGGAAGGCGAGAGCCGCGAGGTCGCCCAGGGTGATGTCGTCGGTTACGTGGGAAGCACCGGCAACGCCGGTGGGCCGCATCTGCACTTCGAGGTACGGCCTGGCGGGCGAGCAATCAATCCCTACCCGCCGACGCGCGCTGCATGTGAGCGCAAGCCCGCTGCCGACCCCAGCCTTGCAACCGACCCCAGCCTTGCAACCGACCGCGCCAACGGCGCCGGCGCCGGCCGCGGCCTCATGCTGGGACTGTTGAAGGTCAGATGACGTCGGTGTAGCTGTTCGGGGCGAGGATCAGGGGCGTTCGTAGGGTTCGAAGCCTTCACGTTCTTGCTCTGATCGGACGAAGGCGATGATCGAGTCGACCTCGTCGTCGTCCAGTCCGCCCACGGCCGGCATGTCCCCGAAGTTCCAGTGATGAGCGCGTGCGCCTTGGGCGATGGCAGATCGGAAGCTGTCGTCACCATGGTGGTCGGGTTCGTAGACAATCGACAGATGCGACGGGCCTCGATCGGTGCCGCGCAGGTCGCTGCCGTGGCAGGACGCACAGTTCGCCGCGTAGAGCTCGCCGCCCCGTCCTGCGTCGGTCGCATCAAGGCCGCCCTGGTCGGTACTGTCGCCGCACGCCGCGAGCGCCGCCAGGGCGAGGGCCAGGGCGAACGACGTTACGAACAACGCCGGCCGAGAGTGTCGATCTGATCGGTTGGGGGGCGCTGATGTGGTCATCGGGGATCTTTCTCGGTGAACAGGTTGTCGGTCGGCTGTTGCCAACTGCGCCCGGACAACGACGCAGCCTCGAGTTCGGCGTCAGCGCGCGTCATGGAATCGTCATGTCAATGTAGTATCTACGACATGTTGTCGGAGGTCGAGTCGCGTAGTGGGCGGCTGCTGCGTCGGGCGGCCAGCGGTGTGGTGGTTGCACTGATCGCGGTGTCGGCCAACCCGTTCGGGGTCGCCGCCACCCACAGCGGCGCCGAAGTCGAACAGGCCGCACGCGAGATCCAAGACGCACGCGACCGCGCGAACGACGCGTCGCAAGCAATGTTCGACGCCGAGTCCGAACTCGACCGATTGGGCCTCGAGATCGCTGCAGCGGAGGACGATCTGGCAGCCGCGAACGCACGAGCCGACGCCATGCGCACCGACCTGCAGGCGCTCGCGGCGCGCAGCTTCGTGAACGGTGGAGCGGCGTCGATGCCGTTGCTGATCGACCTCGACGACGCGAACGAAGAACTCACCGCCGAACATTTCGCCGCCGTCGCTCGGGGAGGCGCCGCCGTCGATCTCGACGAACTCGACGCGCTGATGAGCGACATCGCTGACGCGCAAGCCGACCTCGAACAAGGTCAAGAGGACTCGACCGACGCGAAGGAGAACTTCGAAGAACTCAAGGCGCGAGCCGAGAACGAGATCGTCCGGCTCGCCGAAGTCGAGCAACGACGAGTGATCGATGCCCAGGTGCAGCACGAACTCGATCGGCAGCGAGCTGTCCGAGCCGCTGCGGAGGAGGCAGCGGCCGACCAGGCCGCCGCCACCGCTGCCACTCAGCGCGCTGCGGTGCGCGCTCCGGTGAGTGCTGGTGGCGGGGGAGCGGCCTCCACGCCGTCGGGTCCGGCGCCCGCGGCGCCGTCTCCGCCGCCGTCGAACGCTGGAAGTGGCATGGTCTGCCCGGTCGCCGGGCCACGGGCATTCGCCGACACCTGGGGCGCCCCCCGGTCCGGCGGGCGCAGCCATGAGGGTGTCGACATGATGTCGCCAGGTGGCACTCCGCTGGTCGCTGCCGAGTCGGGGTACGCGAACTTCTCCACCAACCGGCTCGGCGGCAACGCCATCTGGCTCCAAGGCTCCGGAGGCACCAAGTACTACTACGCGCATCTCAGCGCGTGGGAAGGGTCGAGTCGGGCTGTGTCGCAGGGGGAGATCATCGGCTATGTGGGCGCCACCGGGAACACGACGGCGAACCACCTCCACTTCGAAGTGCATCCCGGCGGTGGCCGGGCGGTCAACCCCTACCCGTACGTTCGCAACGTCTGCTGAGATTCTGATGATCGACGCCGCGCTCGCCTGGCCCCAGGGCCGTGTTGCGCCTGCGTTAGCGCGTGATGACCGTGACAACACCGGCTGGATCAGATAGGAAAGAGCCATCGATACGCAACGATCACAAGGAGCACGCATGAGTCGGCGACCCATCGGAGGGCTCGAACGCGACGTACTCCACGCACTCTGGCGCCTGGATGGGCCGGCATCGCCCAGCGCCGTCATCGAAGAGATGAACACCGACCTGGCCTACACCAGCATCGCTACCGTGCTCGGACGACTCTGCGACAAGGGCCTCGCCAGCCGTCAGCGACAAGGTCGTCTCTACCTCTACTCACCCTCGACCAGCGAAGCCGATCTCACCGCCCGAAAGATCCACTCGTTGCTCGACGCCACCAGCGACCGTGCCGCCGCCCTCGCCGGCTTCGCCGACGGCCTCGACCCCGCCGACGCGGCCAGTTTGGCCGCACTGCTCAACGACAACTGATGCTCCACTTCGTCGCAGTGCCGCTGATCGGCCTGATCGTGACCACCGTGCTCGCCGGACGCGCCCTCGATCGTCTCGCACCGGCAGCAGCCGCCCGCTGGAACGCCGTGTTGATCCTCGCCGTCATCGTCGCGGCGGTGCCGACATTCTGGGTGCTCGGGCTCAGTGGGCTCGCCCACTTCGGGGTTCGCAGCACGTTGTGCGACTGGTCGATGCACCTGCTACCGGATCAACCTGTTGTCAGCGGCGTCATCGGAGGTGGCGCGCTCGTGATGTCAGCTGTCGGGGCGGTCCGGGTGACCGGTGTGGTGCGAACGCACCTGTCGGTTCGCTGCACCGACACGTGCCGTTTCCATCTCGTCGAGACGTCCGACGTCTTCGCCTACACGCTGCCGGGCCCGGCACGCACCATCGCGATCTCGCGTGGCCTGTTCGAATCGGTCGACGGCAGCGAATACGAGTTCGTGCTCGCTCACGAGCAGTCTCATGCCCGCCATCGCCACGACCGCTACCTGTTGTTGGCACTCGTCGCCACCGCGTTGGTTCCGTTCATGCGCCCGGCCACCGACCAGCTGCGGTTCCATCTCGAACGTTGGGCCGACGAAGACGCAGTTCGAACCACGGGCGCGACTCGACGGTTCGCAGCCCGCACCATCGCACGAGTGGCACTGGCCCACTCACCGAGGGCAGCGCTGCTCGGCATTGCCAGCCACGGCGTCGCCGCACGAGCGCAAGCACTCACCCAACGTGTCGCTCCGGCCACCCTCGCCCGACGGCTCCAGACGGTCGGCCTCGTCGTCGCAACGGTCGTACTCTCCGCCTCGCAGCTGCATCACACCGTCGAGTTCACGCTCCACACGATGATCTGATCGCAGCCCGAAGGGCGAGCACGATCAACCGCAGTCGGCGAGTGCCAGCAGGCGCAGGTCGGTCAGTCCCGAGCGTACGTGGCACGGTTCGATCCACACCGTCTCACTGGCGAGCACATCAGCTTGATCCCATGTCGATCGGCGCTCGAGATTACGGACGCCACTCTGGGGGTAGGGATCTCCGAGGGATCACGGCATCCGCTCGGTCAAACGGGCACCGAACCGGACACCGGGACCCTCGTGATCGATCGGGCGAACTGCGACACACGCCCCGCCGGAGCGGTATGGACCGACAAGAAGGGAATGACAGCAATGCAACGCAAGGACCGAACCAGCAACGAGGAACCACGCATGATGCCCCGGGCGGTGGACGACGTGAACGACGTCGTCGCTGTGGACACCGCCTGGGGCAGGCTTCAGCCGCTCGAGGCCGGGTACCCAGCCGAAACGTTGGCCTACTACCGCGGCGGAATGCACGACTGGATCACGCTGTCGATGCCCACGGAGTCGACCGACGACTGATGACCTCAGGGAACTCCGGCGTGGTGTCCGGTCCGGTTGCGTTCCCGAGCGCCCGCGTGTTTACGACACTGTGTCGTATGAGCGGTTCACAGCATGCGAGGCTTGAGTGATCGGAGCGCAACAGCGTCGAGTGGAGTTGGACAGGATGATGACTGTGACCGACACGACATGATGTCCGCCCTCGCTGCGGTGCTGGCGGTCACCGCCGTTGCGCTCACGGTGCAGGCGGCGGCCCTCGTGCGCAGCGAGTGGGCTGACCCGTTTGTCTCCACGGCCCCCCAGCGGGTGCCGTTCCTCGGCGGAAACGAACCGGCGACGCACGCATGGAGTCGCTTCCATGTCCGCTACTACCCCATGACATTGGTGTTCGTGGCGTTCGAGATGGAGATGATGTTCATGTATCCGTGGGCGGTCGTGTTCATCGAAGAGGGGGCCACGGCGTTGGTCGAGATGGGGATGTTCTTGACGATCCTCGGTGTGGGCGTCGTGTACGCCTACAAAGAACGCGTGTTCTCGTGGCAGTGACACCGGTCGAGGTCTTCGTTGCCGCGGGCGCGGACCGCTGGCACGACGCCCAGGCGCTTCGTGCCCATGAGTTGGTCCGGCTCATGCCGACGCCTCGACATGCCACCGTGCTGCTGGTCGCCGGGACGATCCCCGGGTCGGCCAGAGAGGCACTCGATCGTGTGCATGATCAATTACCGCATCCTCGGGCAGTCGTGACATGGGACGAGATCGTCGCCGGGAACGACGTGGTCGACGCCGTCGCGTCCGAGATCGTCGGACGTGCAGACCGCGTGATGGCCGACCCGTCGACGAGCTCGCCCGGCCGTCTGGCCGACGAGGAGCCGAACGACTGGCGAGGTGTCGGCCCCTTCGGACAAGGCGGCGAGGGGATGATGGGGGGCACGCCGTATGGGCGTGCGATGGCGATGACGGCCGACGACCGCGACGGTCTGAGCCTCGATCGCCTCGAGTTGCGCCTCGGACCGTTCCTCGGCCAGCTGCCGGGAGGCCTCGTCGCCGATGTCGCGCTACAGGGCGAGGTGATCCAGTCGATCGAGTTCGCGTGCGCCGGTAGTGCCCCGTTCGTGACCGGCGATCGGGCCGTGCCAGTGGCTCGGCGTCTCTTGTGGTTGTCGCACGCGCTGCACGTGCAGGGCCTCGACGCGTTCGCCGTCGGTGCTGCTCGCCTTGCACGCCGCTCGGCTCGCCTCGACGATGACCCGGGCCTGGCGCGCGACTTCGCTTCGTTGCGACGCCGCATGCGCTGGACCGGTCTTCGCTCCGCCCTGCGCAGTGTGGGAGATCGTGATGGCCTGGACACGTGGGCACGCTGGTCGGCTCACCTCGATGCGATCGCCGCCAGCCTCGACGGCGCCGACTCCCGTCCGGTCTCCGCCGACGGCTCGATGCCGATCACCGCTGCCGAGTTGGCGGAAATGATCACGGGACTGACCTTGACCGATGCGGTGACGACGATCATCGGTTTCGACATCGATGTTCCGGCGATGACGACCACGGCAGTCGAGACATGAACGAGGTCGAGGCATGAACGAGGTCGAGCAGTTGAGTGCCCCGCTGGCGATCGTCGTCGTCGCAGCAGTCCTGGTGGTGGGCGTCTACGTGTCGAGTGTGGTGGACGTCGTTGCGTTCCGGTCGGTCGCCGGGCAGCGCCTGCGCCCGGGGTCTGCAGCGCTGTTTCCTGCGCGGGTGGCGCATCGCCTGTCGCGCCAGCAGAGCGTGCGAACGGAACGACCCGACATGATCCTGCGGGTGCTCGCTCCAGCAGCGTTGCTCGGGCTTGCCGCTGCGGCGGTGACCGTGATCCCGCTGTCGCCCGGCATCGTGGTCGCCGACGTCGGCACTGGCATCGTGCTGTTCGGGGCTGCAGAGGCACTGGCGATCGTCGCGATCTTCTTTCACGGCTGGTCGCCGAACTCGCCCTTCGCGCTCATCGCCGGATACCGGTTCGTCGCAGTCGCCGTGTCGTATGAGTTGCTCAGCATGTTCGTGCTGATCGGCGCAGCCATCCCGGCGGAATCGCTGTCCATTGGAGCGATCGTCGAATCGCAGGCGGGACTCTGGAACGTGATCCGCCAACCTTTGGGCCTCCCGCTCTTTCTCATCGTGTCGCTCGGCGTCACGTTCTCGGGTCCCCTCGACCTTCTCGACTCCAATGACCTCGCCGGCGGCGGCTCGGTCGAAGACAGCGGCATGCAACGACTTGCATGGCAGACCGCCCGCCACGCGATGCGCATTGCGTTCGCTGCGTGTGCTGCAGCGGTGTTCCTCGGAGGCTGGCACGGGCCGGTCCTGCCGGGCGGGTTGTGGATGGCGCTCAAGACGTTCGCCGTGATCGCGCTGCTCGGGTTCCTCGACGTGTTCGTCGCGCGGATCAGCGCCGAACGATTCGTGCGAGTGGCCTGGGGCGTGCTGTTGCCGTTGGCGTTTCTCAACCTGCTGATCGCCGGGGTGGGGGCGCTGTGATCGGCATGATCGATGTGGCCTTCGTCGTGTTCTCGGTTGCCGCCGTCGCGAGCGGGTACGGCGTGTTCCGTGTCGACTCGATGATCCGGGCCACCTATCTGCTGTTGGCGTCGTTCCTCAACGTCGGAGCGATCCTCGTGCTCCTGTTGGCCGAGTATCTGGGTGTTGCCCTGTTGTTCATGATGACGGTCGAGATGATCGTGATGGGGCTGTTCATGGTGATGTTCATGATGAATCCGGCCGGGTTGAATCCGATGAACATGGTGCACCAACCCCGATTCGCCGCCGCCGCGGGCGTGGTCGCAGCGGCCGGTGTCGCAGTTGTGGCGGTGTTCGCCGACTTCCCGGTTGCACCGGTCGACGCTGAATCGGCCACCACTCGTGAGCTGGGGATCGAGTTGCTGGGCGGGTCGATGCTGGTGTTCGAGAGCATCGGCGTGACACTCCTGGCGACGATGGTGTGCTCGGTGATCCTGTCGTCGGCGACGGGTCGCTTCGGTGACGGCTACGAGGGATCGGTGGCACCGGCGCTCGAGCCGGGCGGCGATCACCGCCCGGCCGACGACCTCTACGACCCGGACGCCGCGGGTGGTATGGACATGGACATGGACATGGGTGACATGGACCACGGCGAGATGGACATGGGCGGCATGGACATGGGCGGCATGGACATGGGCGGCATGGACATGGGCGGCATGGA
>Ga0105054_10005659_pt1 | contig 17853 bp, 12 predicted proteins | sample BON02_FD_78091 | JGI IMG/M metagenome (GOLD analysis project Ga0105054, IMG submission 78091) | Freshwater microbial communities from Lake Bonney liftoff mats and glacier meltwater in Antarctica - BON-02 (megahit assembly) | ecosystem: Environmental > Aquatic > Freshwater > Ice > Glacier...
ACTGTTGGGCTTTGTTAACTTAGATCAAACTGTTTAGTTATTAAGACTATGAAACACAACAGATCAAATGATATGTAACGGCTTCGGTTACATCTCCTGTCGTAATATTGCTACGGTATACCATATTGGTATCAGGATCAACCATTACTGTAACACGTACAATCGGTCAACAGGTCTTAAACAACAAAATAAACGTCTTCGCTTTCAAAATAGCATGTATTGCTATTTTACTGCTTTTTTGATCCCTGTATTCTATATGATTCATACGGATCAGTTTGGTATGTCATATAGCATCAGACTTTGGACCTCAATGGAAATCATTCCAATTTCCACAGACTTCTTGTTTTTGAAAGCATCGAATATCAGTGAAGAATCTGAAAACGCCTGCTTTGAGCGCAACTGAAGTGCATAAATGCCTCAGATGGGATGGAGGTTTTCAAATACAAAGAGTATCCCGGCTGATGAGGCCTGAACTTGATATCCTTGAGACCACCAAGTACTTGCGCATCTCGGCACTGGCATGACAGAAAATGCGCAAGACAGTTTAACAAACCATTTTGGCTTGGATCTCAAGAGAAATAAATTCTCAGTGTACTTGAAGATGCTGTGCGTATTTCACAAAGGTACCAGCGAATCATTAATGCAGTTGAGGATGAACTGTCCAACGGAACTCAAACCGCAACTCTTTTTTGCCGCAACACTCTGGGACTTCTCCTCCGACCATTTGGAACTCCCCTTTTCTTTCATTCTCCGAATAGTTTAATAGTGCCAGATAATGAGCGAAGCTTTCAAATTAAATTTGTTGGAGCACTTTTGGCTCCAAAATCAGAACATAGATATGAATATCGTTTCTTGGGACAATAGTTTGCAAAGTTTCTGCCGCAGCAATATAGAATCGTTTTTAGATACTGACAAGGCATTCACATTATCTCAGCAACAAGCTAATATACAATATTTTGGGAATTAGATGATAAAATGTCTGCCTGCAAAGTGATCTGAATTCCAAATCATACGATTTCGATAAATTCCGAATAAATGGGCATTTAATTGAATGCCGTGAACGAACCATGATGGATATAGATATTAAGTCATTTGTTTCAATATTGCGATATAATTGCTGATTTAACTAATTACTAAAGGAGTGCAGCAGAATGGGCAGCACTGTGGAGCAGGGAGGCGTTTCAGACAACCAATGCAGAACAGTTTGCTGCATTGAATCTCAGAGCATATCATTAGACGAGCACGTTTACCGCAGTCCATGTCGCAGTACACACCTTGGGTTCGAATCCGTGATACGTATGTTTCCAGTGCGCATACAGTATCAAGAAGTGATGTGTGCTCGAGAAAGGGGATCACTAGCCCTTCAGCAATAGCAAAAATGGGCGTTTGCTGATCGGAGGTTGATTCCCATCTAATGAGTTCTTTCAAATCCTCAACTGCTCTTACATGGGAAACAGTATAAACCTTCGGAAGCACATGACCTGGGAACGATGCACTTTTTGCTCCGGCTATGGCCTGATCGGCTAAGGATCTCTTTGCTGCCTTCCCCACCATGATGATAGGTGCAATGTTTCCTCTTAAACAACTACCTAGAGCCTTTTGTACCAACACTGGTAAACCGCCTTTCTCCATGGAGGTTCAAACAACGAATTTCAAACCGCGAAACTTTTTTACAAACCGAAACTTTTTTACGGATTTTTTTTTTCAATGTGTGCACTTCGCATTGGATTTTTAGTGAATCACGTGTTTCGTTTGGGTTCGATTCTGGAGTGACAACGATGAGTGAGAAACGTAGAAAGATCGCCACCCATAGTCTGAAGAAATCCAGGTCAGCAGGGAACCTGGAAGTTACCAAGTCTAGAAGCGTGAGCAATTCAAGGAAGGATGACTCTGAACCAGAAACCACTAAAAAGGTGAAGCGACCAACCGGACGAAGACGCACCACTTCCTTTTCAGACACGGAAGCTACAAGTTCTAAAAAAGTATCGTCCAAGCATGTCGGTGCTGTGTCTGATGGCGAGGGTGATAAGCAAAAGAAGGTCACTAAAAAACGAGCAACAAAGATGGATGGAGGTTCGTCAGTTACGACAGAGAAACGAGTAGTGAAACCAAAGTCGGTTTCCGATGGAGAAAGCAGTGCCAAGAAAAAAACGGCAAAGTCGGTTTCCGATGGAGAAAAGAGTGTCAAGAAAAAAACGACAGCAAAAGTGAATTTAAAATCTGTCAGAAAGAAACGCTTGAGTAGTTCTGAATCGTCATCTGAAGAGGAGATGAAAAAACCAATCAAGAAAAGGAACCTGAAAGTAGAGACAGCAAAGGTTGTTACGAAAACAAACGCGACGCCACGCGGTAGTACAAAAGAAAGCTCCGAATCTTCTGAATCAGAGCCTGAACCAGTGAAGGTGGCACGTAAAGTGCCTAGTAAATCACCAAGCAGTCGAAGTAAGAGTTCGAAGAAGGAAGGAGAAAATGTTTTCAAGAAATCAGTTGACTCAAATCCTACTCCTCGTTCTACCTCAAAATCCCCTTCTGTTGCAGCTACTAAGAAAACCAGATCACCAAGTAGCGTGAGTCAGAAGAACAAAAAACCAGCCAAGGAAAGTTCTGATGAAAGTTTAAATGAAAAGAAAACAGTAAAACAAATTGTCGGCAAGAAATCTGTGGATTCAAAAACAGATGCTACCAGACCAGGAAGATCTCCAACTATGTCCAAGTCGTCAGTGAAGAAACGACCAACAAAATCCACTCTTAAGAAGAAGGACCAAGAAAGCAGTTCTAGCGAAGAAAGCAGTTCCACCGAAGAAGAAAGTCCCAATAAAAGTGAGTCTGCAGTGAAACCTGTGCGCAAGAATTCAATTGTAAAGGCCAAACCATTGGCTAGCAAGAAAAAGAAAGACGTATCTATGGATTCAAAAACAGAAGCTACCAGACCAGGAAGATCTCCAACTGTGTCCAAGTCGTCAGTGAAGAAACGACCAACAAAATCTACTCTTAAGAAGAAGGACCAAGAAAGTAGTTCCGACGAAGAAAGTAGTTCTAGCGAAGAAAGTAGTACCAGCGAAGAAGAAAGTCCCGATAAAAGTGAGTCTGCAGTGAAACCTGTGCGCAAGAATTCAATTGTAAAGGCCAAACCATTAGCTAGCAAGAAAAAGAAAGACGCTTCATCTAGTTCAGATGATTCATCCAGTTCAGATGATTCATCAAGTGATGATGATTCATCCAGCTCAGGTGATTCATCAAGTGATGGTTCCTCTAGTGGTAGCTCTGATTCTGATTCTGATGGCGGCCATAAACGCAAACGCAAACGCAAGAACAAATCTCAATTATGGCGTAATTTGAATCACTATATGCCTCCTATCCTTGCTGTCCCTGTATTCATTGTACTGCAAGTTTTCTTCGTATTTCCATTCACCGTTATTCGTGCAGGCACAAAACGGGCTTTTGAATTCGCCCAGAAATGTTACCCCTTTGCTCTCAAGGTCTGCATGTTCTTGAAAGAGAATGTCCCATGGACGAAACTGCAACACTTGGCTGAAATAGGTGGCGAGAGAGCCGTTACGGGAACGAAAATGGCTGCAGAAGAATCGAAGCGTGGGGTGGTTCTGCTTTGGGCAGCCTCTAAAGTGTGGGGGGAGCGTGGGGTGGTAATCAGTCGAGCACTAGGTATTACTAGCACCAGTTTCATAGGCAGAGCTGTGATCTTTTTTGGTCAAATAATTTCGAAAATAGTATCAGCAACCAAGAACTTCATAGTGTTCGTAGTATCCAGTGTATGGCGTGTCATAGCAGCTGTTCTCTCCTATCCATTTCGTCTAGGTAAAATGATCCTGTTTTTTCCCTGGACGTTTCTCAATGTTGCGAAAGGATTCTCGAATTTCTTTAAAGAGAATCAAGAGACATTTGCTGATATGATCGCAACCATTATTGGCATGTATATTCTTGGTGTCGTTTTTGGTATTTTGTTCGGACCGATGGTTGTGAAGATGGGATACATGTCCTATGAGACGCTAGATGCTCTAGGCGTGGCTGACATTTGTGTTTCCCTAGGTTTACTGCAGCGACCTGGATGGTTCGTATGGAAGTAGAATTACAATTTGCTATAAACTGTCTTTATTGAATGCGCGGTATTCAAATAGTTGTTCTCTTAAACCTTTGATTTTAAATATCTTGTTTATTTCAATCCAAGGGAGAGACAAAGTGGTATCTAACCTATTCCAACTAGACTTGTTCTTTAATGAAATAGGAGGTATCTAAGCTAATAAAGGCCAGCGTGTCGCACCATCCCGTACAATTTGTGGTTTCGTTTTACTTTCAGAGTTTTCTGTTTGGTTGTTCATCTTGTAAATCAGCACATATTCTATGACGATGGGTCGATGGGTCCCCGCACCTTTAGAATCATAAATGGAATAGAATAAAAGGAAAGGGACTGGATGGGTTTCCCTACCGTGCATCTGAAAGGAATGATGAGTGACGATGGAAGATTCTCTGGCCAATGGTCTTTTGATCATGACTTTATCAACAAAGAGTGCGTGTTCGATTGGACAGTTGCCAGCTTTTCCAACCACAGGGAATTGGTAAATTTCTTCGGTGTATGCGAGGGGAATTATAGCACTGGCGAAGACACTTTTGAAGAAACTCTTACATTGTGGACAAGGGAGAGCTCTGATTGCAACATTTGGTTTCTGGGTGGTTCGGGGAAGAATGATATTGGAAGCTTTGCCATTCGAGGTTTTGTACAGCGTGACTCTTTTGGTGAAAGGACTGTGCTTGCGTCCAAACAGTATCAGGTGTTTTCTGAGACTTGTTCTTCGCATGAATTGGAGGCCAGATCGCAAGCACAATTATGGCGCTACAAAGAGTCGAGACGATCTCTCGTGTTGCCCAGACATGAGTTGCAACCGTGCTCAAGGAATGAAGATGGTTCGCTGAACCTGAACTGGTCAGTTATTGTTTCTTCGAACAACGAAAAATTTGAAACCTACATAGTCCTTTCGAAATCAGGTTCCGAAGAATGTATAGAAACGCCAATTCAAAAATGTCGCAGAAGCGAATCAACTCTAACCTATTGCATGTCAGCACTAACCCCTGGATTTTATTGTTGTATAACGGTAGTGCGTTCAAAAGTGAATCCCCGATTGCATTCTCGTAACTACTTTTCTTTATACGTAACCGATGGTGATTCATCATCGCCGACAGTGATATGTTTATACTACCAATTACGTGGCGAAAGATTCGCTGTGTTGAGTACTGCTGCATACGATGCCATTCTTGAAGTGTCTACCCAAACTAAAGATGGTGCAGATTGGACAACCATCGCTACGTGCGAAGTGAAAGCGAACCCAAGTTTTCATCATGTGCAAAGGCAACTGCCGACTGTTTCCAGGTTCCTCATCAAGGTTTATCCTAGCGATAGTTTTGGAAGGTTGAACAATGAAAATTGCTCGGTACTTGAATATACTGATACAGTTTGCTCAGAGTGTGTTATTTGTTCGGAAACATTTGAAACAGAAAACATTATTTCACCTGATTGCTGTTCACATGTATTTCATGCTCAATGTTTGGAAAATTGGGCTGCTATAAAAAACGAATGTCCGCTGTGTCGACAGTCTTTCAACCATACGTGTGATGTAATCTCGAAAACTTAACAAGAATCAAGGTGGTTTCAAGAGAAGAAGTTTTTGGTTTTTTTTAAAATGTTTTTCTAATTTTAAAATTAATAAAAATGTACATAAAGTATAATTATTCCACATATCGAACCACTCTTTCTACCAATTCATGTTTCTCAACACATCCAATTATATTTACATTTTTCTGCCTGGCGAGAGCTTTCAGTTCCACCACTGACAGTGTCATAAGCCGATGATATCTTGCAGACATTCTTTCTTGTCTTCGCGCTTCTAATTCACGATGAGAATCAGTCGAGTTATACGATGACGATCGCCTGGGGCGTGTAGGACTAGTTCGTTCAGTTTGGACTCTAGTCTGTTCCCTTTGAACTCTGTGAAACTCGTATTCTACGTTATCAGTTTTCAATTCATACCTGCAAGTCGGACATGAGTTGTGATTATTGAGCCACGGTGTCAGACATGCCTTGTGATAGAAGTGTTTGCAAGGTAGTCTTGTAACAGATGATCCAATACCCATCGTGTCGAGACATATAGGACACACGATACCTCCGGGGGAGTTCTCCATCAGTAGATGCTTTTCTTCTATCACTACACTTTCCAATTGATCCAACGCCTCTCTAGATGTAGGCATGGAGCCGATAGGTAGAGAGGGGGGCTGAAGCATCAAAGTCCAACTACGCCAACTCTCCCTATAGGCCTCAGGAACCCAACCGGTGATAAATAGATAGAGTTTAGCCCATATCCTGGGTAGGAAGAATGTCAATAGCATGAGAACTGCTGTAAGAGAAAAGTCAGCATACGCGTTGCTACTATCTACAGAAGGTTCATTGTGGGAGTCGGATTGTTGGAATTCCCTTCCTCGAGATGGCCTATCATCGCTTGAATTGAAGAAGAATAGGAAGGCAAGCATTGCAACGATGATGAGTAGTTTGCGAGCAGTCTCGCCATTGTTAGAAATAACTTGTCTCAAGTGGTCGAACTGGTCAGGGAAGAAATGAATAAAGACAACCACAGCAGGGACCATGATGGGGAAGGAGCCGCCAAAGATGGTCAATATGCCTGCAACTAAAAGCGCAACGGACATATCTGAATGATTCCAATTCAATGTGTTGCCTCCCAAGACCACCAAGAACACCATCGTGTCACGGAAATTCTGGAAAAAGAAATAATGATTATCCTACGGTAAACCATAGTACAAAGCGTTCCTGTTTTATTTGAAATTCACAATTTCCATTCACACTTTCATTCCACTTGGATAGCTATTTTTATAAAGAGGTTTATTTATGTATTCAGTATCAAGATATAATAGCAAAGGGGAAAGTCAAACTACAACCTGTAGGACGCACCAAGGTTGGAGGCGAATTCTACCTTTTTCTTTTTTGCTGTTCCCGGCTCAGCATCGACTGTGCTATTCGCCTGCATTTGTTTGAAGAAATCTGCGGATTTAGTCCATTTCACATCGCTGTTGTTCTCCATGGTTTTGGTTTTCTTAATTGAAGGGTCAAATTTATCAATAACGCCTCTTTCAATATCTCTCATTCGCTTCTCTTTTCGTTTTTGTGTTTTTTTGTCCTGTCTCAAACGATTTCTTTCTGCTTGATCTAGTTCTTCTCTAGATTTCCCAACACCTTCTTTGCCTGACTTCTTCGCCAAGATCTGTTCTGGAGCTGCCTGGCTTGCACCACTCATGGAAGCTGGAATAACTTCTTCCATCTGAATCGCAGACACATTCAATGGACGGATGGCACCGTCCTCACGACGAGCATTCTTAGGTGTATAGTTGTAGTTCGAAAGCGCATCGAGTTTATGACACAAATCAGAAAACATATTATGCAATTCGTCTTGTGCCTCGCTCCTTTTTTTATCAAGTAACGGAGTGGATCCCATGATTTTCTCCTCGTAATCCTTCGCGTATTCTTCACCTAATCCAACTTTACTCTTTTCCATGGACAATTCCAACTTGGGTCTATAATCTGCAGCAATCGCAGAGGCTAATTTCCGTTCAACATCGTCAAAGTCGCTGTTAAGAATACGAGACTTGATTGTATCTTCAAGAGACATGGTAGCCTCTTCTGTGATAGCAGGTGCAGGTTTAGATAAGAACTCCACATCCAAGTCGCCTTCTTCCAGCAGAGCATTAGTGGGACGCTCTTTAGCGCTGGTTTCTCCTTTTAAGCGCCAGGGTTTATCGGCAATAGCTTCGTCTTCCAATTGAGCAATCTGCTCATGGAGTTCCTGTTGGCGCCTTTGGTGAGAGGTCGAAGGTTTTTTTGAAGTGATCTTGCTCTTTGATCCAAAGAAATCCTCGTAAGTATATGTTCCTCCCTGTTCTTCTTCATCCTTATCATCATAGACACTGTCTTCATCTCCACTCTCTTCCTCGTCGTCGTCATCACTGTAATCAGTCTGTGAGGGGTTCTTAGACTTCAACGCGATGGCTTTGATCTCTTCAATTTCGCCTTGAAGTACCAAGTCTTCCTGCTCTACCATTTCTGTGAATTTGTCCATTTCCCGCAATTTCAAAAAATCATCATCTACTTCTGTAGCTTCCATTTCATCATCGGTATCTTCTTCTTCTACATCGACCTCCGATTCTTCTCCATCAAGCTCAGACCCTTTAACATCAAGTTCATTATCTTCTAACTGGCTTTCATTATCTTCTTCGCTATCTTTCTCGTCACTTTCGGAATCCAAAGAAGACGATCCAATCACCGATTCCTCCTCTGAGTTATTGATCAGGTACACTTCGCCATCGTCCAAGTTTCGTAACGTTTTTTCAAGGTATGCAAGAATAGGTTGATTCTCCATCTGTAACATGGCCCAAATCTGCTCCGTATCAAAACCTTGAACGCAAAGTTCGTCTAGACCGGAACCTATATTTTTCTTATCGAGCATACGACCGTAATCGAAAAGCAACTTGAGACAGCTCCCAATATTAGTAGCCAGCTCCAATTGAGGAAGCAGAAAAGCTTCCGGTTGAACCTTTGACACACTTCCAATTACTTGAATCACTGGATTGACTTCATCAAGTGGGTTCGTTCTCATTGCTTCAAACAATCACTCGTTTGAATTGAGTGGAAGGGCGTGGTATTTTTTATAACCCATACTTGATATGCAATATTCGAATCGAAGGGGATGTAAGTGTGGAACTCAACATGGCGACTCGACTTCTTCGGTTTATAGAGAACCGGAGTCCCTCATTTCTAAATGCATTGATTTTTTCAACGAAGATCCTCGAGGAGGGTTCAATATGATGCTCAAGTGCGGGTGCTTCGGCTCGAGTGTTTTGCAGAACTGTTGCAATGAATGCATCGCGGCTTTCTTTAGAAGAATGCCAGGTATAAATCCGGTCAAGTTGATGGAATTTATTGAGATATTTCCGGACAGGTATAATTTGTTAGCTGCTTTGATCCGGACGTTTGATTTTTCTGATCGAAAACTGGATCAATCTCTGCGGCTAATGGCTTGTTGTATTGGTTTTACCACCAGGAAAAAACGATCGGCATTTTCTTCATTGGCTAAATCATCTTTGAAAATGGATATTCATGAAACGAAGCGAGATGTCATTGAATTATTTGGCATCCAATACTGGAGCCACAATCAAGATATCGTGAAAGAAATCTATCACTCGCCGAAAGTTGTAATAGCATTGACTTTTCAAATCATTCATTTAAATGAAAACCTTATTAAATGGACCGCATTCAAAGAAAAATGTAATCAAGCTGTAGACAGTTTTGTTCCTGATGCGGTGCTTACTTCAATATATCACAGAGTAGCCAACGAACCTCTAGAGCGATACACTCCTTCTTTTAAAGGTCTCTCACTGGGGACTCTTGGTATGGTGGCCTATGAGGGGTGGCTATCCTGGATTGGAGTCAAACGGATGTTTTACTGCCTCTTAGTAGACGGTGACTTGTTGGCTTTCGACAAACCCCTTCGCCCCGATAATGGTCAATTGATCCAAATATTTCAATTGGACCCCTATAGTGCTCCTATTGTGCAAGAGTCTGGGGTGAAAGTTCGAATTGTAGAAGGGAAAGATAGGAAAAAGAAATTCAAGTTGTATAGTCGAAAAAATACGATCGAGTTCCGAGCACAGACTCCAATGGACGCTGTACGATGGTCGGAGGCATTTCAAAATATATTTGACAATTGTCAAAGCATTGAATCTGAATCCATTCAACCTATTGAAATAGTGAATGATACTCCTACCTTACAAGGAGAGCTGATGGTGTCATCCATTGCATCAGATGAACTTGTCATGGAAATGTGTACTATAGTCGCCAATGAACTTCGAGTTCGCGATCTTGTTTTTGATTTAGAGCTTTTAGAGGCGATTGTTCCATCTAGCACTTGTTTATTCTCTGTACTGTTGGAACCTTTTCATTTCACTGCGGGATTTCCTAACTTGAAGATATACACTATATGGTGCAATTTGTTCAACTCGTTTCTGGAAAATAGGTCTTTGAAAAGCCCTATATCAGAAGCAAGTGGGTTTTCTTCAATTGATAAACTACCCGCTCCGCCCCTAACTGAACCTCCAAATTCATACTTTTGACAACCTATTTTGAAATAGCAGATCGTTTCGACGTACTTTTTATCAAATTTTCCACTTTTTCTTGGCCAGCAGAAGCTTGTTAGGAATCCATCGATCGCTTTAGACTTAGGGAGCTTGGTGATTATTTGGACTTTCGATTTTCGAAGGCAAAGTTTGATCTTTCCCTTTAAAGGCTCATTTCATTCCGATGATCTCGAAGAAGTCGTGCTAAAAATTTGAAACTAGAATTCAATCAATAGTACCGAGGTGATTGACTTGGAAGGAAGGAACGTTGAATGGGGTCAAATGTTTTGAACTGTGACAAGTTTATATGAGATTCTTCTACTCCAGTGTAACATGAGTAGCTTTCACTCCCATGAAAAACCAAATAAATTATTATTAGATTTCGTTTTCTAGGCCCTCCAAGATCGACTGACTCAGTGATTGCTACATCGTCTTTGGACTCCGCTGGTATTTCTATCTTGTTAGCTTTCCAGTTCAAATAGTAAGCACTGCAACGACGCTTGTGTGAGCAGTTTTCGTCGTTTCCCAACTTGAACCAAAATGTGACATTCAAATAGGGCACTAGTATTCTGGCAACGCAATGACGCATCGACCGAGGAGCTAGTACTTCAGACCCGGAAACCTCTAGTAGCTTACTCGTAATTCGCGTCACGTAATGCGTTTGCGTGGGCCTTTTGCGGCCATCTGAAGGGAAAAGATCGGTTGAAAGCATCAACAATACTTAAGAAAGCAACGTAATCAACCATCGGATGCATTTTCCTTACATTACCAAGGTCAAAGAATGCAACTCCATTTACCTTCCTTGCGTCATCGCGCCGAATCTTAACATTGTTTGCACATCCGTTCCCATGACCAATTAGTGTTGGTACAGCACCTACGTCAAAGAAAGCATACTCCAGTCTCCGCAAATTATCTCGTAGTTTTTATCCAGCGTACTATGTCCGTATCGCCGAAGTTGGACCAAAGCACTTCGAAGCAAGCTCTCGTATCTTGCTTTGACATTTGATTTCTCTTCAGGCGTCCTCCATTGGTTTCACTGCCTACATGAATCAGTCGGCTGCTTATTCGGGATAACCCAGCTTGAAGATCTTCAAGGGCACAAGCCACCGCTACACCATCTTCAACAGAAATGGGTTTTAGGTAGTGTTGAACCCAGCGGCTACTAGATCTTCCAGCAGAAGTATACTCGGATGGTCTTCCTCGTTCTCGTTAGCAACTTCAAAACAGTCTTGGAAGCAACAATAATGAATCTTTTGGAATACGCAATTCACCAGCATCTTCGACAGCCTGCCATTCGCGTCGCGTTATCTCATCAAACGTCTCGATAACTCAACCTGTTTAAATGGGACAGATTCATTAAAATGCCTCAATCTTCTTGACTCCGACAACGCGGGGTGAAATTTTCACAAGAGCGGGACCAACAATACTGGTTTCTAAAATCGGCTGCCTCGTTAGAAATTTCCATCTGTCATCGGGTGCTAAGAAGCAGACATAGTTCGAATGATGAGATTCAACAGGTACTAGATCATGCACATCGTCATCATTCAGGAGACGCTTAACCTTGAGTCGCGCCGTATTGTAGTTCCTTCGAGCTAGTTTACATCGTTCTGTTGTTCCTTGAAGTGCCTGCTCCCATTGTTCCGAAATCATATATTTTAAAACCCAATTGTCGGTTTCAAATTCCGATTTCAAACAGCATTGTAATTTTATTGATGACGAACGACGCGGTCGCGACTACCTACGACACCCTAGTTGCTGTTTTCTATGTAGCATCAAAATTTAACCCACTTTTGGTTGCAGTGCTCATGGTTGTCGTCAACCAACTTCTGAAGGGTAAACCAATGCGATTGATAATCGAAATGCTTGATGCTCTTTTGGAAATAGTTGCCGCACAATTGAAACGTCTTCGAGGAAAAATGAAAGAAACTGAGGATACGGATCATTATTCAAATGTATCATCGCGTCCTGATGACAATATCGTATGATCATTACTTCTAATGGACAATCCTACTAAGAGTTATTAAAATGTCGACGAACAAAACCATCGAATTGGTGAAAACAATAAAGAATAAACTCTCCTTGTATAATAAAATGTTGTTTAAGAATATGAAACGGGAGAAACAGCTCCAAGCAGCTTGTCTGATTCTTCTAGTCTAGGAGACCCGATCATCTCTGGGAACCCTTCTTCATTCAACGAGTCCACAGATGCTGATTTATTTTCCTTTCTCTTGCTTCTCACAGTGACTTTCTTCCAACGAAGAACATATCCAACTATTTTCTGTCCGACCCTCGTGAATGACCGTCCAGTCTCCTTTATCTCAAACAGAAACAATACGAGAGCAGCACCGGTGTACGAGTAAAAGTACTTTAAAGGAAAGTCACCTTCTGTGCGAGCAGGGAATCCATAGTTGGAGGAGATGCCTTGATCGTTGAGTTCGAAGGAATGCACCACACCTACGAATGACAAGACTGCTGCAAACATCATCCAATAGGCTGCATTGATGAACTTTCTGTCAATGATCTCTACCAAGGCACTCGATAGAAAGATAGACGACAAGAGGTAACCACGAGAGAGCGAAATGAGGCCATACGTATATACTCCGGCACTTTCAAGACTGACCATCACCTCCTTGAAGGACACATGGACAACAGAGCTATCCGTGCTAACAAATTTCGAACAGGCCAGAACTACAGCTTGGATGTACTGCATGCACCAAGCAGCTAGTGCTGGCAACAATCCAAGTGCCACTGCCGCTGCATGTGACTTTGTGGAACTCGATTCTTCAACATATTCATCATCCCGGTCAAATGCTTGTGCAGTGACAACTATACCGATCCACATCAGAATTCCGACACCTGCAACTTCAGGTACCACCACCATCAACGAAGAAGCTGCATTGAGGAGACCTAGTACTAGTACGGAAACCGCAGAGATATAGCTAAATCCGCATGTTGCTCCCATGGCCTTGTATGCACCATGCCCAATATAAATACAAGTGGGAAACGGATTCCCTACCAGTGAACCGAATATCGTGACCAGAGCATCCAAAGCTAAGGCTTTTTTAGTACTGTAATCATCACCAAGGGCAGAAGCACCTTCGATACAGCTCAGATTAGTGACAATATTCACAATCAACATGGGAATGACAACAGTGGTAATATAAGGCCATGTATCAGGGTCCGCCAGCCCATCAAATACAGCACCAAATGACGTGGATGGAAAGTAGATAAGTTTCTTGTTGGCGAAGTTGTCCATTGGAGGAGGTGTAGAGGCAGGATCCATTAACTGAATATCCATGAAATTGGCTGCCCACACAATCACAGTACCAACCAAGAGAGCTCCCATCCCAGCAGGCATCCCGTAAGGCAACTGCATTCCTGAACCATAGCATACGAGGATAATCACCAACGGGATGATAGCTACTGCAGGATTAGCAAATATTTGCAAAGTAAAGGTCATCGCAATGAATGTCAATGAAACACCAGCCATTGCAGACATCATGGCGGCTCTTGGAATGAGCGCTCTGATCTTATCAACCACTAAAAGACATACAAGTTCTAGAACACCCAGCATGAAACAAGCCGCCAATCCTGTACGATACGCCAAATATGCATCACCAGTCTTTTCATAAACTGGCGCAAGAATCAACATCGTGAATGCAAAGAAGAGCACAGTATTGATACCATGAGGTAAAGCAGTGAATTCATTTGATTGAGTGGTCTTGGTATCAGCCCATGCCCCAAACAACATGTTACTGACAAATATAGTTAATGTAGCTCCTGGTACAATCTTACCAACCACAAATCCTTGATCGATCCCAACTCTGAGTCTGAGGGAAGCAAGAACATTCAACAACAGGATCAAAGTGTTAAGGAACTGAGCGAACCCTCCATCCACATTGCCAAAGCTCGCCATGTCTCTCAACCTGAACTTAATTCCTTCCCATCGTGAAACCTTATGCAAGTCCTCCCTTTGCTGCAAACGTGAATGCTCAGATAGGTACAACTGTGAGGGAGATCGACCAATCTTCGACACGGTTTCCGTGGAGCTCTCAATCAGTGCTGCCGAATGAGACCACCCAGCACCAACACAGGAGATGTTGTCACCAGTTGCATGTACCCGAGTAGCACGGCTCTTGTTACCTACTGCGTTCCCAGTACCAAGCTGCCCGTCTTCACCAGCACCCCAGCTGTACAGCCGCTTCGCTCCGTCTTTTTCTCGTTCCAGGATTGCCAACGTATGACGACCCCCACCGCATATCTTGTGAACCGGATGAGGGAGATCCAAAGCTAACCTAGGTACCGCAGAGCATGGTCCATCTTCTGTGTCGTAACCAAGCTGGCCATATAAATTCCACCCCCAAGAGTAAAGAAACTTTTCTCCTGTAACGCTGTTCTCAAGGACAGCCATACTGTGTCGATATCCACATGCTATCTCGACAATCCGTACACGACTCCGAGATGTCCCTGCAAAAACCACGTGTTGTGGTTCGTATCGAGATTGCCGGTCGTGCAAACCCAGTTGCCCATAGGATCCCCATCCGAATGAATACATCCAGTTGGTGGTGAATGATGTGACATCGCTCGCTTCAGGTACGTTGCACACGACAATCGTGTGTCTGGACCCACAGGCGACATCAGTCACATTGGAGAGCGATTCAATCTCTTTAGGTTCGAGAACAAACTCACCATGGCTATTCCCGTGACCAGTAGCTCCTTCTTCATTACTTCCCCAGGAGTAAAGATTCATCTGAGAGCACACAGCGGCTGAGTGAATTCTTCCACAGGCTATTTGAGCCACAAATATACCTTGACTGGTAAAGTAAGGGACTACAGTTGGATTCAGACAGGGCTCACGATGACCTAAGCCCAATTGCCCTTCGTCATTCCTGCCCCAAGCGTAACAACTCCCTTCACGGGACAATGCTAAAGTATGAGACCCACGAGCAGCAATTGCAACCACCTGAACCTGCTCCAGACTTTGAACCATGCGTGGAACGTTTACAAGCGACACCTTGCCGTGACCTAATTGATGGTCATCGCCCCTACCGAACGTCATCACATGGCCTTTGTCGGTCAGCAGCACTGTGAAGCGAGTTCCACATTCCACTTGACGAAGGAAGCTACCTTCAAGGCTTTTTACTGCTTGAGGCTTGATGCGCTTCTCTTGATCTCCAAGTCCTAATTGTGAGTTCTGATTCCATCCCCAAGTCAAAAGATGCGACATATTGGTCTGTCACAAAGCGCAGTTTCCAGCACTAGAATGCAGTTTTTGAAAGACTGCCAAAAAAAATTAATGTGGTCACTTTTTCGCAAAGAGGATTCAAATTACATCTAGTCTAAAAAAGGAGTTGACTGGTAGCCCTGAGGTACATATTCCATTCCAACAAATAATGCGTTGTTTCGTAACTCCTTAATCACTTTTTCGGTTTCTCTTTCTTGACTTCTTTCCCTTCTTCGAAGATTTAAAATCTGGAAAAAGTATTTTATAGACCCATTCTGGGTTGTCTACAAATGGGTTTCGATTGTGTTGAAACTCCTGGCAAACCCTGTTATTGATCAATCTCTCTTCATTGGAGACTGGAAATGAAGCATGCCATTGAAGCAATGTGAGCCAGTTGCCAAATCCACTTTTCTTTAATTCTGGATATCTAACAAGCATGTAAAAGACACTGCGAGCCAGTGATCCTCTGCTTCTTTCAGGAGGCATTATGGTTCGATCGCCTCTTTCTGTATCGCTTCCACACGATTCGCAAGCCGGCATGATGCAAGAGAGACCTTCGCAAAAATCAAATTTCAAATTTTCCCGGAGGTTGTTTGCATCTGGATCCGAAGGTCGGAGATTGAATAAATCACTTTTAGCCACTTTTGAAAGCCCGAAACTTTGAGGAAATAAATGCTCGCGATTCCATCCGTTGATATTTGGACGTCGTTTTTGATTGGTGCGTTCATATTTGATTTCTGAATATACAAGGTCGATGCTTCGAAGATATATAAGAGGCCCGATGCTATTAATAGAGTGTTGTACTTACAGCTGCGGGTCGTCTTTATTAATGTATAGTTCTGATAAAGGATACCAAGTTGCATAGTAAGGAATCACAGTGGCATTGTTCACCAAATTGAAAAGCAACATTTCGGCCTCTTCCCTTCGGTGAATGTTAATACCTTGATAGTACGTCTCCACATCACACCCTTTCGAAATCGAAATCAGACACAAAACAAGAGCGACGCCAAGCATGTTTCAAATATGATATATAAATTTTTAATCTTACGACACGCCAGAGTTTAAAATATGAAATATCCGAAAGATACCGTAGATACCGAACTGGCTTTCAGAGGAAAAAATCTCATATTCCTAATTAAGATTCATATATGTTTAACATTAACTCATTAACTTGAGAATGCAAAATAAGGAATTTAACTGTAAATAATGATACTTTCGATTAGAAACCAGAGCAGATAAATAAATGCCAAGAGATAGGCCGGGCTTGACTCTCATCGTTCTCCATAAGAGAGTCAGTTAAAATCCCACTTGCCCCTTGATAGTTGATGCAAATAGAACTGGATCAAGCTGAATACCCAATCCTTTGAACAATATAGCTGCAATCTACAATACATCAACGATAGAAGTGATTAAGAACAGATAGTATTGCTGTCTTCAAATTAAATAACCGCAATTCGAAGTTCCTGGTTTCGATACTAATCCGGTGCCGCACATCTGTCGAGGGCAAGCGTAAACGCAAGACGTCTTTATTGCGGAGAGTGAGGCGTACGTGCGAGTCAAGCCCGGACAGGAGGTGAAATGGTTCTTCCGACCAAAGCCTTTCTAGCTATGTATCGTTAAGTTGCAACTGCGTTTGGTGGATGAGAATGCTATAACTCGGCATTCGAGTCCAATACAATGTTGAGTTCATAATGGTGTGTAGGTCATGCATGTTAATGTTGAGTTCATAATGGTGTGTAGGTCATGCAGGTCATGTGAGCGCTCTGAATTTTGAAATGAAAATGGCGGTAGACCTTTAAATCCTATTTATCGGATGATGACACTGGGTAACGCATGAACGAGTGAGGATAGTCTATGTAATTTATGTAATAGAGACAAAGGATCTGGCAGCGCATACCTAAGAGATCATCCTGCAGCCTAAATAATTTCAACAGCAAATAAACTAGTCAATAGTTTTCGGGGTTGTCACAAATTCAGAGTTCGACAAAGGAGTAAAATTTAATGTATCTCTGGCTCGCATTTTTATGGTGGTTCAATTCATTTCAATACCAGAATACGTTTGCTTATCGAGATGAGTGTGAAAGCTTGAACTAACTATCATACGATACTACCAGTATTTGGTCGTTTCGCTGAATTCATAGGCTAGTATTTTATAAAGATTTGTATGAAGTTTCGGACAATTCGAAAGATCACTGACTAGTTGTGGCTATATGAACACAGACGCTGGAGTACATTTCATGCCGAAATAGAAGTTTAACTTCCGAGAGTGTATGCCGAGAGGCAATGGATCGGAGCGTGTACAGGAAGCACAAGAAGGGTCATTCCAGTACGAGGCAAAATCTGCAATGACCTTGTTGACGAGGAATACCAGCAAAGATATATTGATACAGCAAAGCTCGATTGCAGCATGGCAACTATTCACGAGAACCTTTTTTATTAAA
>Ga0105054_10005660_pt1 | contig 17842 bp, 12 predicted proteins | sample BON02_FD_78091 | JGI IMG/M metagenome (GOLD analysis project Ga0105054, IMG submission 78091) | Freshwater microbial communities from Lake Bonney liftoff mats and glacier meltwater in Antarctica - BON-02 (megahit assembly) | ecosystem: Environmental > Aquatic > Freshwater > Ice > Glacier...
CGATTCACGCCACTGGCTGATCCTGGGCCTGCCGGTTCTGGCCGTGCCGGTGATCAACGTGGCGGTCCAGACCGAATCAGTCTGCATGGGCGGCGTCGACAGCCTGTGCGTCGATCCCTTTGCCTTTTTCGCACTCTACCGCGCGGTCACGGGCATGATCATTCTGCTTTTGCTGACCCTGCTCATCGGGCGCGACCTCAAGGGCCTGCAGGATCAGGAGATGGGCCGCGAAAAATACTGGATCGTGATCGCCGTCGTTGGCCTGAACCTGGCGCTGATTGCGGCCCACATGGTCGGCCTTTTCGGCCTGATCGACGCTTCGGGCACAAGTTTCATCGTCACCGTGCTGGAACTGACGCTGATCTACCTTGTGATGTCCTCGCTGTTCCGCATCTACGCCGGAGCGGTTCCCGTACGCACGATCACGGACACATCCAGCCCCAGGGATACCGAACGGACCCCGCTCAATGCCGAGGAAATGGCGCTTGTCACGCGGATCCGCGAACTGATGGACCTCGACAAGGTCTATCAGGAGGCGACTTACAGCCGCAAGGATCTGGCCCAGGAGCTGGGCATCGCCGAACACCAGCTCTCGCGCATCATCAACACCGGTTTCGAGATGAGCTTTTCCGACCTGATCAACAAACACCGGGTCGAGGAAGCCAAGTACATGCTGCGCACCACCGAGGAGCCGATCAGCACGATCGCCTTCGACGTCGGCTTCAACAGCCTGGCCTCGTTCAACCGGGTCTTCCGCAAGGTGGTGGAGCAGACGCCGACCGATTACCGCAACGGCGGCGAAGGCAGCACCGTCGAAGCCGACGCCTGACGCCGCCGGGCCGCCGGAATGGGGTCCGGTCGGTCTTTCGACGTCCAGCGCGGAGACCCCGAAAGCTGCATTCGTGCCTTTCCGGAGCGTTTCCAACGCCTTTGGCGCAGCAATGTCCAGAACCTTCGCGATCGCTCATCCACGACTTTCAACGCCAGAACAACGCACGGGAATCGTATTTTCCTAGCGATATCCGCGCTTTAGATGAAGGATACTCACTCGCCACGACTACGCATCGTGGATGAGGATCATCAATCTGTAAAATTGACAGGGCATCGCGGCATGCAGCGCAGCAGAAGGCCGCCACAAGGGGCACCTTGGTTGCAATGGAGCGGTCGGCCGCTCATGTTTCATTTTGAAACGCAGCGTACGACGCCGGATGGCGGTGTGCGGTAGTGTAGCGAAATGAGACGTGGCCTTGGTGTCTCCGATTTTGTTCAACAATGAGGTGACATTCCAATGTCCAACGTTACACACCGCCGCGAACGCGGCTTCACCCTGGTGGAGCTTTCGATCGTGCTCGTCATTATCGGCCTGCTGATCGGCGCGGTCCTCAAGGGCCAGGAGCTGATCGATTCGGCCCGCCTGAAGTCCCAGATGACCCAGCTTCAGAGCTACAAGACGGCAACCAGCATCTTCCGTGATCGGTATCAGGCCCTCCCGGGCGACATGACCGACGCAGTCGCCAAGATCGGCACCACGGTCAGCGGCGTAGCGGTCGTCAACGCGACCGGCAACACAGCCAACAACGGCGAACTCGACGGCACGGGCATCTCCAGCGAAACGGCCCAGTACTGGCTGCAGTTGCTGGGCGCGGGCCTGATCACCGGCGTCGGCACGACCGGAACGACAATCGAAAACGGCGGGATCGTCCCCGACGGCAAAGTGGGCGGTTACGTTCAGGTCATCAACGACAACCCCAATGGCGCGCCGGACGCGAACTTTCTGCGCGTGGGCAATGCCAATGGTCTGACCGCGGCGAACACCCAGGATATGATGACCGGCGCTCAAGCCGGCGAACTGGACAGCCAGTTCGACGACGGCTTGGCCAACGGCGGCGACATCCGCTCCGAAGGCGGCACCGACTGCACCAGCACAGGCGGTGTCTATAACTACACCGACGGTGGCGCCGCCTGCGTGTTCTTCCAGATACTGCAGTAATCCCGCATCCATCGGGAAGTGACCAAGGGCCAGCCGGGCAACCGGCTGGCCCTTTCTGTTTGCCGGCATCCCAATGGCCTGGTTCTTGCGATGATCAACAAAAGAGTGCAGAATTATAAGGTGTTAGGTGAATGTCTGCGACTCTCGCACGAAGTATGGGAGTTGCCGACGGTACCCCGACCCAACTACGGGACCGAACAGACCGGTGAGCATTCTCTACCAGGCCCTGTCACGAGCCGCACGCGAGAATGCGCGCCGCAACGGGACGGAAGCTGCGACGGCAGAGGCAGATGAGCCGGCTGCGGGCGCTGGTGCACGCCTGCGCACCTTCACGTCACTCTCGTTCCGCCCGGGCCGGGCAAAAAAGTTAGGCAACCGCCGTGGCCTGATCCTTCTGAGTTCCACCGCTGCCGCACTCACCGGCCTCTTCCTTCTCTTGAGTTCGCTGCCCTCCGACATGGTCGCCGACATCCCTGTCGTATCCGACGTGACCGCATTGCTGGGTATGGCGCCCGAACCCTTCCCCTTCAGTGCGGGGAATGAGGCAACGAACGGTGACGCTGGCCAGACCCTGATCGTGGCGGGGGACGACAGGACCATCATCAGCGACGAAGAAAGCATGCTGACCCCTCCCCCTGCCCTGGCCGACGCGGTGCCGGAACCAGGCAGTGGTATCGAATTCGAAATCGCTTCTCCGCCGGCAGAAATGGTGGCGGCCGCCACCGCGCTGACCGACGACGTAACCGACACGGCGGTGGAGGAAACGGGCGTCGAGGACATGGGCGCAACGACGCAGGAGCCCGATGCTCTAGCGCCCGAAACGCAGACGGCAAACCTGGGGGACGACATCGCGCCCGCGGCGCTGCTGCCCGAAAGCACCGCCGACTCCCTGCATCCCACGGACGCGCCCCCTGCCGAGGCGCGCGAAACCCTGGAGCAAACGCTGCAGCGCCTGGCCAACGAGCGCGGTTTCACCGATCTGGCACCGCCGGTCGAGATCAGCCGCGCCGGCGAAGCCGACGCCCAGGCGGCCGAAACGACCCAGAACAACGCCGACTTCTCGATCACGGTCGACGCCCGCAGCAGTGTTCAGCAGGCCAGCTTCGAAGCCGCCTATTCCTCGCTGCTGGCGGGCAACACCGAGGGCGCCCTCAACCTCTACATGGACGTCCTCAAGGACGATCCCGACAATACCTTCGCCCTGTTCGGCCTGGCCTCGACCCTGCAACGGATCGGCTGGCTGGCCGAGGCCCGGGCGACCTATGAGGAATTGTTGGCAGTCGAGCCCGACAACCGCGGCGCCCTGGCCAACATGATGACCCTGATCAGCCAGGAAGCCCCTGACCAGGCACTTTCCAACCTGCAGCGACTGTTCGAGATCAATCCCGGCTTCAGTCCGATCCCGGCCCAGATGGCGGTGCTCTATGCCGGCCAGGGCGACTACGATCAGGCGATCCGCTTTCTGAAGCTGGCTTCCGACCTCAGCCCCGAGAACATGATGTATGTCTACAACCTGGCGATCATCCATGACCGTCTTGGCGACCATGTCGAGGCACGCAAGCTCTACGAAGAGGTGCTCTCGGCGTCCGAGATCCGCGATGTCAGCATTCCCCTGGAAGCCGTGCGCCAGCGCGTCTCCTATCTGAAGAAGCTGTGACGGGAGCCCTTTCACCATGCCGTTCCTGAGCCATTTCGGCCTGCGCGAGCATCCCTTCTCGCTGACGCCCAATCCGGCCCTGTTCTTTGGCGGCCAGCTCCATCGGCCGATCCTGGAAATGCTCGCCTTTGCGCTGCAGCGCGGCGATGGCGTGCTCACCGTGGTCGGCGAGGTCGGCACCGGCAAGACCATGCTCTGCCGCCTGCTGCTGCAGGTGCTCGAGCCCGAAGCCGCGGTTGCCTACCTGCATGCGCCCCTGTCGGATGAGACCCAGATCGCGCGCGACGTCTGCCGCGAGTTCGGCATTCCCGTCGATGTCCACGACGACCCCTTCCACCTGCTCAACGACTTCCTGCTCGACCAGCACAGCCAGGGCCGCCAGGCCGTCATGGTGGTCGACGAGGCCCAGGCCCTGGGACGTCCGGGGCTGGAGACCATCCGCCTGCTCTCCAATCTGGAGACCGAGACCAGCAAGCTGCTGCAGATCGTCCTGTTCGGCCAGCAGGAGCTGGATCATCTGCTGCGCCAGCACGCCATGCGCCAGCTCAACCAGCGCATCGCCTTCCGCTTCGAGACCCGCGAGCTCAACACGCGCGACGCCACCCGTTACGTCCAGCATCGCATCAACCGCTGCAGCAAGGACGGCGACATGCGCGACATGTTTCAGCCCGCCGCGCTGCGGCTGATCGCCCGCCACAGCCGCGGCGTGCCCCGCGTCATCAACATCCTGGCCGACAAGGCGCTGCTCGCGGCCTATGGCGAGGGCAGCCGGATCATCTGCCGGCGTCACGCCATTGCGGCCATCGAGGATTCGCCCAGCATTGCGCGGCCCCTGCCCTTCCTGATGCGCTGGACACTGCCGCGCATGGCAGCCGGCGCCTGAGCGCGGGGCGACACCTGCCATGAGCCACCAGATCGACCAGTTGCTGGCCTTCATCGTGCAGCAGGATGCCTCGGACCTGCATCTGTCGTCGGGGCGCCCGCCGGCGATGCGCGTACATGGCGACATCATGCCCATGACCGACCAGCCGTTCACGGCCGAGCAGGTTCATGTCCTGGTCACCGAAATCATGAGCCAGGAGCAGCGTGCGCTTTACGAAGCCGAACACGAGATCGACCTGGCTTACCAGTCGTCGCCGGAGATCGGCCGTTTCCGCGTCAACGCCTTTACGACCTCGACCGGTCCGGCGGCGGTGCTGCGAACCATTCCGACGGTGGTCCCCAGCCTCGACGACCTCAAGGCGCCGGGCAGCTTTGCCGGTTTCATGACCCTTGAGCGCGGCCTGATCCTGGTGACCGGACCGACCGGATCGGGCAAGTCGACGACCCTGGCGGCAATGGTCAATTACGCCAACCGGACGATGAAGAAACACATCCTGACGGTCGAGGACCCGATCGAATTCGTCCATGACGCCAAGCTGGCGCTGATCAACCAGCGCGAAGTCGGGGCCCACACCCATTCGTTCGCCCGTGCGCTCAAAAGCGCATTGCGCGAGGACCCCGACATCATCCTGGTCGGCGAGATGCGCGACCTCGAAACCATCTCGCTGGCCCTTACCGCTGCCGAAACCGGGCATCTGGTGCTGGGCACGCTGCACACGACATCGGCACCCAAGACCATCGACCGCATCATCGATGTCTTCCCGGGCAGCGACAAGGACATGGTCCGTGCCATGCTCTCGGAATCGCTCCAGGCGGTGATCAGCCAGGTGCTGCTCAAACGCACCGGTGGCGGCCGCGTCGCCGCGCACGAGATCATGGTGGGGACGCCGGCGGTGCGAAACCTGATCCGGGAGAACAAGGTTCCCCAGATCATTTCCATGCTGCAGACCGGACAGCGTTTCGGCATGCAGACCATGCGCGACTGCGTCCAGCGCCTGGTCGACGAAGGCACGGTTTCGGAAAGCGAACTCGACCGCTTCAAGATCAATTTCGGCGAAAGCGACCCTGCCACAGGCGACAAACCCGGCGCGGTACCCAATGAGGCCGCACAACCGCAGGCCGTCGTGCCGGCAACCCAGGCGGGCGGTTCGGAAGCATCCGAAACGCCACGCAAGGGCCTCCTGCGCGGACGTTTCTAGAGCAGGATAGACAACTCCGGCGGCTCACCGCCGATCGGTCAGGCCGCTTCAGTGCGCCGTGGCGCCTTCGCCCTGCGGCACGGCGCCGCCATGACGGGCCTCGTGATCCTCCACCGCTGCGAGGAACGCCCGCTCGAGGTTCGCTGCGCCGAAGCGCTGCCGCATCTCCTCGGGCGTGCCCGAGAAGACGATGCGCCCGTCGTGGATCACACCGACACGATCGCAGATCTCGTCGATGTCGGAGAGGATGTGGGAACTGAAGAACACCGCACCGCCGTTGTCGCGGTAGGCCAGCAGGCGTTCCTTGAGAAGGATGCGGGCGCGCGGGTCCAGACCGGTCATCGGTTCGTCCAGGATCAACAGCGGGCGTTCGCTCAGCAGGGTGGCAAGAAGGCCGGCCTTCTGCACCATGCCCTTGGAATAAGTCGACATGCGCCGGCCCAGCGCCGCGGGATCGAGCGCGAGACCGGCCGCCTGCTGTTCGATATCGCGCAACTTGACGCCGAAATAGGCCAGCGAGAAATCGATGAACTCGCGGCCCTTGAGATTTCTGTTGGGCTGCAGGTGTTCGGGCAGATAGGCAATCGCCTTGCGGCTGGCCGGCTGCCTGCTGTCGACGCCGAAGATCGCGACGGCGCCGCTGGCTGCCTGTGCCAGATCGAGGATCGTCTTGATCAGGGTTGTCTTGCCGACCCCGTTGAGGCCGATCAGGCCGAAGATCTCACCGGGTGCGACGTCCAGATCAACCCGTTCGAGCACGCGCCGCCGGCCATAGAGCACACTGACGTCACGAACGCTGAGCGCGGTTTTGGCGGTGTCGGCGCCAGAGCTTTCGGATTCACTCATTGCCCTGCTCCCGTTGCCTGCTGAATCCTGTTGAGCTGTTCCTGCTGTTCTGTCGTCAGCGAACCCGTGCCGCCCGAAGCTGCCAGACTGCTTTGCAACTGTTGCAGGTCGTCCTCGGTCATGCCGAGTGCAGCGGCATTGCCCGAAACGATGGACAGAGCCTGCTGTAGCTGGCCGAGCTGGTCGACCTGCTCGGGTGAAAGCGCAAGGTCGCCCGGCGCGGCATTGGCAACAGCGCCGCCGCTGCCGCCCTCTGCGGCGCCCGTGCTGTTGCCATCGGCGGAAGCGGTGTCACCATCCGTATCGGCGCTGTTCGTTTGGGTAAGGGTCTCTCCGGTTTCCACCACCCTGGCGCTGTCGGCAAGGTAGGTCTGGCCAGGAGCAAGGGTAACGTTGCGGACATCGCCGGGACTGCCGGGATCCGGAGTCCATGCCAGTTCGACCAGACGCGGCGTGACACGCAGGACGGCAATGCCGGCCGGCAGAGCTTGCGGCGTCACGGTCTGGTCGTTCAGCCAGAAACTCCAGCTCGACTGCGACAGAAAAAGGATTGCGCCCAGCTCCAGATCGCCGATCTGCAACGGCTCGGAGATCTCCGCAGCCTCGGTCAGGGCAGCGAACTGTTGGTGATCGCTTGCCACTTCCAGGGCGGCCCGCCTGGCATCCTCGAGACGATCAGCCTCCTCGCTCGTCAGCATCAGGCTCTGACCCGAAAGGATGTCGATGACATCGTCGGCGCTGAGATGAAAATGGCCCTGAAGATCCTCGATCGGGGCGGGCATCGCCGCGGTCTCGGCCGTCTCCTGTGCCTGCCCCGGCGCAATTGCAGCCAGCAGCCCACCTGCGACCAGAACACGCCATGACAGGCGGCGAATGGGCGCTCCCGATCTCATAACGGCTCTTGCTCAACGATTTCAGGGCTGACGGTGTCGACATTGTTCCAGCGCAGACGAAGCGTGCCGCTGAAGACCCTGTTCATTGAACCGATGGCAACCTGGCGCAACAATTCTTCGGTGATCTCGCTGTTGCGCGTGACCTGCAAGGAGAGAATCTGAACCTGCCCCTCCAGGCGCTGGGCGAACTCGGCAACGAACCCGAAAATGTCATAGTCGGTGTAACCTGCCATATCGATGGAGACATCGGTCTGCGAGATCACGAAATCGACGCCGCTCTCGCCGCGGACTTCCTTGATGATTTCAGGATTGAAGTTGTAGCTGACCGCGCCAAGCTGGTGCTTGCGGCTCAGTTCCTCGATCAGCTGATTGGCGTGAAGACGCTGCTGTGGCGCGGCAAAACCGGTCAGCAGGATCTGATCGTAGCGACGGCCCTTTTCACGGATGACGCCGAGTTCCTGGTCGATCGTGGCGATGCGTTGGGTAATTTCGCCGATGCTCCAATCGAGAGCATCGATCGTGAGCTGAAGCTGCACATTGTCCTGTTCCAGCTCACCGGTGAAATAATGGATCAGGCTCCCGACCAGAACCAGCATCGCCAGCGGCACCGCGATCTTGCGCCCGATGAGGCGCAGCACATCGGGTGTGAGAAACTGCGTGTTCATTGCCCGCTCTCGCCGTCGTCGAGCGCGACCGGGACAAGGACCGTGATTTCGGTCTGGAAGGCGCGCTCCTCGATATCCTCCGGGCTGCTGCGAAGATCGATTTCGCCGGTCAGGCTCTGTGTCGGGAGCACGTCCAGCGGCGGCCCCGTTATTTCGACAACCAGTTCCGGAAAGAGTTCGGCCAGGCGGTCGGCCGTCGCCTGGCTTTCCGCCATGGCGACCTCGATGTCGCCGCCCGATTCCAGGATATCGAACGAAAACACGAGTTTTGCTTCGATCCCGATGGTTGTGTCGGAGACCATCCAGCCGACCCGGTTCGCGCGCAGATTGTCGCCGATCTTGTTCGCCAGCACGGCCAGAACAAGCATCGGCGAGGGCGCGTCGGCCTGCAGGCGGTCGAACAAGGTGATCGTATCGGTCACTTCAGGCGCCGAGACGGTGTAACCGCCGCGCACCTGGATGGCATGGTTGAGTTCTCCGGTGCGATCGAGGGATATCGCATTGAGCCGCTCGACCTGCCGCTCCAGTTCGCTCTTGATGAGATAGCCGTTGACCAGATGGTAGGAAAGCCAGCCCACCACCACGACGGTCAGGATGTAACCCACGCGCGTGGTCATCATGGAGACGCGGTGATGCACGATCTCCTCGGGCATCACCGCCAGTACCGGACTCCGGCGCTGGCCGACCCAGGCGCCATGCAGGATCTCGCCGTAACGATCCTCCGGTTCGGCAACCCCCTTCAGCTTGAACATCGCGGCGGCGGCGTGCGGCGTGATGATGGAGATCTGGCTTTCCGGCATGCCCAGAGCGATCAGCTCCGGACCGACGTCGGGCTGGCCCAGGACAATGATGTCGAGACCCTGATCATCGTTGAACGCCATGCGCCGCAGGTAACCCATCGTGAGCTTGTGCTCACGGTCGATGGTGGCGGCAATTTCTGCGGCAGAGGCCCCTTCCGGCAGGCTCTGCGTCAGGCGTGAGAAGACCAGTTCGCCCTTGTGCACGACGATCTGACGGAAGCCGCCCGTGCGGTGCTGGCTGACCATGACGATCCAGTCCGGGCGATCGGCCTTGGCATGCAGCGACTGCGACAGCGCCGTAGCCATGGCGAGCGATTCCAGCGGCAGAAGCGATATCGCGCGCACCGGATTGCGGGCATCGCGCGCCCATTCGAGCCAGGCCGCGATGAGCCGGGTTTCGGGCACGGAAACGAACAGGAACTCCTTGTCGCGACGTTCGCTGCGTTTGTCTCGCCGCAGGAACATCGCGCCGCGGATGCGGGCATCGGGAAAGGTCGTGCGCAGCTTGCGCTGGAGAACACCGGCCTCGTCGATGAAGCCGACGGGTGGAATGGTCTCCCTGACGAAGGACTGTTCGAGCACGTCGATCAACAACAGCAGGGGAAGCCTTGGCGCCTCCGCCAGCATGGCCTCCATGTCGGCGCGGTCTTCCTCGGCCGGCGAGGGTGCAAAGCAGCGGTCGCGCACCGTAGCGCCCGACATGCGCAGCAGGATCGCGCCCTCGTCGCCGATCAGGAGAATGAACCGTTGGCTACCGGGAAGGGTCAACATGCCGGATCAGCCGAGATTGCCGAAGCTGTCGTAGATCGGCCCCATGATGCCGACCACCACCCAGAGCACAATGGAGCCGATCATCACGGTCAGGGTCGGCTCCATCATGCCGATCATCGACTGGACCGAGTTGTCGACTTCGCGGTCGTAGAAATAGCCGATGTTCTCGAGCGCATCGTTGAGCTTTCCCGAATCTTCTCCGACCTTGAACATGCGCACGACCAGGTGAGGAAACTGGCCGGTCGATTCCAGTGCTGCCGAGAGCGTGCTGCCGCCCTGCACGCTCTGGCGAGCGTTGCGCAGGGCCTCGGCAAGCACGCGATTGGCGACCACGCGCTGGCCGGTGTCGATGCACGAAAGAATGTCGATGCCGGATTTGAAGGTCAGGGAGAAGAAATGCGAGAACCGCGACAGCGCGATCTTCTTGAGAACCGGCCCGATGCCCGGCACCTGCAGCTTCACGGAATCCCACTGATAGGCTGCCGACTCCGACATCTTGACCGCCGCCCGTGCCGCCAGGAACAGGCTTATCGGCGTGATGATGAGGATCCACCAGTAATTGCCGAAGAAGTCGGAGGTGCCGATCAGGGCCTTGGTCACCAGCGGCAGCTCGCCCTGGGTGGAGATCAGGAATTCCGCGACCTGAGGTACGACGAAGATCATCATCATGAACACCACGCCCAGCACCATGATCAGCATGAACATGGGGTAACGGGTGGCCTTCTTGATCTTCTGGGTCAGTTCGGACTGCCACTTGAGATGATGCGAAAGATGGGCGAAGGCGTCGGTGAGATTGCCGCTCTGCTCGCCGGCCGAGATCACGCCCGAGAACACCGGCGAGAAGATCTTGGGATGCATGTCCAGCGCCTTGCTGAGGTACATGCCCTCCGAAACGCTGCGCACGACCTCGGTCAGAACGTTCTGCAGGCGCGGTGAATCGGTCGCCTCACGCACGTCGTTGAGTGATTCCAGCAGCGGCACGCCGGCGCGGTCGAGCTGCTCGAGATGGATGCAGGTCTGGATCAGGTCGTCGGTCGTGACCTTCTTCTGGAGCAGATTGCCCAGGCGGCTCTGGCGCACTTCACCAAAGCGGATGAGGTCGAGCCCCATCGTGCGCAGGTTGGACTCCAGGTCCATGGGATTGACCGAATTCAGGGTGCCGACAAGCTTGCGCCCCTTCTCGTTCATCGCCCGATACTTGTAGAGCGGCATCAGAGCATCCGGTCCGTCATGTCGATGTGGCCGACCAGTTCCTCGACACTGGTCTGGCCGGCGAGCACCTTGGCGACGCCGTCATCGGCCATGTTGCGGAAGCCGAAGCGGCCCGCGGATTCACGCAGTTCGGCGCGCGAGGCATTGCGCGACACCAGTTCGTCCATCTCGTCGTTGAAGGGCAGAATCTCGACCGCGGCGACGCGGCCCCGGAAACCCTTGTTGTTGCACATCTGACAACCGACCGGATCGTGGACCTCCGGCGGCTCTGTGGCATCCACGCCCAGGATGCGGCATTCCTCCCCGGTTGCCGGGCGCGCGGTCTTGCATTGATCACAAAGGCGCCGCACCAGGCGCTGGGCCAGAATGCCGATGATGTGACCCGACAGCATCGAGGCGTTGAGCCCCAGATCAACCAGGCGCGGCAGGGCGCCCAGCGCATCGTTGGTATGCAGGGTCGTGAAGACCTGATGGCCCGTCATGGCCGCGCGCAGCGCCATGGTTGCGGTATCCTTGTCGCGCACCTCGCCGATGAACACGATGTCGGGGTCCTGGCGCAGGATCGAACGGACGCCTTCGCCGAAGGTCATGCCCGAGGATTCCCGGATCTGCGACTGGCGGATCAGGGGCAGTTCGTATTCGACCGGGTCCTCCAGCGTCATGATGTTGACGCGCACGGAATTGATCTTGCCCAGCATGGCGTAGAGCGTCGTGGTCTTGCCCGAGCCGGTCGGGCCGGTGATGACGACGACACCTTCAGGCCGCTTGAGCAGGGTATTCATCACCTTGACGTTGTGTTCGGAGAAACCCAGGCCCTCCAGGGGTTTCAGGGACTTCTGCTTGTCGAGCACGCGGATGACGATGTTTTCGCCATGGATCGTGGGATGCGAGGCGACACGGAAGTCGACCTCGCGGCCGCCGACGTAGAGCGAAAGGCGGCCATCCTGAGGATTGCGCGTATCGGCGATGTTCATGCCCGAGATGATCTTGATGCGCACCGAGATCGCGGGCCAGTAGTCCTTGTGGAAGGTGCGGATCTGCGTCAGCACGCCGTCGATGCGGTAGCGCAGCCGGACGAACTGGCCCTCCGGCTCGAAGTGGAGATCCGAGGCGCCGACCTTCACCGCATCCATGATGATGGCGTTGACCAGGCGCACGGTCGGGTTGATGTAGCCGTCCTGGTTGGTCAGCGCCTGGATGTCGACGACGCCGGTCTCGATCTCGCGCAGGATGCCGTCGATCGACATCTCGTAGCCGTAGAGACGGTCGACGGCGTCGGAAATGTCGCCCTCGGAGGTCAGCAGCGCCTTTACCTCGATATCGCGCCGGAAACAGCGGCGCAGCTGGTCGAGCGCCAGCACGTCGTAGGGGTCGGACATGGCGACCAGGAGGACGTCGCCGTCCAGGGTGACCGGGATCACCTTGTATCGGGCGGCAATGTCCTTGGGCACCTTGGCGATGAGCTCGGGATCGAACATGGCGGTGCTCGGGTCGAACTGTTCCAGTCCGGCGCTTTCGGCGAGCACCGCCGAGAGCGCCGGACTGGGTGATGAAACCCATTTCAGTGAGCACCTCGCCCAGCATCTTGTCGCCGCGCTTGCGCTCATAGAGCGCCACATCGAGCTGATCCTGGGAGATCAGGCCCATGTTGACGAGCTGATCGCCCAGACGCATCTGCGGCTGCCGGCGTGTCGGCGTGCCGGCATCATCCTCGGCGTCGTGTTCCTTCTGCGGCGCGGGTTGCGGCGCGATCTGCGTCTCGGCCAATTCAGCGGCAGTCGGCGCATACGCCCCTGCTGACGGCTGGATCGTCGCCATGGGTTTGCCATCCTGTGGCGCAGACCGCACCTCAGGTTCGGCAGCCCGCGGCGGCGGCGCAGGCGGCACCGCAGGCTCAATCTTGGGTGCGGCCGCAAAGCGGGGCATGGGAACGTCCGCGGTTGCGGCGGCTCCGTTGCCCCCGCGGGGCGCGACCGCAGCCTCGGCAGGTTCGGGCGACGGCTGTGAAGGCGCGCCAGAGGTGTCGATGTTGAAGCGCGGCAGGCCGCCTGTTGCCGGGGTGGCCGGCCTCTCCCGCGCGACCGGTGCCGCAGGCGCCGCAGGCGTTTTTGGCGCGCTGGGCTGAGGTCGGACCTGCGCGGCAGCAACCGGCGCGGCAGCGGCTGGCGCAGCGGCGGTGGGCGGTGGAGCAGGCGCGGTCTCGCGGTTTGTCGGACGCGGCGGCGGTGGCGGCGGCGCCCGCCGCACCGTACCGTTGTCCTTGCCGGCCGAACCCGTGCCGCGCTGATCAGAATTCGCCACCTGTTCTACCCTGCCCTGCGCCACGGATACCGCGTCCGTGCCGGAATCACGTCCCGACAACGGCCCCAGCATTGCCGCAGCAAGTGATCAACATCACAAACTGATAATCCTAACCTCTTGGAATAGTACAGGATTCACCCCCTGTCCGTCGATCCACGATGACAGGCGGGGGTCCGGGCACCTATGATGACAGCGGCACCCTCGATGACTGTGCCCTTCGAGCGGGGATCGGACGTGATGACGGTATCTGAAGTCTCCACGAGAAACCGATCGACGCGGCGGCGCCAGCGCGGCTTCACGCTGCTCGAAATGACCATCGTGCTGGCGATCATCGGTCTGGTCATCGGCATTGCCGCGCCGATCATCGGCGACCTCGCGCGCAGCGCACGTGAAAAAACGACCAATGCCAACCTCGACCTTCTCGATAATGCGCTGCTGGTCTTTGCCCAGCGCAACGGGCGCCTGCCCTGCCCTGCGGCGCCGAACGGCGCTCCGCTGGGTGAAGAGCGCGCGACCTGCGCAACCGCGGCGACAGCAGAAGGCATCATTCCCTTCCGCACCCTGGGCCTCAATGAGGAGTTGGCGCGCGACGGTTACGGCAATCCCTACACTTATGCCGTCGCATGGGATTTCACCGGCACCACCACGATCGGCGGGTTCTGCGGCGTGGTCGGCACGACGCAGGCAGCCACGCTCATCGTCAACGACGGAAATGGCGCGAGCGTCACCACCGATCAGGTGCCCTACATCTTGGTGAGCCACGGCACGAAAGGCGCAGGAGCCCACATCACCGGCAGCACGGGCCGGTTCAATTCGGCCGACGCGGGAAATTTCGAAAGCGAGAATACCGATGCCGACGCCGTCTTCATCCTGAGCGGCGATGCCACGGATTCCGCACCGACGGGAACCTTTGACGACAAGCTGCGCTGGACATCGCTGGTTGAGCTGGGCGCAAAGCTGCGCAGCGAGGGCTGCGACGGAAGCATCGAAACGCAGGCCAACATCGACATCATCGAGGACGCCCTGGTCCGCTTTCTCAGGCGCAACGGCCGGCTGCCCTGCCCCGGCGCGCCCAATGCCCCGCCACTGGGATTCGAGCGCGCATCCTGTACGACGAATGCGACCAGGGACGGCATCGTGCCCTTCCGCACCTTGGGCATTCCCGAAACCAACTCCAGGGACGGCTTCGACCGCCCGCTGACCTACCACATCGCCGAGCCCTACGCGGCACTCCCGACATCGGCCAACAGCATTGTACGGTTCTGCGGCGTCGACCTGGCAGCCGACGACGCGACGCTCACGATCAACGATCTGAACGGCAATGCCGTGACCCCGGATGCGGTTGCCGTTGTCGTGCTCAGCCACGGCCCCAACGGCTTCGGCTTCTATCAGGTCCCCGCGAACAGCCGGTATTCTGTCAACGGCGGTGACGCCAACGAAGACACCAACGCCAACAACTCCGACACGTTCATCGACGGCGCGCCGGTGGCCGGCGGCTACGACGATGTCGTCAACTGGTGGACAACCGATACGCTCGCCCTGCTCGCCAACCCCGGCGAGGGCTGCGATCTGCGCGATACAACCGACGAGAACATGGCCCGGGTCGAGGCTGCGCTGGTCAATTATGTCCGGCAGAACGGCGAACTTCCCTGCCCGGCGCGTCCCGAGGACTACGACCCGCAGACCAGCAGCCCCATGGGCGTGGCGCCGGCATCATGCTCGGGCAATGCATCCAATGCCGACGGTATCGTCCCGTTCCGCACGCTCGGGCTGGCGCAAGGCACGGCCTATGACGGTTTCGGGCGGTTGTTCACCTACCATGTCGATCAGGACTACACCGATACCGGCGACTTGGTTGCCTTCTGCGTGGAAGACAATGACGACATCCAAGTGACCGACCTCAACGGCGAGGATGTGGTTGATTTCAGCGACACCCCGATCGTCTACACCCTCGTGTCACACGGGCAGAACGGCTACGGCCACTACGAACAGGGTGAAGCCAACAAGGTCGACCCCAACGGGGGCACCTCCTTCGAAAGCACCAATGCGAGCGGCAATAGCGCCTTCGTCGACTCACCGCGTCTGGCCAGCGGGGCCAACGCGGGTTACGACGACGAGACCCGCTGGCAGACCCGCGACAATCTGGCTGCCGCTGCAGGCAGCCCCTGCCCCTAGAGCGGATCACAACAGCGCGACAACCGGCGTTCAGCCGCCGGTGGCTTCGCTTTCCTGCCAGGTCTGAAGTTTGCGGTAGATCGTCGAGGGGCTGATTTCCAGCAGCACCGCCGCCCTGGGGACGTTGCCGTCGCAGGCATCGAGTGCGGCCTGGATGGCGGCGCGTTCGATCTCGTGGAGCGGACGCAGCTCGCCGGGCGCCACCAGAGCGCGGCTGAGGGCGTGCAGGTCGTTGGCCGGTCGCGGCGGGGCAAGCTTGGCCATCAGCGGCTGGGGCAGCATGTCGGAGGTGACGATTTCACCCTCGTGCAGCACCACCATGTTGCGCACGATGTTCTGCAGTTCGCGAACGTTGCCGGGCCAGGCATAGGTGCGGAACAGCCGCTTGACCTCGACGTCGAAGCCGCCGAAGGCCTTGCCTTCGTCGCGGGCGGCCTGGACGAGCACATGCTCGGCGATTTCGATGACGTCCCCGTCGCGCTCGCGCAGCGGCGGCAGGTGGATCGGCACGACATGGAGACGGTAATAGAGATCGGCGCGGAACCGGCCGGCGGCAACCTCGGCCAGGGGATCGCGGTTGGTCGCGCAGACGAAACGGACATCGACGTGTTCGGTGCGGCTGGAACCGACCCGCTGGTAATCGCCCGACTGCACGAAGCGCAGCAGCTTGGCCTGCAGCTCGGGCGGCATGTCGCAGATCTCATCAAGGAACAGCGTGCCGCCATGGGCCATGGTCGCGGCGCCGTCGCGGCTGACGTGCGCGCCGGTAAAGGCGCCCTTCACATGGCCGAAGATTTCGCTTTCGAGCAGATCGCGCGGGATCGCCGCGCAGTTGATCGCCAGAAACGGCTTGCCCGTGCGCTGGCCCAGCCGATGGATCGCCTCTGCGCACAGCTCCTTGCCGGTGCCGCTTTCGCCGGTGACAAAGACCGATGCCGTGCTGGGCGCGGCACGCTCGATGACGCGGTAGACCGCCTGCATGCCCTTGGAGGCGCCGACAAAACCGGCAAAGGCGCCATGGCGCGGCGGCGCAAGGTCCTCGACCATGCTTTTGAGCGCCCGCCGCTCCAGCGCGTTGCGCAGGGTCACGGTCAGGCGGTCGTGGCTGAAGGGTTTGACCAGGAAGTCATAAGCACCTTCGCGCATGGCCTCCACGGCCACGGCGACCGAACCGTGTGCGGTGATGATGACGACATCGCAGGCCAAATCCCGGGTGCGGATCCAGCGCAGGATGTCGAGGCCGTCCATGTCGGGCAGGCGCAGATCGAGCAGCACCACTTCCGGCACCTCGCGCTCGATCGCGGCAAGCGCTGCTTCGCCCGTCTCGACCGTCTCCAGCTCGATGGGCTCGAATCGCAGATACTCGCGATAGACCCGTGCCAAGGGCGGCGTATCCTCCACAAGGAGGACACGGGGTGGCGGTCGCATGGTCATGTTTTACACGTCATGGTTCGCGGAAACTAGGCGAACCCGCCCGCCACTGCAATTGCGCGATTGGACAAGTGACCAACTCCCGGCATGGTTCAACGGCCCTGGCGCCTCAGCGATCTTCGGTCAGAAGCCGCTGGTACATCTCGTAGCGGGCGGACGCGGCCTTGCCCTCCTCGACCGCCGCACGGACGCCGCAGCCGGGTTCGTGATCGTGGCTGCAGTCGCGGAAACGGCAAGTATCGGTGAACGGAGCAAGATCGGGAAACAGGTCGATCAGCTCGTCCTTGTCGATCCCGGCCAGCGAGAGCGAACGGATGCCGGGGGTATCGACGATCGCGGTCTTGGCATCGATGCGAAACAGGGCCGAGCGCGAGGTGGTATGGCGCCCCTGCCCGCGCTTGCCGCCGACATCGCCGGTTTCGGTCAGTTCATCGGCAAACAGGGCGTTGACCAGCGAGGATTTGCCGACACCGCTGTGCCCGGTGAAGACGACGGTCTTGCCCGCGATCAGCGCGCGCAGGTCATTCAGCCCGGTGCCGTCCTTGGCCGAGACCAGGACGATGGGCAGGCCCAGATCGCGATAGACCTGAAGGTCGGGCAGCTCGGTGCCCAGATCGGCCTTGTTGATGCAGAGCGCGACGTCGATGCCGCCGCGCTGGGCCAGGACCATGTAGCGGTCGATGAAACGGGGATGAAAGGGCGGGCGCGAAACCGCCGCCACGATCACCGCCAGATCGATGTTGGCGGCCAGGACATGTTCGCTGGCGCCGTCACGCGAACGCCGCGTGCTGTCGCCGCGCACACGTGTCAGGGCGCTGCGGCGCTCCAGCACCTGCACGACCTGAGGCGGATCGCCCACCAGGCCGGGCGGAGCAACGACGACGCGGTCGCCGACCACGGGGTAAAGGTCGAGCCCGGGTGCCGGCGAGCAACGAACCGGTTCGCCGTCGATATCGACCGTGACGAGGATGCCGTGCACCTCGATGACGACATGCCCCTGATCGTTTTCGGCTGCCATCA
>Ga0105054_10005662_pt1 | contig 17841 bp, 15 predicted proteins | sample BON02_FD_78091 | JGI IMG/M metagenome (GOLD analysis project Ga0105054, IMG submission 78091) | Freshwater microbial communities from Lake Bonney liftoff mats and glacier meltwater in Antarctica - BON-02 (megahit assembly) | ecosystem: Environmental > Aquatic > Freshwater > Ice > Glacier...
ACAACATCGTCGACCACTGCTGCGAGGCGTGGAACAAACTTGTCAATCAGCCTTGGCACATCATGACCATCGGTCACCGCAAATGGGCCCATGGGTTATGATCAATGCAGGTTGGTATTAGTCCACGTGCTGGCCGTTTTTGGTCCGGTGACCTGACAAACTGAGTGGTTCGCGCGCGCATTCTAGGACTGACGATTTGCGACCACATCAGCAGCATCATTACTAATTACCACGACCATATCCGGATATCGCGGCCGAGGATAAAGGCCTGAGGTGCTGGCTAGGATTTGCGGCCAGCCTGCAATCCGTCAGTTTTCTGGTGTCTTGCTAGCGAATCCGGGCGGCTCTACTTCGTCCGAAGCGCTGCGAACTGCGAAACAAACGCTGCATGATCGGGCAAGCTGGCCGCCTGCCGGCGCAGTGTTTCGGCAATCTGACGAACACGCGGGGCAATGGCTGCGGCGTCTACACGCGCTGAGAGCGGATGCACGCTTTGCGGCAACAGGTTTTGCCCGATCAGGACGGAAGCCCACGAACCGAGCTGGAATAAATGGCCGCCGTCGATCGCCAGCGCGCCATGTGCTTTCCATAGGCTCAGGATTTCGGCCAGCGTATCCGGCACATCCATATTGGCGCAGTAACGCCAGAACTCTGAATCGTCCCTCTGGGTCACCCTGTAATGCGCGATGATCAGATCGCGGACCTGACACCATTCAGTCTCGCTCAGACGATTGAAGCGGTCGCGCAATTTCGGTTCGATCTGGCGGGACGGAAACAGTTCAACCAGCCGTTCCAGCCCGGCTTGGACGAGGTGGATGCTGGTCGATTCCAGGGGTTCGAGAAATCCAGCCGCAAGGCCTAGCGCGACGACATTTCCGACCCAAGGCCGCCGCCGCCGTCCGGTGGCAAAACGCAACATGCGTGGGTCGCTTTGCGGCGTGCCATCAAGGTTCGCAAGCAAGCGCTGTTCAGCGTCTGCATCGTTAGAAAATGCACTGGCATAGACGTGTCCGTTACCGGTCCGGTTCTGAAGCGGGATACGCCACTGCCATCCGACCGGATGGGCGATGGAACGGGTCGTGGGGAGGATTTTGGACGGGTCGTTGCTGCTCTGCACAACTACGGCGCGGTCTGAGGGCAGCCAGCGGCTCCAATCGTCGAATTCCTCCTCCATCGCATCGCCAAGCAGAAGACTGCGAAATCCGGAGCAGTCGATGAACAGATCAGCGGATAGTGCGCGGCCTCCCTCCAGAACGACTTCGCGCACGTGCCCTGTCTCGCTGTCGCGGTCGACGGACACGATCTTGCCCTCAACTCGCTTCACTCCGCGGCCTTCTGACAACCGCCGCAGGTGATGCCCATAGGTGACAGCGTCAAAGTGGTACGCATGCGGCAGGAGCGCGGCGAGATCCTGGTTCCCCGGATCGAACCCGAAACGCTGCAGGTCTGTCGCTGCCCTGCCGAGGAACAGATCCTGCCATTCGGGATAATCATCACCGCCAGCGATCTGTCCAAGCCGCCACCAATGGTGCATCCGTACCACCGCATCAAGCTCCTGCCCGACACGGCCGAAAGCATGGAGATAGCGGTCACCTATCCGGCCCCAGTTTTCGAACTCTATGCCGACTTTGAAAGTGCCCTGCGTGTCGCGCAGAAAGGCGCTCTCATCGACACCGCAAAAGCGGTTGAACTTGCGGATCGGCGGAATTGTCGCTTCGCCTACGCCGACAATCCCGACAGCGTCGCTTTCGGCCAGCTCAACCTCGGTTGATTTTCCAAGCGCGCGGGAAAACATGGCAGCCGCCATCCAACCGGCGGAGCCGCCGCCAACGATCAGTACCTTGCGAATTGGCTGCGGGCGAGGGTCGTCGGAGGTTCCGGGTTGGCCCATCACGTATTCCAATGGATTGTTTGGCGGCCCCAAGTTTGGCGGTGCAGAGCTCTAGTCATTTGCATAGTCGCCCAACGCCTCTTTCATTGGGCCGAGCCATTGGCTGTATGGCCGCCATGCTCCGATGCCCTTGCGGTTGAGCGGCTGGCGGACCTGTTCGGAACTTGCGGTTGCGACCGGCCCCTGTGACAGGTGAAAATCGGCCACCTGAGGCTCAAAATCCAGGTCAAGATCAGCGAAAAGTCTGCGCAGGCCGCCATCGAAATCTTCGATTAGCTCTTCGTAGCGCACAAGGTGAATTCGTGTCGGAGCGCGATCTCGCAAGCCATCGGTCAACCGCACATAGTTCTGGTAGAACTTGCCGATGCCGGAAAGATCGTTAGCTGATGGATGCCCTCGTGCGAACAGCGTGCGATAATTCGACCAACAGCAGTCCATCGCACCTCTACGCACGTCAATTATGCGGGCCTGTGGAAGCATCCTCAGGATCAGCGGCAAATGCCGCCAGTTCATATGCATCTTATCAGTGAAATATGGCTGTTGCGGCTGCTTTTTCATCAGCTCGGCCGCCCGGACGACGTACCATTGCCCCATTTGCACAAGCTGATCCTTAGTCAGGCTGGAAATGAGTTGCTCTACCTTGCTGTCAGCGGCGTCACGTTTCATCCGCTCAACCATGTGCGGGACAATCGGCAACTCGCCCAGTGCCCGGATCTGCGAATGCCGACCAAGAACGCGTTCGACCAGGGTGGAGCCTGATCGCGGCATTCCGATGATGAAAATGGGTGTTGGTTGGTTCGAAACTGGTTCTGCCAATCGAGGGATGCTGTCTGCGGTAACCTCATCGAGATACATGTCGACCTGTCGCGGCACCGCATCATCATCAATGGGCTCGACCGAGTGGCGCGCCGCATTGCCTCGGGAAAAATGGGAGAATGCCTGAGCATGGTTCCCGCGCGCATCTTCGGCTGCCCCCAGGGCAAATTGCAGATTGCACAGATGTTCCGGATCGTCCGCGTGGTTCTGCAATGCTCGGCGAATCTCGGTAAAATCGCTATCTTCGAGCAGATTCGCGTCGATATCGGCTAAGCTCCACCAGCTACGCCCATGGTCGGGTTCAGCGGCCAGAGCGGTGCGATAGGCCGCGACAGCATCATTCTTGCGGCCGCCGAACCGCAGATTGTCTCCGTGATTAACCCAGGCTTCCGCTGAACTGGGATTCAGGTGAGTGACTGCCGCACTGGCCTCGATCGCGGCTGCGAAATCACTCTGATTGGCGGCAATCTTTGCCATCAGCTCCTGAACGCGGATGGCGTCGGGCATGCGGCGCGCCATCGGATCAAGTACTGCGCGCGCATCACCTAGCCGGTCAACCAAGGTCAAGGCATTGATCAGCAGAGTGCGAGCCAACAGATAGCTCGGTGCGCGCGCCAGCACCCCTTCAAGCATTGGGATCGCGCGTTCAGGAAGCCCAAGGGCAATCGCGGTCTCGGCAGAGAGCGTCACAGCGTTCAAATCGTCAGGATATTTCTGAAGATGTGTCGCAGCCAAGCGGCTGGCTGGTCCAAAGTCTCGCTCTCCGATCAGCCTCACCGTTTCCAGCAATGCCGGGATTTCCTTGCTGGCATCGATGGCCGCAATCTCAGCGCGCTGGGCCAGTTCCTTCTGTCCGAGGCGGCGATGCGCCTCAGCCGCAACGCGCAGCGCCTCGGGATCTCTTGGATTTCCAGCCAGATATTGCTGGATTCCGGTCAATGCATCGTTAGGCGCGGTCGCTGCCAAAGCCCACAAACGGGTTAGCTCTTGCACCATATCAGGTGTAGCCCAATATGGCGCGCAGTCCCGGCGCCGCGTAATCGACGAGCGCCTTCTGGACATCGTTCAGATGTTTGGGAAGATCCGCCATTTTGCCGGTCAGGTTTTCTTGCGCTGTCCCACTTCGGTTGGGATCAGATCCAACTAACACACGTGCGCGCCAGTCTGTAGGCAGATCAATACCGCAAGCTTCGAGCAATTTTTTGAAGTAGGCTTCGCTCTCATCGCAATCGAGATCACGAAGCGCCGCGATCAATTCCTCGTAGCGCACAAGAAATACATCTGTGCCAAGCCAAGCCACCGCGTTGTGGGTGTAGGTGACTGCCAAGCTCGGATTAGTACGATGGATACCAAAGATCACCATGTTGATCAGGTCTTCGGACGTGATCGGTGCACGTTTCAATATGTCGAGTTCGCCCGTAAATTCATTCGACATCATGAAGCGCGCTTTGGAAATCACCCAGCTATACGGATCGCGTACTAGCAGTATCTTGCGCGACTGGCTGACTGTGATTGCCGAAATGTCGGAAAAGAAGAGGTGGCCCCAGCTCAATTTCGCGGGCGGACTGTCGAAGGCGGCCAGATGCTGTTTCAGCGTGGCGTATTGGATGAAGTCTTGCTGGTACTGCTGCTGGGTGGGCACAAACATCCGAACAATGTTGCGCAGCAGGTGGCTGCCAGACTTGGGCACTGAATTGAGAAACAGGCCCTGCTGGAGCGGCACCTGATCGAATTCTCGATTGCGCTCGTCCAGATCGTCAGGCTTGAGATTGATTGTCTGCATTGCGGTCCCGGAAGTAGAAGTTACCCGGCTTATGTGCAAGGCTGGCAAGAAAAAGGGGCGGCGCACTAGCGCGCGCCGCCCCCGTTATTTTAGCCGTTACCCGAAAGGTCAGAACTTGGCCTTCGCGCGGATAAACGCACGGCGGCCAACCAGATCGTATTGCGAGACGAATGGCGTGGCACCAAATACCGTTGTCAGTCCCGAAACCTCTGGTGGCTTCCGGTCGAACAGGTTCGACACACCGGCAGTTATCTCGAACCGATCATTGATTTCCTGGGTCAGCGATACTCTGTGATAGAACACCGCAGGCGTTGAGGGGCGTACGCAAGGCGCAACGCCGCTATAGACTGTCACGGATTCCGGATCGTCATTGCACAGTTGGCCGAAGTCTTCGATGTACTGATCGACGCTCGACGACTTGCCGATAATGTCGAGACCATAAAGCAACGTGGTCCCATCCTTTTCCCAACCCAGATTGATGTTGGCCGTGAACTTGGGATCACCGACTTCGCCGTTCAGGTCGTCCGCCCCAAACACGTCAAGAATGGTGTCCTTGGTCTGGTATGTCGCCTGGCCGAGGAGCGAGAGCGAACCCAAGTTACCAAGGTTCTGACGAGCGCGGAGCGTAAAATCGAAGCCGCGGTTGTTTTGCTCGTCGATGTTTACAAAGCCAGTCCGGATATTCCTAACATTTAGCGGGTTGCCGTCCTGACCACGTTCGAACTGATCGCAAAGCGGATCACTGGGGAAACTCTCCGAATCGTAGCAGCCAAACAGGATGTCATAAGCTCCGAGACGGCGAATCTCGCCGCGGACGCGAATGTCAAAGTAATCGACTGTCAACGCAACGTCTGTATCCGCGCCAAATTGCGGTGTCAGAATGATGCTAGCGGTGAAGGCGCGCGATTTTTCTGGATCAAGTCGACCAAGACCACCAGAAGTGAAAACGTTTGCCTGGATTCCCGCACCACTAAGCGGCGGGTTCGTAGGAATTCCGTCAGCAACGCAGTTGTCGAACACGCGCTGCGGGATGACGTTGTCTGCGAGGTTTTGAACCAAATTGACGCACGGATCGATGCTGCTTTGACGGGCGGAGGTAACTTGACCGGCCAAAAACTGTTCGAACAGCGCAGGAGCGCGGAACGATGTGCCGTAAGTACCGCGAAGGCGGACCCAGTCGTTAACCTGCCAGTTGAGCATACCCTTGTAGGTCACATTGCCATTGGATGAATCGCTCACGCCATCTGAAGCACGGGTCGCCTTCACATTGGTGATCCGGGCTGCGCCCGACAGGGTCAATTCCTGAAAGAACGGTTTGTCGGCGAGTAGAGGAACTTCAACTTCGGCGAACAGTTCCTTGGTGATCTGCTTGCCTGCAGTTCGCTTGGACGAGAAAGCGTTGGCGAAAGCGTTGTCGACGATGTCGTCAGGGTTATTCGGATCGCCGCCGGGCACAACTGCATTGGTGATGTGGCCAGGTTGATCGTCGATCAGATCTTCGCGAAGAACACCGCCTAGTGCGAAGCCGATATCACCAGCCCCCCACAGATCAAACAGACGACCATTGGTCGAAACTTCGATGAACTTTTGCGTGTACAGCGTATTGCCGGTTTCCCATTCGGAGAAATAGTTGGCTTCTTCAGGGGTGAAGTCGCCCGCCATGATCCGCGGATCGACCCAGTTGATCTGGATACAGTCGCGATTGCTGAGTTCGGTGGTCTGGCCGGCACAGCCGTAACCATAGGCCCGGTCGGTCTGCATGCTGATCACGTCCTGCAACGTTTGCTGCAGGCGATACTCGCCTTCGGAACGGCTGTATTGGCCGTGGACGTCGAAACCGATCTTGTCGGTGATGTCACCCCTGAAACCAAGCACGCCGCGGTAATAATCCACAGTGATTTCCTGATCTGCCTGATCCAATATCCCGGTCGGGCTCAGGAACGCCACCGAACCCGGTGCCGAGCCCCAGCCTGGGAACGGATCGTCAAGATCGCCCGGCGCATATTGGCCAGTGTAACCAAAGTTGTAAAACTGGCGTTGGCCGTCGACGTAAGTGTTGCGGCGGTTAAAAAGCCCCTCACCATACAGCTCGATTGTGTCGGTTAGCTCGAAAGCCCCATCCACATAGGCGGTGTAGCGGTTGGTCTGAGGAATGACCGACGATTTCTGCTCGAACGGGTGATACCCATTGACCACTGCGTCGCTTGCCGGAGTACGGCGACCGACCGGGAACCAGCCCGCAGGGGCTGACACGTCAAACGGTGCCACGGCGGGGCCAGCAGGAGGGACGAAATTGCCGAGACCGCCGCCGTTGCCGAGACCGCCAGGGTAATCGAATTGGAAAAGTGTGAAGATACCGTCTGTTGGCTGAACGTTGTTAGCGTAATACGCCCAGACATGGCCCCATGCGGTGCCATCGGTGCAGGCCAATTCGCCGTTGCGCGGATCCACAAGATCGATGCGCTCATCGCCATCGGCAGTGCTGAACAGATAGTCGTAATTACAGCCGAGATAATCCCGGTCCTGACGTTCAAGCTCGTTCTGGCGGTAATATTCCCCGGCCAGTGTAATATGCCCGCGGCCAAAGTCCTTGCCCCAGGCTGCACTGACGGAATATTCTTCGCCGCCGCCTTCAAATGGGGTGTTGACGAAGCCGTCGACGATCAGGCCATCGGTGTCCGTCTTCGTGAAGATGTTGACCACGCCGGCAATTGCGTCCGAACCATATACAGACGACGCACCGTCCTTCAGGATTTCAACACGGTCGACGAGCGAGCTCGGAATGACGTTAAGATCGAAGGCAGTAACAGCACCGCGAGTACCGGCCGGACCAGCCCGGCGGCCGTTAAGCAGCACGAGAGTACGCGACGCGCCGAGGCCGCGAAGCGAAACCGTTTGAACGCCCTGACCGCCATTTGCGATGGCATTGGATGAAATCGCCGAAGTGATCTGGCTCGAACCATTCGCGATGGGCGAGTTTTGAACTATTTCTGCGGTATCGCTGGCGCCCAACCGACGGGCAAGCTCAGGATCGATGATTTGAAGCGGCGAGGAGCTTGTCGTTTCATTGCGACGAATGCGCGAACCGGTAACCACGATACCGGTTTCGGCCACCGCGACGGGCGAAGTTTCGTCGATAATGACAACTTCGTCATCTGCGGGCTGAGTCCCGTCCTGCGCCATAACTGGCGATGCGAGCGTAACTGCTAATGCTGAAAGTCCGGCACTGCCAAGAAAGCGAGCGGTTCTACCCTTTACGAGTGAGAAGCGAGTATTCATGTGGTTTTCCCCATCTGATCGGCCCCGGACCCCTCCGAAGCCTTTTTCTGTGCATTCCTGCGAATAGATCTCAACTTTATTAGCTCAGGAAGGTTTGCGCAAGCCGGGCAGGCGCCAGATACGGACCAATTTATAAATATTGTGGTTTACCCGCAACAGGTTGAGCTATCCGTCAATACATTGATGGCGCGCTTATTGATTGTTTCTATCGGCTTTAGAAATTTGGGAAAAAATTCTGTCCGCTCGCAACTGGGGCAACGATTACGCGCACCGCGCCACATGGCTTGCAATGCGGTTTTCGGAAGGCGCCACTCTTGCTTCGCAACTGCACCCGGCGAGCATTCTTCCTGCTCGTCCGGCTTGAAGCTTCTCCTGCGATAAGCGCGGTCAACCATTGTGTCATATCCGGCCATCATTCTGATCCTTCTCGATACTTGCTCGATCACCGGGGGCGCTTGCATGGCGCTTCAACGTTTCATTGAGGCGGTCGTGCGACTTGCCACCCGCTATGGTGACCCCGATGAAGAGTGCCAGAAGCAAGATCGAGACAAAGATGATCGCTGAAATCATCACAATGGTCTCCGGTTTCAGTGATAGCTGATGATGGCAGAATCCATCTATACAGACTAATATCTATAATATAAAGATGATTTTTGATGTTTTATATATCAGGTGTTATAGATGATTACTTCACAGCAAATGCGCGCCGCCAGGGCCCTACTCGCCATTGACCAGAAGCAATTGGCTGCGCTCGCCGGTCTTTCGCTTCCCACAATTCAGAGAATGGAGGCATCCGGTGGGCAGGTGCGCGGTGTGGTGGACACGCTCGTCAAAGTCATCCGGGCATTGGAGAACGAGGGCATCGAGCTCATTGGCGACAATGCGCCAAGCACCGGCGGGGGCCGAGGGGTTCGTTTGCGTGAAAATATCGCGGGAAAATCCAATGGCAACGTCGCTTCCGCCCTGTTCGATCAGGCTGCCGCTGACAGCCCCGAGGGCTAAGCTCAGTGCAACGGTTCGAACCGAAAATCCTCACCACCATGCGAGAAGGTTATGATCTGGTCGGCTTTAAGGCTGACAGCATTGCCGGATTGACCGTCGCAATTGTTGCCTTGCCGTTGTCGATGGCATTGGCCATTGCTAGCGGCGCATCACCGGACAAAGGCTTGATCACGGCGGTTATTGCCGGGTTCTTAATCTCGCTTAATGGCGGATCACGCGTTCAGATCGGCGGTCCAACTGGTGCCTTTGTGGTCGTGGTGTTCAGCGTCATCGCGCAGCACGGCTATGATGGACTGTTGCTCGCCACGCTCATGGCTGGACTGATCCTGATTGTCGCTGGCTTGTTTGAGCTTGGGCGGCTCATCAAATTCATCCCCCATCCTGTAGTTACTGGATTTACCGCCGGGATCGCTGTGATAATTGCATCGAGCCAAGTGAAGGACTTTCTGGGTCTTTCAATGACGGATGTCCCGGCTGAATTTCTGCCCAAATGGCAAGCCTATCTCGGCGCATTTTCAACAGCGCATCTCTTGACTGTGAGCATTGGCGTGGGCGCTCTTGCAACGATAATGGCATTGCGGAAATTTGCACCGAAGCTGCCAGGATTCCTGATCGCAATCGCAATAACCTCGATTGTTGTTTCGATCCTGAAACTGCCCGTTGATACCATCGGCACCCGGTTTCCCGATATGCCCTCGGGCATTCCCATACCTTCCTTGCCTGAACTCTCATGGGCAAAGATCGCAGAAGTGCTACCTTCCGCCTTCATTATCGCCTTCTTGGCCGGGATTGAGTCATTGCTCTCTGCGACCGTTGCGGACGGTATGATCGGCACACGTCATCGGTCTAACCAGGAGCTGATCGCCCAAGGCGTCGCTAATCTTGGATCGGCTGCATTTGGCGGCCTGCCAGCAACCGGAGCAATCGCGCGCACTGCGACCAATATCAAGGCCGGTGCAAAAACACCGGTCGCTGGGATGATGCATGCCGTCTTCATATTGCTGTTCATCGTATTTGGCACTGATCTGATGGCCTTTGTGCCGATGGCCGCGCTTGCAGCCATATTGTTTGTGGTGGCATGGGGCATGAGCGAATACGATCGCTTCATCGCGCTGCTGCGGATGCCAAATAGTGATCGGGCGGTTTTGTTGCTGACCTTTGCGTTGACGGTATTGGTCGATCTGACCGTTGCTATTGGTGTTGGTGTAACGCTGGCATCGTTGCTGTTCATGGCGCGGATGAGCGAGACCGTCAGCGTGCAGAATGGTTCTGGCATCGATCAGGACAGTGACCTCGACGCGGATGATCTGAGCCAACGCGATGGCCTTCCCGAACATGTCGAAGTTTTTCGTATCAATGGGCCAGTGTTCTTCGGTGTTGCAGGCGAACTGCTCGATGCAATGCGCAAAATCGGCCGTAAGCCAAAGGCCATCATCCTTCGCATGCGCCTCGTACCGTTGCTCGATGCGAGCGGGGTCACCATGATCGAGGAATTCATCGCGCAGGCTAAGTTGTCGGGTGCGTCAATCATCCTGTCAGGCGTCCAGCCGCAGCCCCGCGAAATGCTGACTCGCGTGGGATTAAACGACAATGGGAGGGATCTTTTTCTTGAAAGAACCTATCCGGCTGCTCTGAAGCTGGCTGAGCGGCTTGCCGCCATGACCATTCGTTAGACGGCGATGATTGTCCGATTTTTCGACGATAACCAAGATCGGATGTCCGCTTGCTCTTGAATTCCGCAATTATAGCATCAATCATCGCGGCGGCTACCCTTCTGTTCTCCCGCCGGGTTTCACGCTCCCATGTCTGGCGCGCAACAGTCACGCCGCTGGCCTCCATCATCGGCAGTGGATTTCTTGTTCTCGCACCGATTTTGGTCTCTGCTTATGGTCGAAACGCGCCGCTTATAATGGCGGGCCTGTGCTTAGGGGCCTATTTGTTCGGGAGCGCGATCCGTTTCAGTATCGCTGAACGGAACAGCCCGAACCATCTTGAAGACGCTTTGGTCGAAAAAATGGAGATTGCCGCATCCTGGGCGCTGACCTTCGCGTTCATGATTTCTGTGGCCTATTATCTCAATCTGCTTGGCGCCTTTGGTGTCAGTCTCACCCCCTATGACAATCACCCCAATGCAAAGCTGCTGACCTCCGCGATTTTTCTGATCATTTTGGTTGTTGGCTGGACGCGCGGCTTCAAAGCCCTTGAAAAAATGGAATATGCTGCGGTTTCCGTGAAACTGGCTGTCATTGTTGGCCTGCTGGTTGGCCGGGCAAGTTATTTTTTTGGTTAGGCAATTGACCACTCGCTGTTCTTTGATCCACCACATTTGACAGGCTGGGCTGGGGTCACTGTGGCATTCGGGCTGGTGATCACGGTGCAGGGTTTTGAAACCTCCCGTTATCTCGGCATAGAGTATGATGCGGCCACGCGTATAAAATCAATGCGGGTCGCGCAGCTTCTCGTGTCCGCTATCTATATGATCTATATCTTTCTTTTTGCATTATCGTTTGACCGCAGCCAGTTTCTTTTGAGCGAAACAGCGATCATCGACATGATGGGAATTGTCACGCCAATCCTACCATGGCTTCTTGTGGCCGCCGCACTCTCAGCGCAATTCAGCGCCGCAATCGCGGATACCAGTGGCTCTGGAGGGTTAACTGCCGAATTGACCAAGGGCCGGGTTAAGCCTCACCTTGCATACGCTTTATTGGTGTCCATCGGTCTCTTATTGACTTGGAGCGCGAACGTTTTCCAGATCATCAGCTATGCTTCGCGCGCCTTTGCGCCTTACTACAGCTTGCAGGCCGTCATCGCCGCTCGTCGGGCCTATCTCCTCCCGGATCAACAGTGGAAAGCCGCCGCATTCGCAGTGCTAGCACTTTTGGGATCGATGATCGTCTTGTTTGGTAATTCTGTAGAAGGGTAGATCGGCGTGTCCGCTGTGGCGCGTCCATTCACAAAAGCGGATGGTCCGCTTCCCACCCACTTTCGGACATTTAGCGGCTTGGTGCATTCACCAAAAGCAGACTGTCCGCTATTCGTAGTTTTGAGATATAAGCGGTCAGTCCGCTAACGACCCAGAATCAGACATTCAGGCCTGCCCCAGATCAGTCCGATAGCGGACATTCGGCAAAAAAATAAAGCGGCGAAGTTAACCCCGACCCCACACGGCAGTTGCCATGCAAGATCGGGGTGATCGATTAGTCTTAATTCAGGCTATAAAGTCCCTCGCTGTCACGCACCCAGACGCTCCTGAAGCGACACAGCGCCGTTCTCGCCAATTAAGCCAAGGCGCGCATTTCTGACCGGCTGGGCTGCTGCTACCAGTTCGCCGCAATGTCGCCTCTCGTCACCTAGGCCGGGCAGTGATCGGGGCCCCTCTTCCTCCAATGCTGGTAGCATGGCCACTCTAATGGAGAACCCGCACGAGATGGACCAGTGGTAAGGGCAGGCGATGCGCTTGGCGAAGGCGCCGGGTTTTGCGAAGGCGATGCGCTTGGCAGAGGGACAGGCAGCGAGCTTGGCGTAGCGGCAGGCAGAGCGCTCTTGTCCGACTGAGCCTCAGTGGAGGCCGGCAAGAAAAGCAACGAGGTCGAAAGCGCAAGGATCCAATGTCGTGTTAATAACAGCTGAGGCACGCGCGCCACTCCTTCTTGAGTGCTGCCCGAATTACAGAGCAGAAAGAAGCGACCCGTAACGTGGAATACCACGTGACGCTGAGAACGATAGACTTGTTATGAAAGATTGCAAGGTTACGTGCTCCGCGCCTGCTCGCGGTGCTGCGAGGCAAATGTGCTGCCACACCTATTATAAGGTAATCTAGGGCAGCCGCCGTGCCAGTCTCAAAATTTGGGGGTTTTCTGCCGTTTTCTATCGGTACCGCTGCTATTGAAACTTCACCGAAAGCCTTCCCCCGGTGAAGTTTCAAAATGCGGCCATCACTCTTCAGGGTGGGGTCGCGGGCAATAAGGGTCCACGATCAAGTCGAGGCCAACCCAAATGCCGATCAGGCAATGCTCAAACAGGCCCAGATACATGGTGTCTGCCGTGCGTCCCCAATTGGGCCGTTAGCTGACCAGCTGCTTTTCGGTATGCATTGTGGCGGTTGGAACGGCAAGAAATGGGTGGTTTTGCAGACGGTCCGCTTTTGGGCTGGTAGCCCTGCGAAGCGGAAATTCAATCTCTTTTGAAAATCGATCCGCCATTCCACGCTACTGACCTTGACCCATTGAATAGCCCCGTTCGCCATCGAAGGTATACAATAGTTCCGTTTTGATGAAATCCAGACCGGATCGGTGGATTTTGCCGAGCAGTTCAAGCACCATCGTCTTGTTGAACTGCTTTTCAGGCAGCGCCTGAAAGCGGCAGCGCCAATGATCGGTGTGAAAGGTCTCGGGAACGCCGCGGGGCCATACCATGACGCCGCGATTGGTGATCATGGTTAGCAAAAGCAGGCGCGTTTCCCCTTGCTGAAGCTTTGCGGCAATCTGCTCGACCGCCTCAGTGGATTGCACGAACACATCGACCCCCACCAGTTCCTTATGGGCAGGTTCGCGACGGACCGCGCCGGGAACAGCGAATTTGCGCCCTTCCTTGGGATAGGCGATCACGGGCAACGTCGACGGTTTTTGCCCCAGCCGTGCGATAATTGCATCGGCAAATGCCTCTGTGCCGACCGTGTGTGTGGACAGATCGTCCGTAGAAATATCACCTGTATGAATACCGTCCTCAATCGTCTTGAGCCAAGCATTATGCAGCCGCTCCGCCACTTCGGGCTGGCCAATATGGACCATCATCATAACGCCCGCGAGGATGAGCCCTGACGGATTGGCAACACCTTGCCCCGCCAGATCTGGCGCCGAGCCGTGTATCGCCTCGAACATGGCACCGTGCTCGCCGATATTGGCTGATGACCCTAAGCCGACCGAACCGGTGATCTGCGCGGCGACATCGCTCAAGATATCACCGTAAAGATTGGGCATCACGATGACGTCGAACCGCTCCGGCGTATCCGCCAACCGCGCCGCGCCGATATCGACGATCATGTGTTCGGCTTCGATATGTGGATATTCCACGGCAATTTCGTCAAACACCTTGTGGAACAATCCGTCAGTGAACTTCATGATATTGTCTTTGGTGAAGCAGCTGACTTTCTTGCGGTCATGAGCCTGCGCATGTTCGAAGGCATAGCGGACGATTTTCTCGCAGCCCGGACGACTGATCAGCTTGAGGCATTGATACACCTCGTCGGTCTGGCGATGCTCGATCCCGGCATAAAGATCCTCCTCATTTTCGCGGATGATCGTCACATCCATGTCGGGATGGCGGGTAGCGACGAACGGTGCGAACGCCGTGCAAGGCCGCACGTTCGCATACAGGCCGAGCGACTTGCGAATGGTAACGTTGAGGCTTTTATAGCCGCCGCCTTGCGGAGTGGAGATCGGTGCCTTGTAGAACACTTTGGTGCGCCGCAGACTGTCCCAAGCGTCCGCGCCGATGCCGGAATTTTCCCCTGCGAGATAGGCCTGTTCGCCAATATCGACGTTCTCGGCCGCAATGTTCGCTCCGGCGGCCAGCAGCACCTTTAGTGATGCCCTCATGATCTCCGGGCCGATACCGTCGCCATAGGCCACGGTAATCGGCACTGCCTGATCGCTTGACCCCTCCCAAACCTGCGGTGTCTGGGTGTGCGTTTGATCATTCTGCAACATCGTGTCTGCTCCTGTCAGGGTGATACGCAGCCGCCCTAGCCATTCTGTTGCCTTTACGATAATTGATAGTTCTTTACCGTTGTATTGAGGATTGCAATATTGACCAAGAGTACGGGTATCCCTCCTGTGATCGACACCAATCTGTTGCGCACATTCGTTGCGATCGTGGATTGCGGAAGCTTTTCGGGCGCAGCGGAGCGTCTGCTGCGCGGTCAATCGGCGGTGTCTTTACAGATGAAGCGACTTGAAGACCGGCTTGGAACGCCGCTTGTTGAACGCAGCCGTCAGCGGATCACTCTGACACCCGATGGCGAGCTTATTGTCGATCATGCCCGCCGCATTCTGCAATTGAACGAAGAGCTGGTGGAACGCATCGCCGAACCCGAACTGTCCGGATTGGTACGGGTCGGCGCGCCGGAAGATTTCGCGACGACGCATTTGCAGGAAGTGCTTGCCAAATTTGCGCACAGCCATCCCAAAGTCGTCCTGGAAATGACTTGCGAACTGACAATGCAGTTGTTTGACCGGTTCGCTGCGGGCGGTCTCGACCTGGCCCTGGTCAAACGGGAACCCACCACTGCCCCTACCGGTCGGCTCGTTTGGCGTGAAACGCTCGTGTGGGTTGGAAACCGGGACATCGAGGATGCCGCAAACTCTGTCAGCCTCGTCGTTTCCCCGGTTCCATGCGTTTACCGCAAGAGAGCGACCGATGCACTGGATAAGGCCCGGATTGACTGGCGCATCGCCTATACTTGCGGTGCGCTTGCCGGAAGCCTTGCAGCCGTTCGCGCGGGTATGGGCATAACTGTGCTGCCCAAAATTATGGTCCCTACAGATCTGGTCATTCTCGACCCGGCGGGGGATAAGCTGCCTATTCTGGACGATACGGAAATTGCCCTGCTGGAAGCGGCCCGAAACAGCCCGCCCGCAGCGCGATTGCGTGAGGTGATCGAACATGCTCTTCATCGCGGAAACGTATAGCTCGCGATTGGCTTTCGTTCATAAACTGCAAGAGGATGTCGATGTCGGCGAACAGGAACGTTGCGATACAGGCCCTACGTCCACACATGGGTCGTGAGCGGCTACCCACCAAAATGGCTTCAGCCCCTCACCATGATCCTACCGGCATCAGCCGGTCAGTTGTTCAGAATATAGTGTCATCTGATATATAAATCCGCGCAAAGCTGCCAAATACAAATTTCTAAGTTCAATATTTTCGATCTCAGTATCCTGATTAAGTCATTGAAAATATATTACTTAGTTTTCGATCAGACACTTAGTGTAGACGGACCCCTTGAGATCAAGGGTTGCAATACGAGCAGTTCTGCGGCGATGTCTTTTGGAGGCCATCCCGGCGTGGCTGCTCTTCGCGGTGGCCGCAGGAGGTGCAGCTGAATACTCTAAACCGAACTATCCCGGTCGGTGTACCGCAAAGCTCGCAGGGTAAACCCTTGACCGTTCCCGTCTGGCCCCAGCCGGGCGCCGCACACGCCGGACAAGGCGTCGCCAGACGGCGGGCCAGCCGGAACGTGAGCCGGCGGATGCCGGCCATTCGTGTGGGATTGAGATCAGCGCGCATGTCAGTTTCAACCCATGCTACCCCTTCGTCCGAGATCGTGGTAGCCTGCGCGATGGCTGCCTTTAACCTGTTGATCGACACGACGCCCTTCTCGACCGGCACGCCGGGTCCGCCGGATGCCGCCCGGACAATCAAAGCGTGTGATGGGAAACTGACGGCGGGCAGCCAGTCCGCGAGTTCGTCGATGTTTCGTGCCTCGCGATGACCGTAATTGGTCCGCTCGTCCAGAAAGCTTTCGGTGACAACAAAGCCGCGTTCGTCGTCGACGAACATCATGATTTCAATGCCCGCCGGGACAAACGGGATGAAGGGATGGGCGCCGAAACTGCCTTCGCTGGCGAGGCCGAGGGGAAGGCCGGTCGCGGCCATGCCGAGGCGGGCCTTGTGTTCGCAGACTTCCAGGGTGGTTCCAAGCCGCGTGACCTCGCCGGAAAACGTGCCAAGCAAATCAGTATCAAGATCAACTGTTGTTACAATATCGAGACCGAGCGCGAAGCGAAGCGGGCGCGCGATCACGCATTCCTTGCTGTGTTTGGTCGCCAGACTTGCCTGCCGCTTATAATAGGGCGACATCTCCTCCCTCCTCATCGACTTGACCGGTGAAGCGCCACGCGAGCGTCTCTCCGGCGTGAAATGGAACGACGTGCGTCGAGGCTGCCGGAAAGATGTCCGGGACCCGGCTTGAGGTCCGCTCGAGCAAGATTTTTGAGGTATTCACAGGCAGGCCATAGAAGCGCGGACCGTTTTCCGATGCAAAGGCCTCAAGGCGGCTTAGCGCACCCTCTTCCTCAAACGTCTTCGCATAACTTTCGAGCGCGAAAGGGGCGTTGAAGATGCCGGCACAGCCGCAGGCAGATGCCTTGTCGCCAACGGCGTGCGGCGCCGAGTCGGTACCGAGAAAGAACTTCGGCGATCCCGACGTTGCCGCCCGCCGCAAGGCGAGGCGATGCGGCTCGCTCTTTGCGACCGGCAGGCAATAGAAATGCGGGCGGATGCCGCCCTTGAACATGGCGTTTCGATTAAAATCAAGATGATGGGGCGTGATTGTCGCGACGATATTCGGGCCACCGGACTCGACGAAAGCGACCGCGTCCGCCGTCGTGATGTGCTCGAAAACCACTTTGAGGGCGGGAAAGTCGGCCATGACCTTGGCGAGGATACGGTCGATGAACACGGCCTCGCGGTCGAAGATGTCAACATGATCTTCGGTGACTTCGCCGTGCAACAATAACGGCATGCCAATACGCTCCATCGCTTCGAAGACACGGTAGATATTCCTGAAGTCGGTGACGCCCAGAGCAGAGTTGGTGGTCGCATGCGCCGGATAGAGCTTGCAGGCAGTGAAGACGCTTTGCGAGAAGCCTCGTTCCACCTCCGCCGGGTGGATGTCGTCGGTCAGGTAGCAGGTCATCAAGGGCGTGAAGTCCATGCCCGGCTCAAGCGCGGCAAGAATGCGTGCACTGTAGGCTTTGGCCGCAGTGACAGTGGTCACCGGCGGATCGAGGTTCGGCATCACGATAGCGCGGGCAAACTGGCGGGCAGTGTAGGCGACGGCGGCATTGAGCATCGGCCCATCGCGCAAATGCACGTGCCAATCATCCGGCCGCCGAATGACCAGGCGCTCAATGGTGACGTCCGACGTTTTCGCCTCCGTCGCCCTTAGAGCCCGATCCGAAAGTAGTTGAGCAATACCAGGCATTTATGATTCAGCCGTCTGTGCGAGCAGAAGGATTGTATCATGGCATGGACAGATATTGCCCGGCGGGAACATAGCCGGGAA
>Ga0105054_10005665_pt1 | contig 17833 bp, 7 predicted proteins | sample BON02_FD_78091 | JGI IMG/M metagenome (GOLD analysis project Ga0105054, IMG submission 78091) | Freshwater microbial communities from Lake Bonney liftoff mats and glacier meltwater in Antarctica - BON-02 (megahit assembly) | ecosystem: Environmental > Aquatic > Freshwater > Ice > Glacier...
AGCCGAGGGGCTGCATATCAGAGCGGTCGAGTCAGGGCCAACCGAGAGAGGAAGAGATGCCGTAGGGGGTTTTTTTTTTTTTTTTTTTTTTGGCGGCGCTTTTGCCCGAGCGAGGGCGGCCTTGCGTTTCCCCCCCCACCTCCCCTTTCACCGCCTCCGCCCCCCGTGTCAACAACAACAACACGTGTCTAACTCACCTCTTGTGCCCGAATCAACAATCACCCCCCACAACCCCTACAAAAAAACACGCAAAACAACAACATGCGAAAAACTCGACGACGCAAAAAAAACGCAAAAAAAAAAACCAACGCAAAAAAACGACAATCAATCAGAGTTCTGCTGCAACGGCACGGTCGTCGACGACCCCGAGCTCGGGCAGGTGATCCAGCTGCAGGGGGACCAGCGCAAGAATGTGGTCGACTTTTTGACGGCGGAGAAGCTCGTCAAGAAGGACCTGATCAAGGTGCACGGGTTTTGAAAAGCAAGGGAGGGGGGGCGGCGGCGGCGGCGGCGGCGCGTTTCGGCCGGCGGCGGCGGCGCGCGTTTTTTCCGGGCGGCGGCGGCGCTCGGGGGCGGAGGGTGTTTGCCTTTCCTTCTTCTTCCCCCCTCTTCCCGCCGGCCGCGCCCTTTCCCCCAGCCGCCCCCCTCCCCCCCCCCCATTCGCACACACACGACAGTCCTACAGACGAGCAAGCGGGTCGTCGGATCGGGCGTTCCTTTCCTTCGGGGCAAGGAGGGGAGCGCGAGTGCGAATTTTTGACTGTTTGAGCGAGCGTCGTCGTTTTTTTTCCTCTCTCTTTTTTTTGCTTTCGTCCGGCGTGTTGTCGGCGCCAAGACGGGTGGCGCGGCCCGGCCCGAGGCGCGCGTCGGGGGGGCGGCGGCCGGCTGGACCAGACGTCTGACAGGACGCCCCCTCTCGGCCGACTCGACCCCCCGCGCGCGCCAGTTGGCCCGCCGCCACTGAAGACAAAACAAAAGACGGAAGAAACCAAAAGACGCAACCGACGGAGGCGCCCTCCTCGCCCGCCCGCTTGCCCGCCCGCCCGGCCTCTGATTCCTCTTTCCCTCCTCTTTATCTTCCACGCATGTAATTTAGGCGCACCCTCAGAAGACGCGCACGTCTCAAACACACACGGCACATCCCAAGTTGCTTTACAACACCAGGGGTGGCGCGTCCGTCCGTCCACAAGTCCCCTCTCTCTCATTGCTCACCGCCGGCGCTTGGCGGCGCCCGCCGCCGCCCTCGCTGGCGCCCCCGGCGCGCCGCCGCGCGGCCTCGGCGCAAACGCCGCTGCCGCGCCCCTCCCGCCCCCCGCGCGCGCCGCCTTGTTGGCCTCCTTGCGCAGCCGGTCCTCGCTGCGCTTCTCGGCCTCGGTCAGCTGCTCGCGCCCGCCCTTGCGCTTGCCGAAGACGCTCCCCACCGCGGGCAGCGCCTTGAGCGGGTCGCGCGGCGCGGCCTTGCCCTTGCCGCCGCCGCCGCCGCCGTTCCCGCCGCCGCCGCCGCCGCGCCGGCCGATTTTTTTCGCCGCCGCCTTTTCCTTCTTGGCCTCTTTTTGGCTGCGCACGCCCGCGGCCGCGCGCAGGTACGCCGGCAGGTTCTTCAGGTGCGGCGCCGCCCCGCCGCCCACGGCCCCGCCCCCGCCCGCGCGCGGCAGCACGGCGCGCTCGGCGCGCAGCGCGGCCGCCTCGGCCGCGCCGCGGGCGTCGGACGCCGCGCCGCTGCTGCCGCCCTCGCCGCCGCCGCGCCGGCCGCCGCCGTTTCCGCCAGCCCCCGAGAAATATTCTTTTAGGCGCGCCGAGTTGAGCAGCTCGCGCCGCAGCTCGGCCGCGCGCGCCTCGCGCACCACGCGGCGGGTCAGGGAGCGGGCGACGTCCTCGCCGCGGTACCGAAGGGCGTCCAGGGCCGAGGCGGGCAGGCGCCGCAGGGCGGGCAGGCGGTCGGGGCCGGCCTTGCCCTTTTTGCCGCCGCCCTTTTTGCCCTCGCCCTCGCCCTTGCCGCCGCCGCCACCGCCGCCCTTGTTCCCCTCTTCGCTCTTCGGCGCGTCCCCCTTTTCGAGGGAAGGAAGCGCCGCCGCGTCCGCCACCGCCGCCTTCTTGGCGCCGCCGCCGCCGCGCTTGCCGCGCTGGCGCCGCTTGGCGCCGTCCTCCTCCTGCGGCTGCTGCGGGTCGGCCGCCGCCGCCGCCGCCGCGCCGTCGGCGCCGTCGCCGGCGCCGTCGCCCTCGCCGCCCGCCGCCGCCGCCGCTGCGTCCGCCGCCCCCGCTGCCTCGGCGGCCTCCTCCTCCTCCGGCTCGTCCTCCTCGCCGCCGGACGACGACCGCTCCTCCGGGCCCTCCTCCTCGCCGCTCCCCGACGCCGACCCCTCCGAAATCCCCTCCTCCTCCTCCTCCTCCCCGAGCGAAAGCAGCGCCCCGCCGCCGCCGCCCGCCGCCGCCGCCGCCCGCCCGCCGCCCGCCGCGCCGTCCCTCGCCAGCGCTGCCCGCAGGAGCGCCTCGAACGCGTCGTCCTCTCCCGGGCACAGCAAAGTGATCGCCTCCCCCCTCTCTCCCGCGCGCCCCGTGCGGCCCACGCGGTGCACGTACCCGGACACCGTGGGCGGCGGCTCGGCGTTGATCACCGTGCACACGCCCTTGAAGTCGATGCCGCGCGTGACGCCAAACTCGGCGTCGCGGTGCTTGGCCTCCTGCGGCTGCTGCTTTTCCTTCTTTTGCTTTTGCTTGGGCGGCGGCTTGGCCGCCGGGCCGCGCTTTTTGCTCGCTTTGCCGCCGCCGTCATCGTCGTCCTCGTCCTTGCCCGCGGCGGCGGCGAGGAGGGCGCGCTGCTGCTTGAGCTGCCGCCGCTTCTGCTCCCGCTGCTGCTCGGCGCGCTTGCGCTTGGAGCCGACGGCGGCGGCCTCCTCCTCGTTCTCGTCCTCGTCCTCGTCGTCGCCGCCGCTCTCGCTCTCGCTCTCGTCGTCGTCGTCGTCGCTCTCCTCCTCCTCCTCCTCCTCCTCCTCCTCCTCCCGCCCGCCGACGATCTGCCCCTCCCCCCGCGCGTCGTCCGTCGCGATCATCACGTCGAACAGGCCGCGCCGGAACGCCGCGAGCGCGTGCGAGCGCGTGTTGAGCGGCAGCGCGCTGTTGAGCAGTCCGGGCTTGAGGCCGAACGCCTCTAAAAATAGCCGCAGGCGGACGCCCGCGTCGACCGAATTGACGAAAATCAAAGTTTTCGGGCGGACCACGCCGGGCAGCCGCAGCATGGCCAGCACGGCGAGCATGCGGTCGCCCGGGCCGCGGGGCAGCCGGACGCAGTAGTGGCGGATGGTCGAGGCGGCGCCCGAGCCGCCGGCGCCCAGGAGGGACGACGAGGCGCCGCCGCCGCCGCCGCCGCCGCCGCCGCTCGCGCCGCCGCCCGCCGCGCCCGCGCCCCCCAGCAAGTTGAGAGACACCGGGTTTCGGAGCACCAGGCGCGTCAGGTCCTCCACCTCGCGTCCGCTCGTCGCCGACAGCAGCAGGGCCTGGCAGCCGCGCGGCAGGGCCGGGACGAGCGCGGCCAGGTCGCCGCCGCCGCCGTAGGCCAGGAGCAGGTCGGCCTCGTCCAAGACCAAGAGCCTGAGCCGCGAGAGATCGGCGACGACGGCGGCGGCGGGTTTGTCGGCGGCGGCGGCCGTCGGCGGCGCCGCCGCGCCCGCCGCCGCGCGCTGCCGTTGCTGCTGCTGCTGCTGCTGCTGCTGCTGCCGGGAGGGGGAGGAGGCGGCGCCCGCGCCCGCCGCCCCGCCGCCGCCGCCGAGCAGCGACGGCGCCGCCGCCAGCCATCCCGCGCGCAGCGCGAGCGCGGCGCGGCCCGGGGTCGTCACGACAAGGGCGCCGGCGGCGGCGGCGGCGGCGCGCATGGCGCCGGGCGCGTCGGCGACGAGCGCGGTCGCGGACAGCAGGTGCGGGGGGAGGCCCGCGGCCGAGGACAGGCCGCGGGCCTCGGCGGCGATCTGCTCGCAGAGCTCGCGGGTGGGCGCGAGGATGAGCACCTGCCACGCGTTCGAGGAGGAGGAAAGAGCGTTGCCGTTTGCGCCGCCGCCGCCGTTTCCGCCGCGGCCGTTTCCGCCGAGGAGGGCGGCGGCGGCCGGCAGCAGGTAGGCAAGCGTCTTGCCCGTGCCCGTGCGCGCGCGCGCGACGACGTCCTTGCCCGCGATGGCGGCGGGGACGACGGCGGCCTGCACGGGCGTGGGCAGGGCGAGGCCGCGCTTGAGGAGGCCGCGCACCAGGCGCGCGTCAAGGCCGAGGTCTCCCCACGCGGCAGGGGGAGAGGGCGGAGGATCGTCTTCCGCCATCGGCGCGACCCCTGGCTCCTGCGGCCGCTCCGCCGGCGCCGCGACCGCCTTCTTGGCGGCGCGCGCGGCCGGCTTGGCCATCATGGCAGTAGTACGATGCGCGCGCGATTCGAGGGGCTTGGTTTGGATTGGCGTTCTCTCGCGGAGCAAGTCTTTCGCAACAGGCGGCGCGAAACGGCAAACGCGCGTGGACGTCGGCTCTCTCGGCGCAATGGATGGTGGTGTCTCGATCGAGTGTGGTAATGGACAAAAGAGGGTCTCCGGCGCGCGCGCTCATGAAAGGCGCGGCTTGGAGCAGGTTGCCGTCGCCGGCGAGAGAGAGCGACCGAGCGACGGAGCGACCGGCCGAGCAACAGATCGGCGGCGGCGGCCGCCCCGCGCGATTGCGCGTCTACCAAGGGCGGCCGTCACCGCCCGCTGTGCGGCACACAAGATCCAGATAGACGTGGTGGCGCCCCCTCTCTACACTACCACTGCCCTTCACTGGCAGAGAGCGCAGATACGTCCCCCGATTCATATATTCTTCGCGCGCGTCCGAAAAAAACGCAAAACACACGGTCGCGCGACGCCCCCCCCCTCCGCGCGATGACGGGAGCGCGCCGCCCCTGGTGGGCCGACGCCGCGCTTGAGCGGATGGCCGCGGAGAGGCCGCCGGAACCGGACGTCCCGTGGGAGGCGCGGCGCGCGCCGCGCCTCGAGCTCACGGCGGCGAGCGGGGGCGGCGGCGGCGGCGGCGGCGGCGCGCCATTGGCATCGGCCGCGCTCGTCCTCCGCGCGCGAGTGAGCGCGGCCGCCGCGCCCGGCGCCCCGCTGCCCGCGGCGCCAAGGGGGCGCGGCGTCACGGCAAAGGGGGCGCTGGCCCTGTTCCCTGGCGGGGGCGGCGGCGACGGCCCGCGCGTCGAGGCGCGCGGGTCGTTGCGCAAGCGCATGCTCCTCGGGCGGCGGCGGGCGGGCGGCGGCGGCGGCGGCGGCGACGACGACGGCGACGACGACGACGAAGAAAACGGCGGCGGCGGCGGCGGCGGCGGCGGCCCATTCTCTTCCCGCCTGACCGCCGACCTCACCGCCAAGATCTTCGCGCCCCCGCCGGACCTCGCCGCGCCCGGGTCTCCGGGGGGCGAGGGCCGGAGTGACCCGCGGCAGGCGTCGCTGCCGCCCGACCCGCGTGTGCTCCTCTCGCTGACCGCCCGCCGCTCGTTTGCGCTGCGGCCGCCGCCGCCGCCGCCGTCGCCGCCGCCCGCCTGCCCCGCCCGCCCCCCGCCCTTGCCTCGCGTTGAAGGAAGAGGGGCGAGGGGCTTGGAACCGGCGTGGCGCCTCGACGTCAAGGCCGGCGCGGCCCTGGACCCAGTGGAGCAGGCGCTGCTGCCGGCCGGGCACGCGCGGCTGGTGCGGAGCTTTGGCGGCGGCAACAGCGACGGCGGCGGCGTCGGCGGCGACGGCGGCCAAGGCTGGGGGCAGCGGCTCGTCTCTGTCAGCGTGGGCGCCGACTGGCCCGCCGTGGCCCCCACGACTTTTTTCGCCGCGTCGGGGGCGCGCGCGGGGACGCCGCCGCCCTCGGCCGCCGCTGACGCGGCCCGGGAGGCCAGCGCCGCAAAGAGCGAGGGCGCGACGAGCGCGGCCGACGGCGGCGGCGGCGGCGGCGGGACCGCGGCGCGACTGTTTGGCGAGGCGCGGGAGGAGCTCGCGCGGCGCGTCCGGGCGGCGCCCGCGGCCGCCGCGCTCGGTTCCGTGGGCGGGGGGGCGCTCGCGCGCGCGCTGCTGCCCGTGCCGCCCGCGCCGCCGCTCGGCCCCCTGCTGTTGCTGCCGATGGCGGCGGCGGCTTCGCTCGCGCGGGCGTTGCGCCGGCAGCGGCGGCGGCGGCGGCGGCGGCAGCCAGGAGGCGACGGCGACGGCGGCAGCGGCGAGGACGGCGGCAAGCCCGCGCCTCTTTCTTCCAAGGAGCAGCAGCAGGCCGACGCGTCGACGCCCGTCCCCGCGGCGCCCTCCAAGCGGCGCCCGTCCGCCGCCGCCGTCGCGGGAGGGTCGGCGGCCGCGACGCCCCGGCGGCGGCGCGTGCCCCGCCCGACGGCAGAGGAGGAGGTGGAGGGCGCGCCCGCCGCGTCGGCGGCGGCAGCGCAAGAGGAGCAGCAGCGGCGGCCCGAGCAGGCGGCAGAGCCGCAGGCGCAGCAGGAGGCGGGGCAGCAGCAGCAACAGCCGCAGCAGCACCAGCAGCAGCAGCAACAGCCGCAGCAGCAGCAGCAGCAGCGCCCGTCGGAGGAGGGAGGACCGGCGGGCGGCGGCAGCGGCGGCGGCGAAGGCGACAGAAGCGGCGAGAGCGACGAGGCGGAGGAGGAGGAGGAGCGCCCGCTCGTCCTCAAAGCCTCAATGGCCGCCCGCCGCATGGCCGCCCGCCGCCGCGCCGCCGCCGCCCAGCAGGTGTCGCGCGCCGCTCCCCAGGCCGCGCGCCGCGCCCCGCGCCGCGCCAAGGACGACGCGCGCCCCGCGCCGGCGACGCTCGCCGGCAGGGCCGGGCGCTGGCTCGAGGACCGGCTCGCCGCGGCGCCGCTGCCGCGCCCTCTGCGGCGGGCGGCGCGGCGCGCGCTCGCCGCCGCGCGCGCCGCGTCGGGCGCGGCCCTGGGTGCGGGCGCGCTGGCGGCGGTGGGCGCGGCGCGATGCTGGGACGCCGTGCGCGGGGACGTGCACGTCGAGGTGGCGGTGCGCGAGGCGGCGCCCTTCTTCCGGCCGGGCGCGGCGGCGGCGGCGGCGGCGGCGGGCGGCGGCGGGAGCGGCGGAGCGGCGGCGGCGGCGGCGGCGGCGGCGGCGGCGACGACTCGGATCCGATACAAGCACGGGCGGCTGCAGCTGCTGCGAGACTTTTAGGGAAACGAGGTAAGATTGAGACGAGGCGTGTAAACATGCGACACGTGATTTCACGTCATCTGTGTGGCGTGCTCGCACGGGGGGGTTGGTGAGTGAAGAAAATGCGGCGGCGCCTTTTTTGGGGCGGCGGCGGCAGCAGCAGCAACAGAAGCAGGAGCGGCCGATTCCGAGAGATGAAATGAAATGAAATGAAATGAAATGAGAAAAGAAACGAAGGAACAGCAAAACATCTCCGTTCCCCTTCAGATCTCGCACAAGACGGCCAGCCGCCCGCGCTGGAGCCGCACGGACCACGCGTCCGCGGACAGCTTGACGTACGGCCACGCGCGCCAGAGCGCGCCGCCGGGGCCGCCGCCGCGCCCGCCGCCGCCCGCCGCGCCCGCCGCGCCCGCCGCGCCCGCCGCGCCCGCCGCGGCCCCGCCGAACGCCCCCGGCCCCCCCGCGAGCGCCGCGTCGAGCGCCCACTCCAGGGCGTCGCCGTCGGCCGCCGCGCCGCCCAGGCCTAGGGGACGCAGCGCGGCGTCCGCCGCGCCGCCCAGCAAGAGGGCGTCGGCGGCGGCGTCGTCTGCGTCGTCGTCGCCGTTGCGGCCGCCGCCGCCCGCTGCCGCCGCCGCCGCCCCTGCCGCCGCCGCAGCCTGGTTCCCGTCCCCTCCTCCTCCCGCCCGCAGCCGCAGGCCCGTCGCCGCCCAGTCCAGCCCCACGCTCAGGCGGAGGTCGCGCCGGCGCGCGCCGCCCTCGCCCGCGCCGCCGTACCGGTAGGCCTTGAGGCGCAGGCCGCCGCCCAGCGCGGCCGGGAGCTCGGCGCGCCGGAACGCGCCGCCGCCGCCCGCCGCCGGAACGCGCCGGAACGCGCCGCCGCCGCCGCCGCCCGCCGCCGCGTCTGCTGCCGCTCCTCCTCCTCCTCCTCCGCCAAAGGGCGGCGACGGCCGCCGCCGCGCCGACACGCGCGCGGGCTCGACCGCGCCGCACGCCTTGGCCGTGAGCCACACGTCCGTGTCGCGCGTGCGCCGCAGCACCTGCGGCAGCTTGCGCGCCGTCAGGACGTACGCCAGGCGGCCGCCGCCGCCGCCGCCGCCGCCGCCGCCGCCGCCAAACGCGCCGCCGCCGTCGCCGCCAAACGCGGCCGCCGCCGCCCCTCCTGCTCCCCCCCCCCTACCGTACGCGTTCGCCCGCCCGCCCGCGAACGCCGGCGGCCCCCGCGCCGGGCACGAGGTGACCGACAGCCCGGGCGACAGCCGCCAGTCGCGCCCGCCCAGCAAGACGCGCCACCCGGCCGGCAAAAGGAGCGATCCAGCCTCCGCCGCCGCTGGTGCCGCCGCCGCCGCCGCCGCTCCCCCGTTGTTCCCCTCGCCGCTCGCCGCCGCGCCGGCCACAAACGAAGGCACGGGCGAGGAGTCCCAGTGGCGCGCCAGCGTGCCGCGGTACTCGTACGCCCCCGTCCCCGCGTTCAGGCTGCCGCGGTACCGCGCCTCCAGCCGGCTGCCCAGGGCCGCGAGCGCGCGGCGCGCCCGGCCGCCGCCGCCGCCGCCGCCGCCGCCGCCGCCGCCGCCGCCCGACGCCGCCGCCGCCGCCGCCGCCGCCGCCGCCGGCGGCGCCTCCAAAGCCTGCGCCACGTCGACCGACAGCTGCCGCGACGGCAGGTCCCACCGCAGGCGCGCGCGCATGGCCCCGAGGACGCCCTCGCCGCCGGCCGGCGCGGCGGGCGCCGCGGCCCCCGCCTCACCCTCCTCGAGACGGCCGAGCGCGCCGAGCAGGCGCGCGCCGCCGGCGCCGACCGCGGCCCTGGCGCCGCCGGCCTCGGCGCGCGCGCGGGCCGCCGCCGCGGCGAGCGCCGCGCGCTCGTCCTCGGCCTCGTCCTTCACGTCGCGGTGCAGGTCTGGCGGGCCGGTGACGAGGTTGGCCTCGCCGCCGCGGATGGGCGACCGCGCTCTCCGCCTCTGGCGGCGCGCCATCCTTGTCCCTGAGAGGGGGGGAGAGAGGCGCGCGCACGCAGGGGGGGACAAGGAGTGCTTTGCCTTTTCGTTCGGGCTGCGCACCGAGGACTGCTCGCGCTTCCAAAATAGATGCAGGTGTAGGTTGGTGGTCGATGCGCAGCGTGTGCTGTTCGTGTGATTGGGATTGGATTTGTGAGTTGCGCGCCCGGTTGGTCGATCGTTCTTTTTTAGGAGGAGGCCTCCTCAGGAGGAGGGAGGCAAGAGCATTGATCAAACGCGCCCTCTCCCCCATCAGACGCCGCCCCTCGACCAAACAACAACAACGACAACGACGAGCGCGCCGATCAGACACACATGCATACGCGCCCCTCGATCACTAAGCACACGGCCCACACACGGAACGAAACAAAAAGAAAAACTCTGTCGGGAAGTGGCGGATCATCGGCGATCGCCCCCCCCTCTTTTTCAAGAGGGAATGGAGACCGGCCTCTTCTACGACCTGGCCGAGCGCAGCCTCTGCCTGGCCGTGCGCGAGGGCGTCGTCGCCGAGCCCGACGTGCGCCTGCGCTTCCGCGGCGTCCTGAACACCGCCGCCGCCAACGGCGCGCCGCCGTCGTCCTCGTCGTCGGCGCCGGCGGCCGCGCCCGTTTTTGCATACCGCGGCACCCTTCTCAAATACGTGTCGGTCGGCGGCGGCGGCCGCGGCGGCAAGGGCGGCGGCAGCACGCCCCTGGCCATCGGCGCGGGCGTGGGCGTGTCTTCCGAGACGCGCGACGAGCCGTTCGCCGTCCTCGCCGCGCGAAAGAGCGCCGCGCTCTGGGGCGGCGGCGGCGGCGGCGGCGGCGGCGGCGGCGGCGGCGGCGGCTCGGCGGCGGACGACCCGTCCGCGGCGCTCGTGTTCACGGCGAAAGCGTCTGTGGACCTGCTGGGAAGGCGCGGGGCGGCGGCGCTGGGCGCAGGGGGGCAGCGGCTGGGGGGCTCGGCGGCGGGACCAGCGGGCGCGGCGGCGGCGCCGGCGCCGGCGTCGTCGGCGGCGCGGCGGGCGGGCGGCGGCGCGGCCGGCGGCGGCGCCTTCGGCGCGGCGACGGCGCTGGCGGCCGCGCTGGGCGGCGCCCCCGCGCGGCCGCGCGCGGGCTTCCGGCTCACGCGCCGCTTTCTCAACTTCACCGAGCGGCAGGACCTGGAGCTGTGCGCGGGCGTCGACCTGACGTGGGGCGCCGGCGCCGCCGCCGCGCAGGCGCGGGGGCTGGCGCCGTCGCTGCTCTCGGGCCCCCTGCGGGCGGAGGCCTTTGCCCGCGTGCGCGAGAACAACTGGGCGCTGACGCTGCGGCGCGGGAGGTGGGCGCTCACGTACGACTTGTGATTGCCGATTGACGATGATGAGATATGATGATTGTAGACATTGATGACGGCGGGTCGGTCTGAATTTTTCGAAATTTGAATTCGAAATGAAATCTCGATCTTTCGCGTTCGAGGGGGGGGGGGTGCGTCTTTTTATTACACAACGAGGGGGTCGTCGTCGGCCGGCGGCGGCGGCGGGCGGACGGGCGGAGCAACGACGGGGCGGGGCCGAAACGAGGCGGGGCTTGTGTGTAGTACAAAATAGTAACAAAGGGGGGGTGGGGGGCGGAGCGGGGTGCGGACAAAGAGGGCGCGCGACAGAGAGAGGGGCGCCGAAGAAAGAAAAATTAAGCGGGGGCCGTCGTGAGTTCTCACTTTTGGGTTTTTCCTGAGAGGGAGGGGCGGGCTTTAATGGGGACGGCCGAGGGGTGCGGGCGACGCCTTGTGATGCGGCCGCAGGAGGGAGGCCCAAGGCGGGAGGCGCCCCGGCCCCGGAGCGATCCTCTTGTCGCGCGGCGAGGAAAGAAAAAAAACGCGGCGACCCTTGAGAAAAAGCCAGAGGAGAAAAATAAAAATAAGAACTGTGCGTGTGCGTGTGAGAGGCTCTGGGTTGTTGTTGTTCGTAAGAGGTACAAGTGTGGCGGTGGCGGTGATGGTAAGAAGATGCTTGGTGTGTTTTTTTGGAGGCGGAGACGTTTCGGGTTTGGTTTTTGGTGCTGGCGGCGGCGCGCGCGCTTTGCGAGCGGGAGAGACAAGGCGGGCGGGCGCGCGCCCCCGCCCCCGACCCCTCTCTCCCTCAAGCGCCGGACCCGGCCCCCGGCGCCCGCCCGCCCGCGCAGTGGTACTTGACCACCAGCACGGACGGCGCCCCCGCCTCGGGCCCCTCTTCCTCCCTCCCCTCCTCCTCCTCGCCGCACGGCAGCGAAGGAAACGGCGGCGCCGGCCCCGGGGGCGAACAAGGTGCGGCGGCGTCGGCCGCCGCCGCCGCCGCCACCGCCCGCCGCCGCAGGGCCTCGACGCCCGAGGGCGTCGCGCGGCAGAAGGAGAGCGCGACGGCGCGCAGGCGCGGGAACTCGAGGAGCAGCGGCAGGCCGGCGTCCCCGACGCCCGTGTAGGTGAGGTTGAGGGTCTCGAGGCGGCGGAGGCCACGCGGGGAGGAGAAAGCGCGGCGGGGGCAGGGCGCGGCGGCGAGGGAGGAAGGAGGGTCGGCGCCGAGGGACGAGGCGGCGGCGGCGGCGGCGGCGGCGGCGGCGGCGGCGGCGGCGGCGGCGGCCGCGGCGCAAGAAGCGGGGGCGCCGAGGAGGCCGGCGAGGGCCCTCAGGCCGGCGTCCCCGACGCGCCGGTTCTGCGACACGCTCAGGTGCACGAGCGTGGTCAGGCGCGCGAGGTCCTCGCACGCCCGGTCGTTGAGGTCGCCCGCGCACAGCTCGAGGCGCACGAGCGCGGAGAAGCAGGGGGCGGGGGAGAGGAGTGGGCCAGGGGGGCCGCGGGGCAAGCGGGCGGCGGCGGCGGCGGCGGCGGCGGCGGCGGCGGCGCCCGCCGCGTCCTCGCGGCCCGTGTCCTCCTCCTCCTCCCTGTCGGCGAGTGGCGCCGCAAGGTGCGCCACCCCCCGCGGCCCCACGCGCGCGCCGAACAGGTCCAGCACCTTGAGCGTCGCCCCGCACGGCCGCAGCGCCTTGAGGCCCGCGTCCGTCGCGCGGCGAGCGTCCAATCTCACTTCCTCCAGGCCGCCGCCGCTTTCGCTTTCGCTTTTGCCGCCGCCGCCGCGCCCGCCTCCGCCGCTCCGCCGCCGCAAACAGTGCCGCGCCAGCGCCTCGGCGCTCGCGTCCCCCGCGTCCGCGCCCGTCAGGTCGAGCACGCGGAGCCGCGTCAAGTGCGGCGCGCAGGCCACGATCCCCGCGTCCGTGACGGCCGTGTCGGAGAGGTCCAAGACTTCTAAAAACGGCAGCGCGGCCAGGCCCTCTCCGCGCGAGGCGCAGGCGGCGTCGGTGACGCCCGCGCACTGCGCGAGCTCGAGCTGCCGCAGGTTCGGGCAGGCGCGGGCGGCGGCGCGCACAAAAGCGTTGCCCGCGCGGGTGAGGGAGAGGTCGAGGGCGCGCAGGCCGGAGAGCAGGGGCGGGTGGGGGGGGCGGGCGGCATCGGCGCCGGCGGCGGACGGAGGAGCGGCTGGCAAGGGGAGCGGGGGAGACAAAAACGCCTCCAGGCCCGCGTCCGTGACGCGCGTGGCGCGTAGGGACAGGCGCCTGAGCGGGTGGACGCTGGGCGGCCGGCGCGCGAAGAAGCCGTCGTCGTCGTCCGGCCCGGCGGCGCCAGACGGCAGCGGCGGCGGCGGCGGCGGCGGCAGAGCGCGCGGCGGCGCGGCCGACAGCGCGGCCGCCGCCGCCAAGCCCGCGGCCAGCCCTCCTGCGAGCGCGGCCAGGGCGAGGTCCCCGACGGGCGTGAACGAGAGGTCGAGCTCCTCGAGCAGGGGGCAGTGGCGCCCGATCTGCGCGAGGGCGCTCGTCGAGTAAAGCGGCGGGGAGGAGGAGCCGAGCGGCGGGCCGCCGAGCGCGGCGCCCGCTCCTCCGCCCAGCAGCGCGGCCGCGGCCGCGCGCGCGAGGCTGCCGGCGCTGCCCCCGCCGCCGCCGCCATGGCCGCCGCCGCCGCCGCCGCCGATCGCCAGCCCCGCGCCGACGCGCGTCTGCGCCAGGCAGAGGTAGCGCAGCGACGGCAGCAGGGGCGCGATGGCGGCCACGTCGCCGTCGTCGACGTCGCGGCACCAGCCGAGCGACAGCGAGGACAGCAGCGAGAGCGGCGGCACGGGCGGCGGCGGCGGCGGCGGCGGCAGGAGCCGCAGCGGGGCCATCGGCGGCGGCGGGGGCGCCTCTTGCGGGCGGGGCGGCGGCGGCGCCGCGGGGCCGCGCCGCGGGTCGGGGGAGCAGCAGGGCGTCGACTCGGCGCAGCTGCTCTGCCGCCGCGAGGGCGGCGGGCCGGGCGGCGGGGAAGAAAAGGCGCCCGGCCAGCCGCCCGAGGAGGACGAGGCCGACGAGAGCGATGCGGGCGCCGGGCCGGCGGCGGCGGCAGCGCCGGCGCCGGCGCCTGCAGCGCCCGGCGCGGCAACGGCGGCCGCGCGCCCCTCCCCCTCGGGCCAGGGGTAGCCGTCGGCGCCGGCGCGGTGAGCGCGCGCGTGCCAGCTGGCCGGGGTACCGGGGGAGAGGGGGGACTGCTCGGCAGCGGCGGCGGCGGCGGAGGCGGAAGAGGACGACGCCGACGCCGACGGCGGCGGCGAGGGCGGCAGGACGGGCCTGCCGGCGCCTTGCTGCTGCTGCTGCTGCTGTTGTTGGTGGGACGACGTGGCGGCGGACGGGCGCGCCGCCAGGGCCGGACCGCCAAAGGCCGCGACGGCGGTGCCGCGCACGCACCCGCCAAACGACTGCGCGAACGAGAGGAGGCCGCCGCCGCCAAGGACGCCGCCGCTCGGGGCCGCCGTCGTGGGCGCCGCCGCGGGCGCCGACGGGCCGCCGCCGCCGGCCTTGGCGGCGCTCGGGCGCCTCTCCCTCGGCTGCGGCGGCGGCGGCGGCGGCGGTTGCTGCCGCTGCTGCTGCTGCCAGTGCTGCTGCTGCTGCTGCTGCTGCTGTGGCCGTTGATGTTGTTGCAGGAACGCCTCGGCAGCAGACTGGGCAGGGGGCGCAAGGCCGCAGGGGCTCTCGGACGCGAGCGGCGGCGGCGGCGAGAACGCGGCGGCCGACGGCAGCGGCGGCCGCTCCCGATGCTGCTGCGCCCGCCGCCGCGCCGCCGCCGCCGCCTGCTCGCGCGCCGCCGCCGCCACCGCGCGCAGCTCCCCGCCGCGCAGCAGGCGGCAGCGCTCGAGCGACAGGGCGCGCAGGCCCGGCGCCTCGCGCCCGAGGAGCGCGGGCAGCGACGCGCCGCGCAGGGAGGCGCAGCCGGCGAGAGACAGCTCGCGCAGCCGCGGCAGCAGCGGCGGCGGCGCCGCCGCCGCCGCCGAGGGTCCTCCGCCGCCGCAGGGGGCGAAAAAGGCGCTGCCGCCCTGCTGCTGCTGCCACTGCCACTGTTGCGCGGCCAGGGCCCCGGCCGCCGCCGCCAGCGTGGCCAGCAGCGCGCGCACGCCGTCGTCCGTCACGCACTCGGCGTCGGCCAGGCGCAGGACGCGCAGGTTGCGCAGCGGCGGCGCGGGCGGCGGCGGCGGCGGAGGCGGCAGCGGCAGCGGCGTCGGGCGCGCGGCCGAGCGGGCACCGCCGCCGCCGCCGCCGCCGCCCCCGAGCGCCGCCGCCGCCGTCGCCGCCTCTGCCCTCAGCGCGGCCGTGAGCCCCGACACCTGGCCCGCGGAGGGCGGCGCGGGCGGCGGCGGCGGGCGGCCCAAGGCCGCGGGCGCGACGAGGGCGGGGTGGCGCGGCGAGGACGCGGCCGAGGCAAAGGGTGTGTGTGTCACTGCCGCTGCCGCTGCGGCGGCCGAGGCAGCGGGCGGGCCAAGCAGCAGCAGCGGCGGCGGCGGCGGCGGCGGCGGCGCGGCCAGGCGCGACAGCCCCTGGTCGGTGACGTCGGCGCCGACGGGGCCCAGGTCGAGCGTGACGAGCGTGGCGGCCGAGGCGGCGGCGGCGCACAGCCACGCGTCGCCGCCGCCCCCGCCAGAGCCGCCGCCGCAAGAGCCGCCGCCGGCGCCGCCGCCCTGCTCTTGGGCCGCGCCGGGCGGCGGCGGCGGCGGCGGCGGGGGAATCGCGCAAACGCCGGCGGCGGCCGAAGAGAGGTCGACGCGGCGCAGGTGCTCGAGCGCGAGGCGCGCGAGGATCTGCGGGGTCAGGGCGCCTGCGTTGTGTTGTGTTGTCGACGTCCGTTTTTTTGCCGCGTGTGGATGGATGATGAAAGGAGGATGTTTTTGTTTTGTTAGTTTTGCGAGAGAGGGGAAACGAATCCCCTCACGCACGAGACGCCCCGACGACGACGACGGCGGCGGCGACGAGGCGCGGCCGCTGTCAAAGGAAAAAGAAAAAACGAGTTTCACGTCTTCCGACATCGACGCACCGATCTCCGCGAGCCGGTCGACCACCGCCTGCACCAGGTCCGGAGGAAGCGCCGACAGCCCCACCGGGAGATCCGGCGCGCTCGCCGCGATCGCGTCCACCGCAAGCGCGAGGAGCGTCGGCGGTCGGCTGCTGCTGCTGCTGGAGGCCGAGGGGAGGCGAGGGGGCCGGGGAGACGCGATCGACGTTTGCGCCGCGTTTGCGCGGTCGTGAGAGGGCCTCCGCCCCCTGCGCGGCAAATCGACCGCGTGGTGGGTGACGTGCGGCGCGGAGCGCTGCCCGGGCGGGGCGCTCACGATGCCGCCCATGGCGCGCTCCTTGGAGGAAGGAGGGAGACTTGTTTCGAAGGAGGAGCAATCGCCGCTGGGGGGGGCGCGCGGCGCGAGGCAAAGGGACTTGAGAAGATTCGGAGCTCGTCAGTAGGAGGTGCGGGTCGATATTGTCGTGGTGGGGGGAGCTGCCGGCGGTGGATCTGGCGCAGGCGGGAGAATTTGAGGTGAGCGAAAGCGAGCGGCGAACGTCGAGCGCCGCGCCTTTGGAGAGCCGCGCCTCGTCGTCGCCCGCCGCCGTCCTCGCCTCTCGCTCATCCTTGTCGAGCGACGGCGGCGACAAGAAGCACATGGGATCGCGTGCTCCCTTCCCAGCTCTGCCGATCGCGCAGACAGCACTCTAGCACTTCCAACATCCTCCGCCTGGGCGCAGTCTCTCTTGCGCTGCTTTGCCTTGTGTACGGCGCGTTCGGAGAGCCGATCCCCCTCCTCACATCCCCTCCTCCTCCTCCTTCCTCTCGTCTCTGATCCCCCGCCACCGCCGCATGCTCGGCCCCGCGCCGCTGCCGAAGCCGCCGTCACAGGCCAGGCCCGCAGCAGCCTGCCACAGCAACGGCCTGCGTCCGCGCCCCCACCACGTCCGCTCCTCCGCGGCCTTCCCCCGGAAAACCGACGCCGCTGCCGCCGCTTCTCCTGCGACGCTCCACCGCCGCCGCCAAGCGCCGCGCGCCGCCGGCTCCTCCTCCTCCTCTTTCAGCCCGGCGAGCGAGGCCACCGCAGCAGCGGCCATGGCCGACGAAGACGCCTACGACGGCGCCGCCCCGCCCGCCGCCCCCTCGCTCGGCGGCGCGGGCGACCCCATGGACGCGGAAATCGGCGGCGGCGGCGGCGGCGGAGGGCCGCCGCCGCCGCCGCCCCAAAAATCCGGTGGCGCCGCCGCCGCGCACGCCGCCCACGCCGCCCCCCTGCCCGCCGCCGCCGGCGCCGCCTGGGCCCTGCGCTCGGTGGTCAAGGTGTTCGTGGCGCGCATCGACCCCAACTACGGCCTGCCGTGGCAAAAGTCGCCCCAGCGCACGGCCACGGGCAGCGGGTTCGTCGTCGACGTCGCAGCCTTTCGCGGCGTGGGCGAGGACGAGGTGGCCGAGGCGGCGCTGCTGCGGGAGGCGGGGGCGGGGGCGGGCGCGGGCGGGGGGGGAGGCGAGGGCGCCGCGTTGTCGCTGACGCAGGGGGAGCAGGAGGCCGGCCGAGGCGCAGGGGGCGCGCCCGGCGAGGGGGCCGCCGCCGCTTCCGCCGTTTCCGCCGCCGCCGCGGTTTTCGCCGCCGCCTCCGCCCAAAAAGGCAACAACAACGGCAACAACGCCAACCCTCCAGCGCGCCTCATGATCCTCACCAACGCCCACGTCGTCAACAACGCCGTGACCGTCTACGTGCGGCGGCCCGGATCCGCCAAGAAGTGGAAGGCGCACGTGGCCTGCGCGGCGCGGCAGTGCGACCTGGCGCTGCTGTCGGTGGCAGACGCGGCGTTCTGGGGCGGGGAGGGGGGCGACGGGGCGGCGGCGGCCGGCGCGCGGGCAGCGGCGCTTGCGGCTTCGGCGGCGGCCCAGGCGGGGGCGGCCGGCGGCGGCGGCAACGGGGCGGCCGGCGCGCCGGCGGCGCTGGCGGCGGGCGCCGCCGGCGGCGGCGGCAACGGCGCGGCCGCCCCTTCCCTCGCCCCCGCGCCCGCGCCGCCCGCGCCCCCCGCGCCCCCCGCCTCCTCCTCCTCCCTCCTCCCGCCGCTGCGCGCCCTCCACTTCGCCGCCCGCGTGCCCCACGTCCAAGAAGCGCTTGTGGTGGCGGGCTACCCTACGGGCGGGGACGCCCTCAGCCTGACGAGCGGCATCGTCAGCCGCGTGGCCATGGTGCGCTACTCGGCGTACGGCCGGCTGATCGGCGTGCAGAGTTGAGTGTTTCTTTTTGTTCATCTTTTTTCTTTCTTTCTTTCTTTCTGTGCCGCCGCTGCCGCCGCGTCCCCCCGTCGTCTGCTTGCCCCGTCTCCCCCCCCCCCACCCCCCCCCCCCCCCCACCCCATCCCCCTATCTCCCTCACCCACACCCCCCTCCTCCCCCCCC
>Ga0105054_10005666_pt1 | contig 17832 bp, 17 predicted proteins | sample BON02_FD_78091 | JGI IMG/M metagenome (GOLD analysis project Ga0105054, IMG submission 78091) | Freshwater microbial communities from Lake Bonney liftoff mats and glacier meltwater in Antarctica - BON-02 (megahit assembly) | ecosystem: Environmental > Aquatic > Freshwater > Ice > Glacier...
AGCCGACGCTGTCACGCTTTACCGCGCTGATGGCAGAGCCCGCGAACCTCAAGGTTCTGCGCGAGGCTGTGCTGGAGTTGGCCGGGCGCGGCATCAGAGCCGAGCGGGGTGGCAAGCGGATGCCGTCCGTCACCCTCGATGTCGACAGTGCGCCGATTGAGGTCCATGGCCACCAGCCGAAGGCCGAATGGAACGGCCACTACAATGCCCGGATCTACCACCCGCTGATCACGTCTATTGCGGAAACCGGCGACATGCTGGATGCCCGGCTCCGGGCGGGAAACGTCGGCACCGTGGACGGCGCGCTGGACGTAATCCTCGATGTGGTGGACCGGGCGCAGAAGAGCTTCTGCGATGTCGCCATGGTGCGCATCGATGCGGGCTTTCCCTCGGCCGCCCTGCTGGCCGGGCTCGAGGCCCGCAACATCGATTACGTCTCGCGGCTCAAGGCCAACCGTGTGCTGGCCAACCGTGTGCTGGACCGGCTGGCCGAGCCGCACATGGTGCGCCCGGTCGGTCGGAGGCCGGTGCAGCCGCGGACCTGGCTGCGCGAATTGCGCTACAAGGCGGAAAGCTGGCAGGCGGAAAGCTGGGACAAACCGCGCCGCGTGGTTCTGGTGGTGAAAGAGCGGGCGGACGACCTGCTGCTTGACCGCTTCTTCCTAGTGACCTCGCTCGATTGGACCCAGAAGCTGCGCCACGAGGTGCTGGCCCCCAACCTTCCGGCAAAAGGGGCCGCGAACGCGGCAAGGCCGAGGGCCACATGGGCGAGTTGAAGGACGTGCTGGCACCGGCATTCGCCATTGTCGCTCGGACCAATGGCGCGACATGGCTCATTCGTCGACCAACCGGGCGAAGTCGCACTGGCGCGGCAAGACGCTGAAGTCAAAGACCGCCGCAATGGATGCCTTTGCGTGTAACGAGGTCCGGCTGCTGGTCTCGTGCCTCGCTTACGAGATCATGCACATCGCCCGCCGCGCCATGGCTGCGGCAACCGGGACGGGCTGGAGCCTGCGTCGCCTGCGCGAGCGGGTGCTGCGGGCCGGCGCGCGGCTGCTGATCTCGGGTCGGCGGATGACGCTGGCCCTCTCCTCGGCCGCAGCGCCCTTCTGGTCCGTCCTGTGGCCAGGGATCCGGGCGCTGCACTGGGCCGATCCATAACGCCCGCAGAGCCGATCGCCATTGCAAACACCGAAAACGCCCCTGGGCGGGGCGATGTCATGCGTTCAGATCGGCGGATTGAGGCGAACAAGACAATCTTTCCCCAAATCGCCGACCCCAAGTGAGGCCTGCCATGGTCGTCCCCGTCAACGTTGCCCCCAACCCGCAGACCGAGCGGGCTCAGACAACGGAAACGCCCAGCCTCGGAGCCAAAAACGCGGTTCGGTGAATATCCCAGGGTAACACAATACACCCAAATAGGGCGACAAAACCCTAAAATTTTGCGACAGAGCCAGCCGGGCGGCGGTGCAGCGCAATCTGGCTTGGATGGAGGCAAAGGGCCTTGTCCGCGAGGTGACGTGCTGGGGCAGTTTCGGATGTGGCGGGCGGCGGCAAGAGCCAATTCGCAGTCCTACCGGGAGTGACTTTGGTGAGCAGAAAGACCGCGGCGTCATGCAGGTAGAAGGCGCATTGAAGGCTTGCACCGGATGGGCATCATTCGTCAGGATTGTGCGAGAATGGCGATTTGGATCATTGACAAGTGACTTGTGGAAAAGGACCCGGAACTCAGTCCAGCCCAGAATATTCCACCGCCACCCAATCCGGCCCATCCAGCCGGAGCCAGTTGGCCGTGATGACAGGCGCAATGGCGCAGAGCACGGCCAGATCCTGCGGCCCCATCGTGCCCCCGGCCTGTGCGGCGAGGATGATCAGACCGCGCGGTGCGCGGTCCCAGCTCAGGGGTGCGTAGATCGCCGAACTCATCCGTGCGGATTTGAGGTATTGCTTGAAGGCAGGGTGCTTGCGCGTGTCCTCGAGCAGGAGCGGTGCGCCCGTGGCGATGACCTGCCCGGGATGACCGCCGTCGATCGGGATCAGAAGCCGCCGCTGTTCCGGCGGAAAGCCGATATTGCCGGTGAGCATCTGGTGCCGCCGGTCAGGCGTCACGAAAAACGCCCCGCCGACAAAGAACTGCATCTGACCGGGGTCGAGCGCACCGGGTTGCAGATGGGCGCTTCGGTTACCCAGCGTGTCCCACAAAAGTCGCATGGCGTGGTTGACGGCGGTTTCCGGCGTGGTCGCCTGCGTCGCGGCCCAACCTGCGCGGGTCACAAGGTCGAGGGGGTCAGTCATGATACCTCTGATGTCAGCGCGCGGGCCAACGAGATCAGCCGACCTTCGCTGAAGGCAGGGCCGATCAGTTGCACGGAAAGCGGCAGGTCGGATGAGGGGAGTGGAAAGGCGATGGCAGGCAGACCGGCCGCGTTGGCGGGGGCGGTGAAATCGGCCTGATTGACCGGCGCAGGTGTGCCATGCGGGAAGGCCGGCTGTGGCGCCGTGGGCAGCAGGATCGCATCGATCCCCTCAAGCGCGCGGCGCGCACCTGATCCGGCCTGCGCGATGATGCGGTATGCTGCGGCAATGCGCGCACCTTGGGCGTGGCGACCGTAGTTGATAGCGCCGCGGAACCCGTCAGAGAAACCTTCGGGCTCTGCGTCGAGTGTGGCCCCGATCAGATGCCCACATTCGGCCTCGGTCACCAGCAGACCGGCACGGCGCAGGATGTCCGGCGTCCAATGCGCGATGCTCAGCGGCCGGATCACCGCGCCCGCATCTCTGGCACGGTCGACAAGCCGGGCAAAGGCCTGCGTCCCGCGCAGGTCGCAACTGGTCAGGCTGGTGTAATCCGGCAGACCAAGGGTGACCCCGGCAAGGTCCGACGCCCTGCCATCAGCCTCCCAGCCGGGGGGGAGGGGTTCGCTCGTGTTGTCTGCGCCGTCGAACCCGGCAAGGACCGCAAGCGCCATGGCCAGATCATCGGCAGTCGCGGCGATCGGGCCGATACTGTCGAGGGTCCATGACAGATGCGACAGGCCGGTGACCGGGATCAGCCCCCGCGTCGGTTTGAGCCCCCAAAGCCCACAATAGGCCGCCGGTATCCGGACAGAGCCCATCGTGTCCGTTCCCAGCGTGAGCGGCACAATCCCCGCAGCGATAGCCGCCGCGGACCCACCACTCGACCCGCCGGGCGTGTGGCCGGGTGCTGCGGGATTGTCGCAGCGCCCCCAGAAAGGATTGTCCGTCGTCGCGCCAAGCGCGCCTTCGTGCATGTTGAGCGTGCCGATCAGAATGGCACCGGCCTGTTCCAGCCGGGTGATCACCGTAGCGTCCGCAGCGGCAATCCGATCACGAAAGGCGCGGGTGCCGTCGGTGGTGGCTACGCCAGCCACGGCGATGTTGTCCTTGACCGCAAAGGGAACGCCATCGAGCGCGCCGCGCTGCTGGCCTGCACGCCTGCGCACATCGGAGGCCCGGGCGGCGGTCAGGGCCCGGTCGGGCAGCATTGTTATGAAGGCGTTGAGATGGGCCTGCGTGGCGGCCTCCTGCAAGGCCGTCTCGGTCACCTCGACCGCAGAGGTGGCCCCGCTGGCAAGCGCGGCACCGATCTGGGTGGCGGTACTCAAACCTCGGTCTTGCGGCTGTCGATCAGACGGATCGGTTTCTGCCTGACTTCGATCTGGGTCAGCGTGGCCAGTGCACCGGGCGCGGCAAGCCGCACCGTGATCTCGACCCCGAGCCTTGCGCGCAGCAGGGCCTCGTGCGGGCCGCAGTCGGCGCTGGTATCCCCGCGCGTTTCGATATGGACGGCCATCTCCTCGCGCCCGTCCGCCCGGGTCACCTCGCAGACATATTCGGACAAAAGCTCGGGATGGTTTTCGGTCAGGATCGCGCCGATGCCAGTAGGATAGATGTTGATCCCGCGCAGTTTGACCATGTTGTCGGACCGCCCCTGAAACCCGGCGATGCGGCGCAGCGTCAGGCCGAGCGTGCTCTCATCGGTCCGAAAGGCCGACACGTCATGGGTGTTGAAGCGGATGATGGGAAAGATGTCATCCTTGAACAGGCAGGTGCAGACCATGTCGCCGCTGGTCCCGTCCGGTACCGGCGCGCCGGTTTCGATGTCGAGGATCTCGATGAATTGCGCATCCTCCTGCACATACATGCCCGCGTGATCCGGCCCCTCGCCAGCGATGGCGCCTGTATCGCCGACGCCGTACCAATCATAGACCTCGGCCCCGCCCCATGCGGCTGACATCGCCTCGCGGCTTTCGGCGCCGATATGTCCGGCGATGATCCGGATTTTGGCATCAAGCCCCGGCTCGATCCCGTTGCTGCGCGCGATGTCGGACAGGTATTTGATGTAATCGCCAAAACCCACCAGCACCGTGGAGTTGAAATCGCGGATCAGGCCGACCTGATTGGCAGAGCGGGTCTCGACTCCGGTCCCGGCAGACAGGAACTGTGCCCCGGTCCAATGCGTCACCGCCTCGCGCACATAATGCCCGCCGTTGACCATGCCATGCCCATAGACAGAATGGATCACATCATCGCGGGTGATCCCCATCAGGGCATAGAACCGCGCGAGCAGCAGATTCTGGATCTCGCGGCTTTTTGGCCCGAAAAGCAGCGGTTGTGGCCGCCCGGTGGTGCCGCTTGTCGTCTGAAATATCAGCGGCGGGCGTTTGTCGGCAGGGTAGGTATCAAGGCCGTGGAAATCGCCGAGCGGCGGGTGCGCCTCGACCGAGGCCATCAGATCGCCCTTGGAGTAGGTCGGCAGCAACGTGATGTCATCCAGCGAGCGGATATCGCCGGGGGTGATCCCCTTTGCCCCCCAAAGCCGCTGATAAAACGGGATCTTCCATGCGAACGCCATCACATTGTGGAATCGCCGGTTCTGGATCATGCGCAATTCGTCGCGCGGCATGCAGCCAAAGCGGGGCAGAAAATCCTCGGGGCGCCCGTATTCGGCGATCAGTGCCGGATAGTCCATGGCATCGAAATAGGTGGGAAGGCTCATGTCGGGGCTCCAATCTGGTGGGCGGCAATCTGTTGCATGACCTGATGCAGGGCAGCGGCAGACCCACCCTCGGGCAGGGCAAGCGTTACGGTGGCCAGCCTCTGTGCATGTGCATCCGGCACGCCCGCCCATTGGGTGAGGCGGTGATACTTGGTGATGATCGCGGTGCTGTCCATCGGATTCTCGCTATCGCCCCATGCGTCGGCAATCTGGGCAGTGACAGGACCGCTCTGGGTGGTTGCCGTCACGGTCGCTCCGAAATGCGCGGGGTAGCGGGCGGTCAGATCGGCATCCGTGCTTACGCTGGTACGGGCCCGCAGGGCGGCATAGCGCGCGTGTTGCGCCGGATCAAAGGCGTCGATGGCGGGCGCGCCGTCCTGCAAGGCGACAGCGACCGCATGTTGCAGGGAAAACCGCGCCTCTGCAGCGGTCTGCGGCAGGGGCTTGTCGCAGAACAGGACCGCGTCGGCGTAGGTAGCGACATGCACTCCGGTCACCGTCCGGTCGCCAAGCGCGTCGCGCAGGCGCAGGGCCGCGTCGATCGCAGGATGGGCGTGACGGCAGGCAGGCCATGGTTTGAAGCTGACCTCGTGGATCCGCCAATCAGCGTCGGGGTTTGCGATGACCTCGGCAGGGTCGCCATCGCGGGCAATGGCGGCAAAAACCCCCTGCGGCCCTTCGAGCACATATCGCGGCCCGGCCAGACCGGCCTGTGCGTAACGCGCCGCGATTACGCCACGCCGCGCCGCTTCGGCCACATGCAGATGTTTGGTGGCGACAGGTTCGTTGCGGCATTGCCAGAGCCCGCCGGTCATCGACATTGCATGGCCCATCGCAGCGACGGTTTGTGCCGGATCGAGGCCAAGCATCGCTGCGGCCGCGGCCGCGGCGCCGATACTGCCGCAGGTGCTGGTATTGTGGAAAAACGCGTAATGCCCGGCCCCGATATTGGCACCAAGCCGGATCATCGCCTCATAGCCCTGCAGCAGCGCGCCAAGCGGGTCGTCGCCGGGCAGCCCGAGCACGACCGGCGCAATGACCGGCCCCGGATGCAGCAAGGCGGCGCGATGCACATCATCCATCTCCAGCAGGCTGCCAAGACCACCCATCGCAGCGATGCCGGACGCATGTCCCATGCCGGCGCTGGCAAAGGGATTGCCGTGATTGACGATGTGCATCGCCTGCCCTATCGGACTGCGTGTCCCGGCCAATGCACAGCCAAGCCAATCGAGCAGATGCAGCGCCGCCCGCTGCCGGTCCGCCAATGCGATGGGCCGCGCAAGGATGGTGGTCAGCGCCTCGGTCAACGACTGGCCACTGGCTGAAGACACTGTGGTCTGATCTGCGGTGGCTTGCATCCGGCAGGGTCCCCAAGGGCCGTCATCAAGGCGTGATGACTTGAAAATTTGTCCGGACATATTTATCGGTTTGTGGCAGTCTCGCAAGCAGAAACCGGCGGGGGGAGGCAGATGGCACAGGAATACATCGCGGCCCGTGCGGCGGCCCTGATCGGGCGCGGTGCGGGGCGAATCCTGCTGGGCGGATGTACCGCCGATCCGGGCGCCGTGCTTGCGGCGGTGATCGCAGAGCCGGACCTGTGGCGGGGCTGCGTCCTGACCGGTGCGTTCATTCCGGGCGTGAACGAGCGGGACTATGCGGCGATTGGTCAGGACACAACGGTCGAGACGATCTTTACCACCGCAGGGCTGCGCCGGGGTGGCGGTGGTGCGCAAAGCGTGCGGCACCTGCCGCTGCACTATGCGGATTACGCGGCACGGCTGGCCCGGCCCGGTGTCGTGGATCTGGTCTATATGACTGTGCCGCCGCCCGCGCCGGATGGCAGTATCGGTTATGGTCTGACCTGCGACTTTGCCCCGGCGGCGGTAGCGGCAGGTGCGCGGCTGGTGGGCGTAATCAATCCCCGGATGCCGGACATGCCGCAGGCGCCGCGTTTGCCACAGGACCGGTTCGCCGCGCTGGTGTGGGACGATGCACCGTTGCCAGAACTGCCGGAGGCGGTGCCGGATGCGCAGAGCCGTGCAATTGCCGATCACATCATCGGTTTGCTGCGCCCCGGTGACACGCTGCAATGTGGGTTGGGCAAACTGCAGTCTGCGGTGCTGGCCCGGCTTAGCGAAGCGGGGTTGCGTGATCTGGGCTATCATGCGGGGATGATCGCTCCCGGTATTCCGCCGTTGATCCGCGCGGGTGTTTTCACGCGTGGCGTCACCACCGGGGTCGTGCTCGGTTCTGCGGATTTCTATGCACAAGCGCCGTCGATCCCGGATTTGCGGATGCTCCCGGTCAGCCAGACCCACGCGATTGCGCGGCTCGCGGCGATACCGGCGCTGGTGGCGATCAATTCAGTCATCGAGGTGGATTTGACCGGACAGGCAAATGCCGAGTATCTGGAGGGGCAGCAGATCAGTGGGCAGGGCGGAATGGTGGATTTCATGCGGGGGGCGCGGACGTCGGACGGCGGCAGGTCGATCCTTGCGCTGCCCGCCACGGCGGCGGGGGGCAGCAAAAGCCGGATCGTCGCCGCATTGTCCCACGGCACCCCGGTATCGGTCGCGCGGGCCGATGTGGATATGATTGTGACGGAATACGGCGTGGCGCATCTGCGCGAGGTGTCGCTGACCGAGCGTATCGCGCGGCTGAGCGCGATTGCCGCCCCCGCATTTCGTGACGCATTGCTGCGGGGCGCCCGATGACCGTACAGGATGTTCAGGACGACCGCCCGCGCTATGCCCAGATCGGAGATATCCTGCGCCGGCGCATCGAGGCGGGCCAGCATCCGGTCGGCACGTTGCTACCCACCGAGAGCGAGATCTGCGCCGAGTTCGGGATCAGCCGCCACACCGTGCGCGAGGCACTGCGCCGGCTGGCCGAGGCGGGATTGATCCAGCGCCGTCAGGGATCGGGCAGTCAGGTCATGGCGACCCATGCGCAACAGACTTACGTCCATGCGATGCGGTCGCTCAACGAGCTGTTCCAATATGCCGCCGATACGCGGTTCCGGATCGGCACGATCGCGATGGGTGTGCCAGAACCCGATCACGCCGATGCGCTGGGTGACGCCGCGCCGCAGGAATGGCTCATCGCCGAGGGGCTGCGGCTGGAACAGGCGGGCAATGCGCCGATCTGCTTCAGCCTTGTCTTCATCAACCGCGACTTTGCCGCGATTGCCACCGATCTGCGCAACCTGAGCGGCGCGATCTACCGCCATATCGAGGACCGTTTCGGGGTCGAAGTGGCACAGGTCGAACAGGATATCCGGGTGGAACCGATCCCGCCGATCGCCGCCGCCGCATTGGGCCAGAAGGTGAAATCATGGGCGGTCCGCGTGGTGCGCCGCTATGTCGATGCCGAAGGGCGTTTGTTGCTCGCCTCGGTCAATTTTCATCCGGCGGACCGGTTTACCTATTCGATGCGCCTGCGCCGCGAAGGGCCAAAAGGAGCGTGGAACTGACCATCGGCCTCAGCCTTTGGCAAGGCTGGCCCTGATCGCGGCACCATGTTCGTTCAGGTCGGGCAGGCGCAGGTCAGGCTGGGCAGGTTCATCGGCGAAATGCACCGGATTGCCGATGTGCAGGTTTCCCTCCGCGTCGCGCAATAGCATGTGCCGGGCCGCCACCTGCGGCTGATGCCATGCCTCGTGCAAGTCGAGCACGGGGGCAAAGCAGACGTCCTTGTCGCCAAACCACGCCTCCCATTTGGCGCGGGTGCGGGTGCGGAAGACGGCGGCGAGCGCCTGTTTCACCGGGGTCTGGCCGGGGCCGGGCGGGCCACAGGCGGCATCGATATGCTGCGGCAGGTCGAGCGCATTGAGCAGGTTATGGACGAACTTATGCTCGACCCCGCCCAGCGTGATGTGTTTGCCATCGCCGGTCTCATAGATGCCGTAGAAGGCATAGCCGCCAAAACTACGCTCCTCTTTGACAACCGGCGCACGGTCTTCGGCAAAGACCGGACCGATGACATTGGGCAGCCAGGCCATCGTCGCGTCCTGCATCGAAATGTCGATGGCATCGCCGAGCCCGGTGGTCTCGCGCCGGTAAAGCGCCATCAGAATGGCGCTGAGCGCGGTCAATGACCCCAGTGCATCGGCAATGGGCATATGCGGATGCGTCGGCTGGCCGTCATGGCCAAGGTTCAGGCTGACCACACCTGCCATCGCCTCGATCGCGATGTCATGCGCAGGGCGCAGATGGGCGGGGCCGGTCTGGCCAAAGGCGCTGATCTGCGCATAGACCAGCCGCGGATTGAGCGCGCGCAATGTGCCGGGGCCGATACCGAGCCGGTCGGCAACACCGGGACGGAACGCCTCGACCACGACATCGGCGGTCTTGACCAAGGCGAGCAGGACGGCGTGATCAGCGCTGTCCTTGAGGTTCAGCACGATGCTCTGCTTGCCACGATGGGTGTTGCGGAACCATGTCGTCGCGTCGCCCTGCCGGTAGCCGACATTGCGCACGGGTTCGCCGCTGGGTGGTTCGACCTTGATCACGTCGGCGCCGTGATCGGCCATCATCTGGGTCAACCAGGGACCGGGCAGGAACAGCGACAGGTCGATGACGCGCAGCCCCTCGAGTTTCATCAGATCACCCCTTTGGCCCGCAGTGCGGCGATGGCGGCGGCATCAAACCCCGCCTCATGCAATACGGCGTCAGTATCGGCGCCGAGTGCGGGGGCAGGGTGGGCGGCAGCCCTCTGGCCGTCAAGCCGGATTGGTGAGGCAACGGTGCGAAAGCCGGGCTGCGCCGGGTGGTCAAATTCCTGAATCCCGCCAGTTGCATGCAGATAAGGATTATCCAGCGCCTCGGGCAGCGTCAGGACCGGCGCCACCGGCACCTTGCCGGCAAGCCGCGCCATCCAATGCGCGGTGGGATGCGCCCGCAGAACCGGGTCAAGGATGGCGACCAGCGCCTCCCGATTGGCAAGCCGCGCCTCTGGCGTGGCGAAACGCGGCTCGGCGGGCAGATCGGGCAGGTCCAGCCCGGCACAGAAGGCCGTCCAGAACTTCGGCAGTACGCACATGACAAAGATGTGCCCGTCGGCAGTGGTAAAAACCTCGGTCGGGACCACTGACGGATGCCCGGAACGTGGCCGCCGCCGGGTCACATCGCCCGCATTCAGATACCATGTCGCCGGATAGGTCAGTTGATGCATCGCCACATCATAGAGCGTCACATCGACATCGCGCCCTTTGCCGCTGCGGGCCGCACCCAGCAGCGCGGCGGTGAGCGCAAAGGCGGTCGTGATACCGGTCAGATAATCGACAACGGACAGCCCCATCCGGGTGGGCGGTCCCTCAGGCTCTCCGGTCAGGCTCAGAAACCCGGCCTCGGCCTGCATGAGGTAATCATAGGCGGGCCATGTCGCGCGTTCGCCGCTGCGCCCGTAGCCAGAGAGGTGGACACAGACCAGCGCGGGGTTGAGCGTGCTGAGCGCCGCGTAGGTCAGCCCGAGTTTGGCAGGCTGATCGCCGCGCAGGTTGTTGAGGACCGCATCGGCACCGCCCGCAAGTTCGCGAAAAACCTCGCGGCCCTCCTCCTGCCGCAGATCGAGTGTCAGGCTGCGTTTGCCCATGTTGAAGGTCTGAAAGAAATGGCTGTCCTGCGCCCCCAGAAAATGCGGGCCCGAGGTGCGCGAACTGTCGCCCGCGCCGGGTGCCTCGATCTTGATGACCTCGGCCCCCATGTCGGACAGATACATGCTGGCCCAGGGGCCGGCGCCATATTGCTCGACGCTCAGCACCCGGATCCCTTTGAGGGGCGGGTCAGCAATCACGCCGGGTTCCGCTCGATCAACTGCTTGGCGATGATCATGCGCTGGATTTCGTTGGTGCCTTCGCCGATGCACATCAGCGGCGCGTCGCGGTAATAGCGCTCGATGTGATATTCCTTGGAATAACCATAGCCGCCATGGATGCGCATCGCCTCGAGGCTGTTTTCGACGGCGGCTTCAGAGGCAAAGTATTTGGCCATGCCTGCTTCCATATCGCAGCGCTGCCCTGAATCGTAGGCGCGCGCGGCGTCATAGGTCAGCAGGCGCGCGGCCTGAAGCCGGGTCGCCATTTCTCCCAGCTTCAACTGGATCGCCTGATGCTGCGCAATAGGCTTGCCGAAGGTCTTGCGGATCTGGGCGTATTTGACCGAATCCATCAGTGCCGCAGAGGCAAGCCCGCAGCCGCGCGCGGCAATGTTGATCCGGCCAAGTTCGAGCCCGCCCAACGCGGCCTGCATGCCGTGGCCTTCCTCGCCGCCCAGCAGATCATCGGCAGAGATGCAGTAGTCGTCAAAGACCAGCTCGGCGGATTCAATGCCCTTGTAGCCCAATTTCTCCAGCTTGCGCGAAACGCGGAACCCTTCGCCCTTGCGGGCGATGAACATGCTCATACCCTTGTGGCGCGGGTTGGCCTCCGGGTCCGTCTTGACCAGCAGCGCAAAGCAGGTGCCGTGGATGCCATTGGAAATCCACGTCTTTGTGCCATTGATCAGATATCCGTTGCCATCCTTGACCGCGCGGGTGCGGATCGCTTGGAGATCGGTGCCGGCGTCAGGTTCGGTCAGCGCCAGACCGCCGCGGATTTCGCCACTGGCGAATTTGGGCAGGTAGAACGCCTTTTGCGCTTCGGTCCCCTGCCGCGCAACGCAGGCTGCCATGATCAGATGGCTGTTGAAGATACCGGTCAGCGACATCCAGACCGAGGCGATGGCTTCCACGATCCGCGCATAGGTCGAGGCTGACAGCCCCAGCCCGCCATATTCGGCCGGGATGGTGGCGCCGAACAGGCCCAGTTCTTTCATCTGCTCGACCATTTCGAACGGATATTCATCCGCATGTTCCAGCCGCAGGACATGCGGGCGCACATCCCGGTCCAGCCATTTGTTGATGGAATCGAGGATCATGCTGTCTTCTTCGGACAGGCCATTCTGGGGGGCGGTGTTCATCGCGCGTTCCTCACTTTGGGTCATCGGTGGCGTGGCCACGTTTGGCAATCAGGATCGTGCGTTCAAAGTCGCAGACCAGCGTGCCGGATTGGTTGAAACCGCGTGTCTTGACCGTCACGAGGCCGGCGTTGGCGCGCGATTTGCTTTCGCGTTTGGCCAGCACTTCGGATTCGGCGGTCAGCGTATCGCCGGCAAACAGCGGCGCGGTCATGCGGATATCGGTCCAGCCCAGATTGGCGATGGCCTTCTGGCTGACATCGCTGACAGACATGCCGACCATCAGCGCGACAGTCAGCGGCGAGGCGACGATACAGCGGCCAAATTCGCTGTGCTTGGCGTATTCGGCGTCAAAATGCATCGGATGCGTGTTCATGGTCAGCAGGGTGAACCATGTATTGTCGGTCTCGGTGATCGTGCGGCCGGGCCGGTGTTCATAGATATCGCCGACTGTGAAATCCTCATAATAGCGCCCAAAGCTTTCGCGGTAGCGGTTGGGGCCGACGGGGACGCTGGTCTGGACCATTGGAATACTCACTGATTGACGGAACGGGAGGCGAGGATGCGTTGCATGGCGCGGATGACGGGTTTTTCGATCAGCTTGCCGTCAAGCTCGGCAAGCCCGTTGGGGCTGGCGTCGAAGGCCGCAACGATACGCTCGGCCATGGCGATCTGATCGGCGGTCGGGGTAAAGGCAGCGTTGATCGTGGCGATATTGGCGGGGTGCAGCGCGGCCTTGCCGGTAAAGCCAAGGCTGAGGGCGATATCGGCCTCGGCGCGCACGGCGGCATCGTCCCGAAAGGCGAGGCAGGGCACATCCAGAAGGTCGATCCCCGCCCGTTTCGCCGCATGCACCAACCGGGAGCGCGCAAAGAGCAGCGGCTCATGCGCGACAGGAATGCCCATTTCCGCACTGAAATCCACCGCACCAAACAGCGCAAAGGTGATCCGGGGCGAGGCCGACATGATCGCGCGGGCATTTTCCAGCCCTTCGGCAGATTCGATCAGCACCGCGAGCGAAAGCGGCAGGTCCGCCTCGGTCAGCAAGTCACAGGCCATGCGCACTTCGTCACCGGTGGCGATCTTTGGCAGCATCAATGTCCCGGCGGCGAGACGTGCGGCGATAACCGCGAGCATGTCGCGCAAGCCATCTGCCGAGCGCAGCGCGTTGATCCGAATCACCCGGTCAGGACCGGGCGCATCCTGCAGAAAGGGCAGGGCAAAGCCGCGCGCCGCAGCCTTGTCCGCTGTCGGCACCGCATCTTCAAGATCGAGGCATATGATATCGGCGCCAGAGGCCAGCGCCTTGTCATGGATCGCGGGCCGGTTGGCCGGCGCGAATAATAGCGAACGGCGTGGGCGGATCATGGCGCGGTTCCCAAGGTAAGCCGGGCAAGGCCGGCAATATCGGTCATCGCCTCCAGCCGCATGACGGTGTCGATCAGCGTCGCAGCACCGGGCACAGGCAGCGGGATACGTCCGTAAGTGGTGCATCGCCGGAACTTTTCAGCGTTCTGCGCGGCAGTCAAAGGCACCGCCGGATGGCCGAACACATGCGCCAATGTGATCGCATGGGTGGCGCCCGATGCCAGCGTGACACTGATCCGCTGCGGATCAAGTGCGTTCTGGTCCGGATTGTCATCCAGGATCACATCGACCAGACCGGCGTAATGATGGACTGTCGGATCGCTCAGCGCGTCACCCCGGAAATCGGGCACATCGACATGCCCTCGCGCCAGATAGGTGCCGGCCACAAACCGCAGACAAAGCTTGGCGTAATTGGAGGCCGGGGCCGGGATGTCCGGCCGCCCCACCAGCCGGTGCACCAAGGGTGGCACCTCTGCCCGGATCGTGGTGATATCGTCGGGGGCAAACCCATGCTGCGCCATCAGTTGCTGCAACCCGTCGACCACCCCATGCGTCAGCCGCCCGGAGGGATAGGGTTTGTGGGACATGGCGTTGATCTGCCACTCTTTTCCCAGACTTGGCAGAAAGGCGTCGATATCGTGGTCGTCGTTCTCAAACAGTTTGAAATAGCCGTATTGCCCGGTCAGGATATCATGCGGCCCCCGGAATCCGGCCCGTGCCAGATCGGCCGAAACGATGGCGGCGCGCGCGTTGAAGCCGACTTGCATCCCCAGCATGGGCGACCCTTCGACATGGGGCTGCAATGTGCCGCTGATCTGGGAATATTGCGCACCCATCGCGTCCTTGGTCTGCGTCTCGTTATAACCCGCCAGATGCGCGATGGCGGCAACGGCCCCAAACCCGCCCGCCGTCGCCGGCCGAAAGAACCGGATCGGCGCATTGGTGACGATGCCCAGCATGGTCGAGACATCGACCCCGACGGCGAGCGCGGTAATCAATGAGCGTCCATCAATCGCACGCCCGCGTCCCGATTCCCGCTCTGCCCAAGCCAGAACCGCAGACAGGATCGTGGCCATCGGATGCAGCACGGCACCTTCGTGGACGCAGTCGAACTCAAGACAGTGGATCTGATAGGCATTGACGATCGCCGCCGATTGCGCCGACATTCGTTGCCCGGTGAGCCAGACCGTCGCCTCGGCCGTGTCGCCCCAACTGCGCGCCAGCGTGACAAGGTCGCTGACCTGCGCACCCGAAGAGCCGGCGATGCCGACGCCCAGCGTATCGAGCAGAAAGGTTTTGACATTGGCTACGGCATTGGCAGGCAGGTCCGCATAACGGGTCTGCACGATATGGGCGGCGACGCGGTCCAACGGGTTTTCGGTCATGGCGCAAGCCCCTGTGGTGCGGGGATGGCGGCAGCAAAGGCGCGGGCGATCTGCAGTCGCGACGCGCACCAGACGCCTTGATGCGCCTGCACATGCGCGATGAACCGCTCCAATGCGCCGATCCGCCCCGGCCGCCCGATGATCCGCAGGTGCAGGCCAAGCGACATCATCACCGGCCCATGCGCCCCTTCGGCATAGAGCCGGTCAAAGGTGTCGACCGCATAGTCGAGCCATTGTTGCGGGGTATAACCGGGGGCCAGCCAGAACTTCATGTCATTGGTATCGAGCGCATAGGGCACGATCACGATGGGACGTGGTCCCGTCGTCGTCTCGACAATGTCCCAGCGCGGCATATCATCGGAAAAATCATCCATGTGATAGAGAAACCCGGCCTCGACGAGCAATCGGCGGGTCTGATCGGTATGCAGATACCGCGAGAGCCAGCCATATGGGCGCGTGCCGGTGGTAATCTGGATCGAATCGACCGCTTTGCGGATGAACTCAGTCTCGCGCGCCTCGTTGAACGAGAATTGATGCACCCAGCGCCAGCCATGCGAGCAGGTCTCGTGCCCGCCGGCAACGATCATCCGGGCCACATCGGGCGCCATTTCCAGCGATTGCGCGGCGGCGGTGACGGTGGTGGTGATACCGCTCTTTGCAAAGGCGCCAAATACCCGGGGCGCGCCAGCACGCAGACCGTAGAGATAGTTGGATTCATTGGCGTAATTGCGAATCGGAACCTTGAGCGCGACACCCAACTCGTCCACAGGTTCGGGCCCTTTATCGCCCTGTGCCACGGACATTTCCGAGCCTTCCTCGATATTGATCACAAAGGACATGGCGAGTTGCGCCTTGTCGGGCCAATCAAAGCTCAATGGTATTCCTCCCCGCCCGAGACATTCATCGCTTCGGCGGTGATGTAGGCCGCATCATCGGAACACAAGAAGGCGACGGCACCGGCGGTGTCCTGAGGCAGACCGGGGCGGCCCAGCGGAATGCGGGCCTTCATGGCCGCCATGTATTCATCAAGCGTTTCACCGCGCGCCTTTGACATGAATTCGTTCTGCCATGCCCCCAGCCCGGTGGTGACATGGTTGGGGCAGACAGCGTTGACAGTGATCCCGTGCGGCGCAAGCTCCATCGCTGCGGCGCGGGTCAGGCCGATCAGCCCGTGTTTGGAGGCGGTATAGGCGCTGGCAAAGGCAAAGCCGGATTTGCCCGCCTGCGACGCGATATTGACGATCCGCCCGCCTTTGCCGCCCCGGATCGTCAGCCGCGCCGCGTGTTTGCTCAACAGCACCGGTGCGCGCAGATTGACCCCGAGCACTGCGTCGAGATGGGTAGCGTCCATTTCGGTCAAGGGACCGAAGAGATAACCGATGCCCGCGTTATTCACGAGGATATCGAGCGTGCCAATACTGCGCTCGGCCACGGCCACGATCGCCTCGATCGCGGCTTCATCCAAAAGATCGCCAGTGGCCGTCTCGACCAAAGTGCCGGTTTGAGTACGGATCATCGTGGCGGTCTGTTCCAGATCACTGGAAAGACCGATGCCATGGGCAGGCGCAATGTCGCCCGCGACCGCGCCCCGGTCATGCAGCAGGATCGCGGCCCCCTCGGCGGCAAGGCGCAGCGCGATAGCCTGACCTAGCCCGCCGGGCCGCCCCGCCCCTGTCACCAGCGCGACTTTGCCTGCGAGCCTGCCCATCATGCGTCCAGATTGCGGGTCGTGATAAAGATGGGCCCGTCGGCAAAGGTCTGGAATTCCGCCGCAATGCGCTGCATTGCCTCGGTCCCGATGTCCTCTCCGAACTGATCCATGTCGGCGACGTCGATAACCTCGATATACTGATAGGGCGGCGGCGCGTCCGAACCGAGCAGGCCGGTCGCTGCGGCAACTTCGAATCCGGTAACCGAAGGCAACCCGCGCACGGTGGGCATATCATTGGCTTTCGCCCATGTTTCATAAGCCTCGGCGGCCACGTCCTTTCGTAGATTGAACAAGACGATAATGCGCATCCGTGTCTCCTTGGTGGCCATCAGGTTCTTGTGCTGCACAATATCCGGGCGTCGGGGCAACAGCGGAAGCGAAGTCGATTTGTCCGGACAAATCTGGACCATTCGGCGCGACTGTCAATCCTTTTCTCACGGGTCTTTTTGCGAAATTGCCCAGAAAGCAGCTTGACAGAGGGCCACCTGTAATGCGTGATTTGTCCGGACAAATCTATTTGACGGTTCTCAACGACAGGAGGTGGCGGAGATGACTAGACTGCGTTCTTTGGCGTCGGCGGCGGTGACATCCGCTTTGGCGCTTTCGGCTGGGTCCGCTTGGTCCCAGAGTATTCTGATTCTGGCCGAGGACGTTCCGGCCGGTCTGAACTATGACGGCCCCGCGGCCGCGATCCCGGCCAGCCAGCACGGCATGGTCACATTGCTGGAGCCGCTGCTGGGCTATGCAGACGGTGCAACTACCGAGTCGGGTGTGGTGGTCCCGGACTTCAACACCTTCGAAGGCCGCCTTGCCGAAAGCTGGAGCTTTGACGAGGCGACACTGACCTGGACCTTCAACCTGCGGCAGGGCGTTGTCGGTTGTGACGGTGCGACTTTCAACGCCGATGACGTGATCTATACCTTTGCACGGGCCAAGTCGGTCTCTGGCGCAGCACCGATCGGCTGGTTCCTCTCGAATGTCGGATCGATCGACGGGTTCACCCCCGATGTGTTTGGCGAGGACGCGGCGGCCAAGGAACTGGGCGATGCCATCGTCAGGGTCGACGACTATACCGTGACGATCCGGCAATCGGAGCCCAACGCGCTGTTCCTGCCGGTGCTCACGATCTTTGGCCTGTTCATCTTCGACAAGGAAACCATGGAAGCCAATGCGACCGAGGCTGATCCTTGGTCGCACGATTACGTCAACAACATCGGCGCGCCCGGGTTTGGGGCCTACTGCCTGAATACCTGGACCAAGAACGAGGAAATCAGCTATACCGCCAACCCGGATTACTATGGCGGTGCGCCTGCGATCCAGAGCGTCACAGTGCGCCGCGTGCCGCAATCATCGAACCGCCTTGTCGTGCTGCAATCAGGTCAGGCCGATCTGGTG
>Ga0105054_10005670_pt1 | contig 17820 bp, 16 predicted proteins | sample BON02_FD_78091 | JGI IMG/M metagenome (GOLD analysis project Ga0105054, IMG submission 78091) | Freshwater microbial communities from Lake Bonney liftoff mats and glacier meltwater in Antarctica - BON-02 (megahit assembly) | ecosystem: Environmental > Aquatic > Freshwater > Ice > Glacier...
ACCGCCTGGCTGGCAGACGGTTTCGTGCTGCACCTGGCCAAGGACATCAACCTGACGCGCCCGCTGGAGCTGGTCTTCTGGGGCGATGCCGGCGCGGGCGACGACCGTTCGGCCTGGCACCCGCGCCACCTGATCGTGCTCGACCCCGGCGCCCGGGCAACCGTCGTGGAACGCCATATCGGGCGTCCCGGCGGCCATTTCGCCAACAGCGTCACCGAGATCGCCGTGGCAGCGGGCGCCGCCCTGCGCCATTACCGGCTGCAGGACGAGCCGGGTGATGCCGTGCATATCGCCACGACCGAGGTCGCGCTTTCGGCCGGTGCCGCCTACGAGAGTTTTGTGCTTTCGACCGGTTCTGCCCTGGCGCGCAACCAGATCGCCGTCACCCTGCAGGGGCAAGGCGCCAGCAGCAACGTCAACGGCGCCTACATGGGCCGGGCGAACCAGATCACCGACACCACGACCCTGATCGACCACGCCGCACCCGGCTGCACCAGCACCCAGACCTACAAGGGGGTGCTGGATGACCGTTCGCGCGGCGTCTTCCAGGGCCGCATCGTGGTGCGCAAGGATGCCCAGAAGAGCGACGGCCACCAGAGCAACAAGGCCATCCTCCTGTCCGACCGCGCCGAGATCGACGCCAAGCCGGAACTGGAAATCTATGCCGACGACGTCAAGTGCAGCCACGGCGCGACCGCCGGCGAACTGGACGACAACGCGCTCTTCTACCTGCGCGCCCGAGGCATTCCCGAACACGAGGCGCGCGGCCTGTTGATCGACGCCTTCATCGATGGCGCCATCGCCGAGATCACCCACGAGACCGTGCGCGATGCCTTCCGCGCCCATGCCGAAGCCTGGCGCGTGGAAGGTGCTGCATGAGCGCGGCGCTGGCACAGGCCCCGGCAAGCAACACGCCCTTCGACGTCGAGCGCGTGCGCGCCGATTTCCCGATCCTTTCGCGGGAAGTCCACGGCCGCCCGCTGGTCTATCTCGACAGCGCGGCCAGCGCCCAGAAGCCGCGCCAGGTGATCGAGGCCGAAAGTCGCGTCTATGAAACCGAATACGCCAACGTGCACCGCGGCGTGCATTACCTCTCCCAGGTCGCCACGGAGAAGTTCGAGGCGACCCGCACCCGGATCGCGTCCTTCATCAACGCACCCGACGAGAACGAGGTTGTCTTCACCCGCGGCGCCAGCGAGGCGATCAACCTGGTCGCGGCGAGCTACGCCGGGCATTTCTTCAAGGAAGGCGACGAGATCCTGATCTCGCAGCTTGAGCATCATTCCAACATCGTGCCCTGGCAGCTTGCCGCCCAACGGTGTGGTGCGGTGATACGCGCCATCCCCATCTGCCAGGACGGCCAGATCGACATGGCCGCCTATGCCGACCTGCTCGGCCCCAAGACCAAGCTGGTGGCGATCACGGCGCAGTCCAATGCGCTCGGCATCATTCCGCCACTCGAGCGCATCATTCCCATGGCGCATGACGCCGGCGCCAAGGTGATGGTCGACGGCTGCCAGGCGATCACCCATCGGGCGGTCGACGTGCAGGCCATGGGTTGCGATTTCTTCGCCTTCTCCGGCCACAAGATCTACGGGCCCACGGGCGTGGGCGCGCTGTGGGGCCGCGCCGAACTGCTGGAGGCGATGCCGCCATGGCAGGGCGGCGGCGAGATGATCGCCCGCGTCGGCATCGAAAAGTCGACCTACAAGGGCATTCCCCACCGCTTCGAGGCCGGCACCCCGGCGATCGCCCAGGTGATCGCGCTGAAGGACGCGCTCGATTATGTCGACGACCTGGGGCTGGACGCCATCGCCGAACACGAGACCATGCTGCTCGACCATGCCGTGCGCCGCCTGAGCGACATGGACGGCGTGACGATCATCGGCACCAGCCCGGCCAAGGCGAGCATCGTCTCGTTCCTGCTGGACGGCATCCACCCGCATGACATCGGCACCATCGTCGACCGCGAGGGGGTCGCCGTGCGCGTCGGCCACCACTGTGCCCAGCCGGTGATGGACCACTACGACATCGCCGCGACCGTGCGCGCCTCCTTCGGCCTCTACAACACGCTGGCCGAGGTCGACGCGCTGATCGCTTCGCTCGAGAAGACCCGGGAGATCTTTGCCTGATGGACGACCTTCGCGATCTTTACCAGGAGGTCATCCTGGACCATGGCAAGAACCCCCGGAACTTCCGCCATCCCGAGGATGCCAACCGCCATGCCGAGGGTGACAACCCGTTGTGCGGCGACCGTCTGACGGTTTACCTGAAGGTCGGCCACAACGGCCTGGTCGAGGATGTCGCCTTCGAGGGGCGCGGTTGCGCCATCTCCGTGGCCTCGGCCTCGATGATGACCGAGATCGTTGCGGGCAAGACCGAGGAGGAGGCGCGCGCCCTGTTCCGCCGCTTCCACGATTTTGTTACCGGCAAGGAGGAGATCGAGGGCGCCGATGACGACGATCTCGAAAAGCTCATCGTGCTGGCCGGCGTGAAGCAGTTTCCCATGCGGGTGAAGTGCGCGACGCTGGCCTGGCACACCATGACCGCTGCGATGGACGGCGAAAACGCCGTCACCACGGAGTAGACGATGGACGAGACAACACAGCAGGCCGAAGCCGTGACGGTTGAAGGCACAACGGTCGAGACCGCCGAGGCCAAGGTCCACGAGAGCTGGAAGCCGACCGAGGATGTCGATCCCCACAGCATCGCCCAGGAAGAGGGCGAACCGCTGATCGGGGACATCGTCGATGCCCTGCGCACCGTCTTCGACCCCGAGATTCCGGTGAACATCTACGATCTGGGCCTGATCTATGCCATCGATTCGCGCAAGGACGGCTCGGTCAAGATCGAGATGACGCTGACCGCGCCGGGCTGCCCGGTGGCCGAGGAAATTCCGATCTGGGTCCGCGATGCGGTGGCAACAGTCGGCACGACAACCGATATCGACGTTGAAATCGTCTGGGACCCGCCCTGGGACCCCTCGATGATGACCGATTATGCTAAAATCGAACTGGGCATGTACTAGAGCCCGATCGTTTCATGTCGCTGCGACATGATGTGAATCGGCCTCTGATCGCTAAAAATCGAGCCCACGGAGTGACAGGAACCATGTTTGCGACCCCCGACAAGAAGCTGCTTTCGCTGACCGACCGCGCCGCCGAGCGCGTCAAGGCCCTGATGGCGCAGAATACCGACGCCGTTGCCCTGAAGGTCGGCGTCAAGATGGCCGGTTGCAGCGGTTTTTCCTACACGATGGACTACGCCACCGAGACCACGGGCAAGGAAGACGTGATCGAGGACAAGGGCGTGCGCCTGCTGATAGAACCCAGCGCCGCCATGTTCCTGCTGGGCACGGAACTGGACTGGCACGAGGACCGGCTGGAAAGCCGCTTCGTTTTCAACAACCCCAACGTCAAGGGGATGTGCGGCTGCGGCGAATCCTTCACCGTCTGACGCCTCTCCCGGGAGAACCCGTTTGTTGCTGACGCGTCTTTGTGGCGCGCTGGCGCTGCTTGTGTGCATCGCCGCCACCAACCCCGTTGCCGCCCAGGCGCTCAGCGAGAACGACCGGGCTGTCTATCGTTCGGCCTTCGAGAAGGCCGATCTGAAGGACTGGACCGCCGCGCGCGCCACCGCGGCGCGTGCAGCCGACCCGACGCTCGCCGAGGTCGTGCTCTGGCTGCAGTTGCAGGACAGCAGCCGGACGGGCGATTTCATCTCGATCGTCTCCTTCCTGGTCGAGAACCCCGGCTGGCCGCGCCTGGACGATCTCCGGCGCCGCGCCGAGGAGGCCATGCCCGAGGAGCTCACCCCAGACGATGTCATCACCTATTTCGATGCTTATCCGCCGCTTTCGGGCCGGGGCACGCTGCGCCAGCTTGCCGCGGCGGAGGCGCTGGGGCGCACCGATGCGGTGCGCGAGGCCGCGATCGACGCCTGGAACGGGCGCGATTTCTCCTCGTCGGACGAAAAGACCTTTCTGGAACGCTACGCCCGCGTGATTCCGGCGACCCTGGCATGGACCCGTCTGGACCGCCTGCTGTGGGAGGGCCAGACCAGCGCAGCCGAACGCATTCTGCCCTTCGTCGATACCGATCATCAGAAGCTGGCGCGCGCCCGCATCGTGCTGCGCAGCGGGGTCGGCGGCGTCGATGGCGCGGTCAGCAGTGTGCCGCCGGGCCTGGCCGACGATCCCGGCCTGCTCTACGAACGCCTGCGCTGGCGCCGCACCCATGGCAACGAAGTCGGGGCGGCCGAACTCCTGGCCCGTGCCCCGGCCAACCTGCCCTTTCCCGACCTCTGGGCCGATGAACGCCTGATCCTGGCCAACCAACTGCTCGATGCCGGCAACACGGCGGGCGCCTACCGCATGCTCTCCCAGCACTACGCACTCAGTGGCGCGCTCAACCACGAGATCGAATGGCTGGCCGGCTGGATCGCCCTGCGCAAACTGGGCAATCCCCGCGACGCGCTCGACCACTTCATGACCTTCTACGGCGAGGTCTCCTATCCCATCAGCCGGGCGCGCGGCGCCTATTGGGCCGGACGCGCGGCCGAGGCCCTGGGCGAGACCGGCATCGCGGCGACCTGGTACGACCTTGCCGCCGACAACGGCACGACCTTCTACGGCCAGCTCGGCGCCGCCAAGATCGGCATCGCGCCGCGCCTGCCCCAGGCGCCCCAGCCGACCCAGGCAGAGATCGAGGCCTTCGCCAATGACGAACTAACGACCATCGTGCGCCAGCTCGCCGAAATCGGCCAGGAACGGCTGGTTCGCGTGTTCCTCACCCGCATGACCGACGCCACCGATTCCGGGCCGCGCCATCAGTTGATCGGCCAGCTTGCCCTGGTTCTGGGTCGCCCGGATCTGGCTGTCATGGTTTCCAAGCGGGCGGTGCAGGCCGGCAGCGTGCTGGTCACCGCGGGTTACCCCATGATCGCCCTGCCGTCGCCGATGCCGGTCGATCCGTCGCTGGCCTATGCCATCATCCGCCAGGAGAGCGGCTTTGATCCCGGCATCGTCTCGCCGGCCGGCGCGCGCGGCCTGATGCAACTCATGCCGGCCACTGCCCGCGAGGTCGCCGGCAAGCTCGGCCTCTCTTCATCGGACGCCAAGCTGACCACCGACCCGCAGTTCAACATGCGTCTGGGCTCGACCTATCTGGCCCAGATGATCGAGGGCCAGGGCGGCTCCTTCGTGCGCGCCATCGCCTCCTACAATGCCGGGCCGGGCCGGGTGCGCCAATGGGTTGCGGAACGGGGCGATCCCCACGATCCCAACATCGACATCGTCGACTGGATCGAAGAAATCCCGTTCGCCGAAACGCGCAATTATGTCCAGCGCGTGCTTGAAGGCATGGAGGTCTATCGCATGCTCAACGGCCAGGAGACCGCAGGCCTGTTCGCCGACATGAAGATGAACTGCACCCAGGGCAACTGCTGACCCGCAAGGCCCTTGCCCGGCACCGTGGCCTGAGCCACATTGCGAGTGCGACTGATTTGCAAACAGGAGACATCACCATGGCCGCAACCATGCTGGAGGCCGAAGCCGGCCTGAACCGCATCCAGGGCAGCCCCATCGACCTGCTGACGACGCGCCGTTCGGTGCTGGCGGCCCAGCTTGTCGCGCCCGGGCCCGATGACCAGACCCTTCGCACCATGCTCGAGGCCGCGGTGCGCGTGCCCGACCACGGCCGTTTGACGCCCTGGCGCCTGCAGGTGATCGGCAAGGCTGCACAGGCCGAGCTGGGCGAACTCTCCGTCGCGGAATTTGCCAAGACGGAACCAGACGCCAAGGAGGAACGCCTCCAGATCGAGCGCATCCGGCCGCAACGCTCGCCCGTGCTGGTGGTCGTCAGCAGCCGCACCGAGCGCGGACATGCCATCCCCGAGGTCGAGCAGCTTCTTTCCTGCGGCAATGTATGCATGAACCTGCTGCATGCCGCCACGGCCCTGGGCTTTGCCGCCCAGTGGGTGACCAACTGGCCGGCCTACAACGGCGCCATCAAGGCCGCCCTGGACATTCCCGAAGACGAACACCTGGTCGGTTTCATCCACATCGGCACGCCCAAGAATCCGCCTTCGGAACGCGCCCGCCCTGAACTGGGTGACGTCGTGCGTTACGTGACGAGCCTGACGCCGCCCGCCTAACCCGCGACGACCTGCCCCCAGGGCGACATGACGAAGGCGCAGCCGTGGCGTTCCTCGCCCAGATCGCGGACGGCATTGGGGCAGGCGTAGAGCGCGGGTGTGACCGCATAGGGCAGGTCGCTTGTCGTCCAGCGGGCGGCCAGAGCGGCGCGAGAATCGGCCGCCATGCGGCTGTCGGCCGCGACCAGCTTCGAACCACTGACATCCAGGCGCGGCGTGTGAAAGGCCTCGTCCAGCGACATGCCGTGATCGACCAGGAACGAGATCAACTGCATGACGGCGGGATAGATGCGCCGCCCGCCCGAGGCGCCGAGGGAAAAGTTGCCGCCCTTGTGGGTGACCACGGCCGGGCACATGTTCGAAAGCGGACGGCGACCAGGCGCCATGGCATTGGGCCCGCCCGGGCGCGGATCGAACCACATGATTCCGTTGTTCATCAGGAAACCCAGGCCCGGCAGCATGACGCGGCTGCCGAAGACCGACAGCAGGGTCTGGGTCAGTGCCACCATGTTGCCCTTGGCATCGACCACCGTCAGATGGGTCGTGCAGCTTTCGCCCGCCCCCTCGCCCATGGTTTCCAGGCGGTGGCGGTAGGCGGCAAACAGTGCTTCGGCATAGGCCGTGTAGGCTTGTGCATCGGGTTTGCTGCCCGCGGCCTTCCAGGCCGGTTCCAGACGCGCCAGGGTATCGATCAGGCTGGGGCCGGCATTGAGCCCGGGGGCGACATGGATCGTGGCGTCGCGATAACGCGCGGTCTGCGTATCGAGGACGCGCGCCTCGTAGGCGGCCAGATCCTCCCGATCGAGCTTGCCGCCGATGGCGGCCATGTCGGCGGCGATCGTGGCGGCGATGTCGCCCTTGTAGAAATCCTGGGGGCCGGCATCGCGCAGGCGCTCCAGCGTGGCGACCTGGGCATCGCTCTGAAGCGTCATCAGGTTGTCTGGGTCAACGCTGACCGGCGGCAGGCCATCGGGCAGGAAGAAGGCGCTGGCGGCCGGATTCTGCGTCAGACCACGGGCATCGTTGGCGATGCGCAGGGTGGCGTACCAGTCGATCTTCATGCCGCGGCGCGCCAGCTCGATGGCCGGCGCGATCGCCTCGGCCCAGGGCAGTGTGCCGAACCGCTCCAGCGCCAGCGCCCAGCCCGCAACCGTACCCGGCGTGGCGATCGACAGCGGCCCCTGAACATTGCGGTCCTCGACCACCAGGGGCCAGCCGAACAGATCATCGTCGGTGCCGCCCGGCAGGGTGGGGTAATCGGCGGGATCGAGCCGCCTGGGCGAAACAACGCCGAAATCGATCGCCTTGGAGGTGCCGGTTTCGGCATCGTAGATCACCATGTAGCCGCAGCCGCCGATGCCGCTCATCCAGGGCTCGGCGACACCGATAGCCAGACCGGTGGCGATCGCGGCATCGACCGCATTGCCACCATCGGCCAGGACCTGGGCACCGATCGCCGATGCCTCGTGATGATGGCTGGCGACCAGCCCGCCGCGCGAGACGACGGCAGGTTTGGTGACCTTCCAGGTTTCGGTAAGCCGTGCGGCCATGCTTGTTCTCTCCCTTTACCTATCGCGCGCGAGCCTACGTCGGCTAGACTTGTGCGTCATCCGCGGAAACAGCGGCAAGCCATCTGGAGCCCGACCCTTGAGCCATCCCCTCTTTGCCGACGACATGAAACTCGCCCCCTACTGGTGGGACGAGGCCCCGCGCCCGGAGATTCCCCACCAGCCCGTGCCCGACAAGGTCGACGTCGCCATCGTCGGCGCCGGCTACACGGGGTTGACCGCCGCCATTGTTCTGGCGCGCGCCGGGCGCAGCGTCCACGTCTTCGACGCCCAGGATGCGGCATGGGGCTGCAGCGCGCGCAACGGCGGCCAGATCGGCGCAGGGGTCAAACCAGGGGTCGACGAACTCACCCGGCGTTATGGCCAGCCGGCCGCCCACGCCATCATGAACGAGGGTTATGCCGGCCTCGACTACGTAAAGAATTTCATCACGGAAGAAGGCATCGACTGCGACCTGCGGACCTGCGGCCGTTTCATCGGCGCCCACCGGCCCAGCCGTTACGAGCAGCTCGCGGAAAACTTCGAAAAGGTGAAGGGCATCGTGCCGCTGGAATGGCACATGGTGCCCAAGGCCGAGATGGCCAGCGAGATCGGCTCCGACGCCTATTTCGGCGGTGCGGTCATGCCCCAGCACGCCTCGCTGCAGCCGGCCAAGTACGCCAACGGACTGATCGAGCTGGCGCGCAAGGCCGGGGCGGTGATCCACACCCACACGCCGGTCCTGGGCATCGAGCAGAACGAGGGCGCCAACGGCGTCGTCACCAGCCGCGGCAAGACCATCGCGCGCGACGTCATCGTGGCGACCAACGGCTACACCAAGGGCCTGACGCCGGGCCTGCAGCGCCGCGTCATCCCGATCGGCAGCTACATGATCGCCACCGAGGAGATCCCCGAAGAGATCATGCGACGGATCTATCCGCGCGAACACGTCACCTCCGACACGCGCAAGGTGGTCTATTACTACCGCCCCTCGCCCGACCACAAACGTGTGGTTTTCGGCGGCCGCGTCGCGCTCAAGGAATCCGATCCCAAGGTGTCCGGTCCGCGCCTGCATGCCGTGATGGCCGGAATCTTCCCGGAACTGACCCACACCAAGATCAGCCACACCTGGATGGGTTACGTCGCTTATACCTTCGATCACCTGCCCCATGTCGGGCAGCGCGACGGCCTTTGGTACGCCATGGGCTATTGTGGTTCGGGTGTCGCCTGGGCGAGCTACATGGGCCACAAGATAGGCCACAAGGTGCTGGGCGACGACGAGGGGACAACTTCCTTCGACAACATCGGATTCCCGACCCGCCCGCTCTACACCGGCGACCCGTGGTTCCTCTCGGCCGCCGTGGCCTATTATCGGGCGATGGATCGCTGGGGTCCGTGAGCGCGGCGCAGCGGCGGCCTCAGGAGGGGTTCACCACGTCGTCGACGTAGTCGCGGGCGATGCAGCGGATCATGTCGAGGTGGAAATGCGCGGGGTCGTAGGCGTGGCGCAGCCACAGGCCATAGGCCAGGGCAATCAGGGTCTGGGCAATGTTCTCCTGGCGAGCCGCAGGCACCAGTTCGCTGAGAATGGGGCGCAGCAGCCCCAGGAGGCGTTCGTCGAAGGCATTCTGGATACGCCCGAACCCGGTGTTCTCGCTGACCTGCAGGTAGAAGCTGAGCCAGGCGCTGATCGCCTCGGGCGAGCGCTGGCCCGGCGCGAAATGACCCTCGACGAAACCCATCAGGCGTTCCAGCGGCGTCGTGCCGGCGGCCATGCCTGCCTCGACATCGGCCAGGGTCTGATCGACCAGAGTCTGCATGGTTTCTTCGAACAGATCGCTCTTGCCGTCGAAGTAGTGGTTGACCAGGCCGACCGAAAGGCCGGCGCGTTTGCTGATGCGCGCGATCGTGGCGTTCTGGAAGCCGTCGTGGTGAATTGCGCCAATCGTCGCCTCGATCAACTGGCCGCGGCGCACCGGCTCCATGCCGACCTTGGGCACAACCCTAGTCCACAATGCCGAGGTCGCGCTTCTTCTGGCCGGCCCAGGCCTGGATGATCCGGTCGGCGATCATCGCCATCAGCGCCATCGAGCCGCCCGCGATGAAACCCTGACCGAAACGCGCATTGGTCAGGCTGTCATAGACCCACTGGCCCAGGCCCTTGGTGCCCACCAGGGCGGCGATGACCAGCATGGCCAGCGCAAACATGATGACCTGGTTGAGGCCCAGCATGATCTCGGGAATCGCCAGCGGCAGCTTGACCCGCCAGAGCACCTGGCGCTCCGTGCAGCCCATCATGCGCGCGGCCTCGACCGCGACCGGATCGACGTTGCGCAGGCCGTACTCGGTGTAGCGGATGGCCGGCACCATGGCGTACATCATGATCGCCAGCAGGGCCGAGAAATCGCCGACCAGGAAGACCATGATCACCGGGATCAGGAAGACGAACAGCGGCATCGTCTGCATGGTGTCGTTGATCGGCCGCATGATCGCACTGACCCGGTCGCTCTGAGCCGCCCAGATGCCCAGCGAACCGCCGATCACGAAGCAGAACAGCACCGAAGTCGCTGTCAGGTAGAACGAGAGCATGGCGCGCGGCCAGGCCCCGGTGACCAGCATGAAGGCCATGCCCAGGAAGGCAAACAGCGCGGTGCGCCAGCCGCCGACCTGATAGGCGATCAGCGTGACGGTCGCGACAAAGGCCGGCCAGGGCGTGCCGGTAGAGCCGAAGAAATAGAGCACGCCCAGCAGGCCGACCACGACACCCGCGCGCCAGCTGAAGAAGCGCACCATCACCGCGCCGATGCCGAGCACAATCGCCCAGTAGATGGCTGCAGCGGTCTGGGTCATCGAGAATCCCCAGGAATCGGGGCGCGCGATGCGTTCCAGGCCTGCCTTCATCGGCAGCATGAAGAAGTAGAGCGTCCAGGTCTTGATCGCGTCCGTGATGAAAAAACATTCACGGGTGAACCAGCTCACCGCGTCGTTGAGCGGCTCGGCCGGATAGACCACCCAGGCATCGGGGTAGTCCTTGAAGAACGGCAGCAGATGCGAAAGCACGATGCCGATCCCGGTCGCCGCGATCGCCGCCCACAGATAGGGATGGCGGTGCAGGAAGTTGCCGCCGGCATGCAGCGGGATGTCGCCGGTGCGCTCGGCGAAGCCGCGGCTGATGCGGTCCATCATCATCGCCATGACGACGATGACGATGCCGGCCAGCAGGCTCTGCCCGGTCTGGGCCTTGCGCATGGTCGAGAGCACTTCCCAGCCGATATCGGCGAAACCGCCGATGATCGCCGCGATGATGACCATCGACAGCGCCGCCATGATCGTCTGGTTGACGCCGACCATGATCGTCGGCAGCGCCGCGGGAATGCGCACCTGGAAGAGCAACTGGAAGCGGTTGCAGCCCGACATCTGGCCGCTTTCGATGACGTCGTCGGAGACGCGGCGCAGACCCAGCATGACATTGCGCACCATCGGCGGGCTGGCGTAGATCGCCGAAGCGACGATGCCGACGACCGGCCCGACACCGAACAGGATCAGGATGGGCACGAGATAGGCAAAGGTCGGCACGGTCTGCATCACGTCGAGCAGGGGTTCGACGACGCGGCGGGCCCAGCGGAACTGGAAACCGGCCAGCCCCATGGCAAGGCCGATGGCCAGGGAGACCGGAACGGAAATGCCGACCAGGGCCAGGGTCGACATGCTCTCGTCCCAGTAACCCACGATCAGCATGTAGGAGAGCCCGCCCAGGGAGAAGGCCGCCAGTTTCCAGTCCTTGGCCCGATAGGCCAGGATGACGACGATCGCCATCGTCGCCGGCCAGGGCAGCCAGTGCAGGATCGTTTCGAGCCCCGGCACTTCGAACGAGCCGCCAAACAGGTGGACGATGCCACCCTTGAGGGGCCAGGACAGGACATCGGCAATGAAACGGAAGGTTGGCTTGAAGGTCGCCGTGATCCAATCCATCACGCCTTCCAGAGCCTGTTCGAGCAGCACCCACTCACCACCGATGGGCAGCTTGAGAAACCAATCCCTGGGGTAGGTTAACAGCCACTTCATCTCGTCCTTGAGCAGGATGCAGACCAGGGCGAAGACGCCGAACGCCAGCCACGAGAGAAGCTGCGGCGACAACCGGCTGGCGCTCAGATCGGAGGTTTCCCTCTCCTGGACGGCAACGCTCACAACGCGCTCCCTTCCTCATGGGCCGAGGCCAGAGCCGAAAGCACGGCCTGGGGCGTGACATGGCCGATGACCGTGCCGGATTCGTTGGTCACGGCGATCGCATTGAGGCCCTCGCCGAAGCGCGGCATCAACTGCTCCAGCGTCGTTTGCGCCGTCACCGACTGAGCACCCTCGAGCGGTTTGCCGGCCTGCGACATGATGTCGCCGGCGGTGATCACCTTCACCCGGGGCACGTCCTGGGTGAACTCCTCGACATAGGCATCGGCGGGTTTCATCACGACCTCGGCGGGGGTGCCGATCTGGACGATGCGACCGTCCTTCATGATCGCGATACGGTCAGCCAGGCGCAGAGCTTCGAGGAAGTCGTGGGTGATGAAGACGATGGTCTTGTGCAGCAGTTTCTGCAGGCGCAGGAACTCGTCCTGCATCTGGCGCCGGATCAGCGGGTCGAGCGCCGAGAAAGGTTCGTCGAGAAACCACAGCTCCGGCTCCACCGCCAGGCTGCGGGCGATGCCGACACGCTGCTGCTGACCGCCCGAAAGCTGGCGGGGATAACTCGTCTCACGCCCGTCGAGCCCGACCAGTTCGATCATTTCCATGGCGCGCTTGACCCTGGTGGCGCGGTCGATGCCCTGGACCTGGAGCGGGAAGGCAACGTTCTCGAGCACGGAGAGATGGGGCAGCAGGCCGAAATTCTGGAACACCATGCCCATCTTGTGGCGACGGATGTCGATCAGCTTTTCCTTGTTGACCTTGAGCAGATTCTCGCCGTCGAGGATGATCTCGCCTGCCGTGGGTTCGACCAGGCGCGAGAGGCAGCGCACGATGGTCGACTTGCCCGAGCCCGAGAGGCCCATGATGATGAAAATCTCGCCTTCATGGACGTCGAAGCTGACGTCGCAGGCGGCACCAATGTGCCCGGCCTCGTGGATCCGGGCGACAACCTGCTGGGGATTGTCGACCTTGCCGTTACCGTCGGTGAAGAAGCTGTCTCCCTGGGGGCCGTAGACCTTCCAGACGTTCCGGCAGGTCAGCTTTGTTGCGCGCTCTTGGCCTGATGCCATCATACCTCGCCCGTGCGACAGGCTGAGGCCCGTCCCACTTCCCCAATGATGTTCTTGTCCGCGGATGTCCGCTGGTTGGCGACAGGTTAAGGATGCGGCCGCCCATCGTCCAGAATCCATTGCGCCCGAATTCCGTGCATTGCCGCCCAATTTCCGTGCATTAGAACACGTCCGCCTCATGATTCGGTCTCATCCGAGCGGAGCTTCGGAAATTGCGGGGCAGCGTCTCCGATCGTGTAGTAGGCCCCCTTCGAGGCCGCATGGATGTGGCTGCGGACGGCAAGACCGACCCCGCCATCATCGAGCGACCCGGCATTGGGATAGACCTGATCCTCGCCATCCTCTTCGTAGCCCAGCGCCGAACCGCACTGTCGGCAGAAGGGCCGCCGGCCGTGATCGGAGGAGCGGTACCAGGCCAGGCCATCGGTGCGCGTCCAGGCAAAGTTGTCGCGGGCCACGGTCATTGCCGCCTGGGCGTGGCCGCCCTGACGCCGGCACATGCTGCAATGGCAGATGTCGATCGCGGGATCCGGGCCGGCGATTTCGTAGCGCACCGCGCCGCACAGGCAGCCACCGCTTCGTTTCATCGCTCTCTCCCCGTGTGCCGGCACCAGCTTAATCCGGCAGGCCGCAAGGCGCACCAGCGGGAAGGGTGAGGAAGTCCATTCTGACGATTCAAGTCATGATCACGCATAAACATGAATCTTCTATTACAAAGCCATGAATTTGCTGTCGTATTTGCTCTCTAACCTTGGATTTTGCTTTTCAGAATCAAGAGTAACGCTCACAACGGGGTCACAGGACAGCATCCGAGGCCGGACATGAACGCACGCGTCGAACTGACCCGTTACCGCACCGTTTGGGTTTCCGACACCCATCTGGGGACACGCGGGTGCCGTGCGGATTTGCTGCTGGAATTCCTGCGCTCCTTCGAGGCGGATGAACTCTATCTGGTCGGCGACATCATCGACGGCTGGCGCCTCAAGAAGAGCTGGTACTGGGCGCCCAGCCACAGCGACGTCGTCCATGAGATACTCGCCAAGGCGCGCCGCGGCACCCGCGTCATCTATATCCCGGGCAACCATGACGAGGTGCTGCGCGAATACGTCGGCCTGATGGTCGGCACGCTGGAGGTGCAGCGCCAGGCGATCCACACCACGGCCGACGGCCGGCGGCTGCTCGTCCTCCACGGCGACCAGTTCGACGGCATCGTCAACCACGCCAGGTGGCTGGCCGAACTGGGCGACTGGGCCTACACCCTGATCCTGGAGCTCAACCGGCAGTTCAACGCCGCGCGCCACCGCCTGGGCTTTGGTTACTGGTCGCTGTCGGCTTACCTCAAGGGCATGGTCAAGGGCGCGGTGTCCTTCATCGACAACTTCGAACATGCCATCGCCGAGGAAGCCCGCCGCCACGGCGTCGATGGCGTCGTCTGCGGCCACATCCACAAGGCCGAGATGCGGGAGATCGAAGGTATCCTCTACTGCAACGACGGCGATTGGGTCGAGGGCTGCACGGCGCTGATCGAACAGCCCGACGGCGCCCTGCAGCTCGTCCACTGGGCCGAGGAGCGCCAGACCCACGTGCGCCGGACCACCGCAGCCGCCTACGCGGCCTGATGAAACTCCTGCTGGCGACCGACGCCTGGTTTCCCCAGGTCAACGGCGTCGTGCGTACACTGGCGCGGGTGCGCGACGAACTGACAGCGTCCGGCTTCACGGTCGAGATCGTCGCGCCCGATGGCTTCCGCTCGATCCCCTGCCCGACCTATCCCGAAATCCGCCTGGCCCTGATGCCGGGACGCGCCTTTGCCGCGCAGATCGACGCCTTTGCCCCCGATGCCATCCACATCGCCACCGAAGGGCCGATCGGCCAGGCGACGCGACGCATCTGCCGCAAGCGTGGTCTGGCTTTCACGACCTCGTTCCACACGCGCTTTCCCGAATATGTCGAGGCCCGTTTCGGCCTGCCCGTCGGCCTTTGCTACAGCCTGCTGCGCCGTTTTCACAACGCTGCCAGCGCCGTGATGGTTGCCACGCCGTCGTTGCGCCGCGAACTCGAACAGCGTGGCTTCCGCAACGTGGTGGCCTGGTCGCGCGGCGTTGACACGGCCCTTTTCCGGCCCCAGCGCGGGGCGCTGGACAACCTGGAGCGGCCGGTTTTTGCCTATGTCGGGCGTGTCGCGGTGGAAAAGAACATCGGCGCGTTCCTGGCGCTCGATCTGCCCGGAACCAAGGTCGTCATCGGCGACGGGCCGCAGCGCGCCGCACTGGAACGGGCTTTCCCTGCAACCCGCTTTCTGGGAACCCTGCAGGGCGAGGCCCTGGCCAGGGTCTTTGCCGACGCCGACGTCTTTGTCTTTCCCAGCCGCACCGATACCTTCGGTCTGGTACTGCTCGAGGCACTGGCATGCGGCGTGCCGGTCGCGGCCTATCCAGTTACCGGCCCGATCGACGTCGTCAACGACCCCGCCATCGCCGTCCTCGACGAGGACCTGGGCCGCGCGGCACGCGCCGCACTCGCTCTCTCGCGCCATGCCTGCCGACGTTTTGCCCTGGGATATTCCTGGTCCCATACGGCCCGGCAGTTTGCCGGCAACCTTGCCCTTCTGAGGGCGGTAACTGTACCGGAAATACACGCAAGGTTTGGCTGAATTGCATCGAACACAATTGCGCGTTCGTTTTGCGGTGCGTGACTGCAATCACCAATATTCAAATGAAGGCCTCAGCGCTGGTGACGATCATCACGGCGCTACATGATGGCACTTTGTTTCGCTCACTCGGGGGTCTACGTCCTTTTGTGAGCGTGGATCGTGATAGCATCCCAGCGGACATGATCCACACTCAGTTTGTGGAGCGCGGCTGAATCCACCCGTGCTCGTGGAGGGGGAAATGATCCGTTCGGTGCTGATCGTCGACGACAGCCGGCTGGCGCGCATGATGGTGGCGGGCCTGATCCTGGACCGTTGGCCCAACGCACGCATCCGCGAAGCAGAAAACGCCGACCAGGCGCTGGTCGCCGTGGCGCACGAAACACCCGACCTTGTCATCCTCGACCACAGCATGCCCGGCGAATCCGGTCTCGACGTCGTCGCCAAGCTGCGCGCCAGTGCGCCGGAGGCCGATGTCGCGCTGGTAACGGCCAACATCCAGTCCTCGATCCGCCAGCGGGCGTCCGACGCCGGGTGCCATTTTGTCGCCAAACCCGTGACGGCCGAAAAGATCGACAAGCTGCTGGCCGACATCGGAATCGCTCCATGACGAGCTATTTCACACCCGAAGAAAGCGATGCGTTCACGGAGATCTTCAACATCGGGGCAGGCAAGGCCGCCATGGCGTTGAGCGAGCTGCTGGACGCTCCGATCGTGTTCTCGGTGCCCTTTTGCGTCGTGCTGCCGCTGGACGAGGCGGTTGATTACTTCCGCCGCCGTTTCGGCGCCAACATCTGCGTCGTCAGCCAGGATTTCTCCGGCCCCTTCGACGGCTCGGCGCTGCTCATGTTCCATGAGGCCAGCAGCCTGGCCCTGGCCCAGGCCGTGCTGCACAGCGAGGAGCCGATCGCGGCGATCACCGAACTCGAGCGCGAAGCGCTCACGGAAATCGGCAACATCATTCTCAATGCCTGTCTGAGCAGTTTCGGCGACGTGCTCGAGCGGGAAGTCGCCACCTCCCTGCCCCGGTTCCTGGCCGGCCCTTCGGGCGCCATGCTCCGGGGCGCACGCGGCTTCGATGTCGTGCTAGTGGTCAAGGTCGACTTCAGTGTCGAAGGGCGCGAGATCGAGGGTTATGTCACCTTCGTCCTGAACGTCGATTCAGTCTCTGCATTCCGCGATGCAGCAAACCGGCTGCTCGGCACCCTGCACTAGGCCGTGGCATTGTCCGGGCCACGTACCGTGGGAGTTCCCCCCGTCCAGGCCGCAGATCTTTTCGGCGCCGCATTGGCCCGGTGCGACAACGGCATCATCATCCTCGACACCAAGTCGCGCATCGTCTTCTGGAATCTCTGGATGGTCGATGCCAGCGGCGTTCCCGTTGCGGCGGCCCAGGGCCGCACGCTGGCCGAACTTTTCCCCATGGCGCGGCTGGCCCGCATCGGGCAGGCGATATCCCAGGCCCTGCGCTCGCGCCAGTCCTCGGTTCTCTCGCGCGCGCTCAACCCGAGCATCCTGCCGCTGCACCGGGCGGGCGAGGAACGCGAGCCCATCGAACACCAGGCCATCGTCAAGGCGGTTGATGCGCGTGGCGGCCTCTTCTGCCTGATCCAGATCTACGATGTCACCGATGCCGTGCATCGCGAGCGTTTTCTGCGCCAGCAGGCCGGTGATCTCATGCGTCTGGCAGACGGCCTTGCGGCAAGCGACAAGGCCCTGCGCGCGATGCTGGAGGCCAGTCCCATCGGCGTCGCCATCGTTGCCGCCGATGGCATCATCCGCTTTGCCAACGCGCGCCTGGCCGCCCTGTTCCTGGCCGGCGAAGACAACATCATCGGGTTGGCCGCCGAGGAATTCTTCACCCATCCGCGCAATCTTCTGGGCAGCATCGCCCAGCCGATCGATCGCATGGAGGTACGCTTCCGCCGCCGCGACGGTTCCCAGTTGTGGGCGCAGGTCAGCGCCGAACCGACCGAGTTCGAACAGGCTCCGGCGATCCTGTGCTGGGTCTATGACATCTCCGATCACAAGAAGACCGAACGCGACCTGACGGGGCAGCGCGATCGCGCCACCGAACTGGTGCGCGCACGCACCGAGTTCCTGGCCATGGTCAGCCACGAGATCCGCACGCCGCTCAACGGCATCATGGGCACGGTCCGGATGCTCGACGGAACGGCGATGGACGCGACCCAGCACAGCCACCTGGAAATGATCCGCT
>Ga0105054_10005672_pt1 | contig 17815 bp, 18 predicted proteins | sample BON02_FD_78091 | JGI IMG/M metagenome (GOLD analysis project Ga0105054, IMG submission 78091) | Freshwater microbial communities from Lake Bonney liftoff mats and glacier meltwater in Antarctica - BON-02 (megahit assembly) | ecosystem: Environmental > Aquatic > Freshwater > Ice > Glacier...
CAAAAAACCGATGGACGTGTATAACGAAAGTATTTTATCAAGTAGAACCTTGATTGAAGCGGCTTAAAGAAAATAAATAAGGATCTGGAAATAGTTGTCTTGACCTTTTGGGGTGCTATAAACCTAGACTAATCTATTAGTCTAGGTTTTCATTTTTACATCAACAAAGTCGCAATAAAATAACGATATCATCGTATGTCTATATATCTGATATACGTATAACTACCTCTAGCCCTTCGTCAAACTTATGATTAAGATTTAACCTACAAGGGAATAGCTATTTAGAACGCATGAATAATCTTATCGAATATGGGGTGAATGACATATAGTAATGATATTTATCTCTAACCAATTATTAATTAGCTATCAATCTTTCATACACAGCTATATTTTGTTTCCAAAGAAACATATTTATATATATCTTAAATACTATAGAGACAGCGTATTTCTAGCATAGAAGCGGCCACGGTAAATGGAAAAGTAACAAGTGCCACTAAAAAACAATCATATTAGCTCAATTGCACGAGCGTTATAGAAAAGTAAGTTTTTATATATGAAAAAGATTTAATCATACAGTTACATTATTATTGTGGAGAACAGTTAGTGATATTTAAACAGTTTTTTGAGCCTGAAAGTTCTACCTTCACCTATCTTCTTGGGTGCAATGAAACTAAACAAGCGGTACTGATTGACACCGTTGCATCTGAAGTGAACACCTATATCGATGAACTAGAAAAGTATGAGCTTAAACTTGTATACACACTCGAAACGCACGTGCATGCAGATCATATTACTGGCGCAGATTTCCTTAGAAAGCAGTTAGGCAGTAAAAGTGTAGTGCATCGAGACGCAGGTGCGATGTGTGCAGATCTGTTAGTGACAGACGGTATACATTTAAAAATAGGCTCAATCGATATCGAAGTTAGGTATACACCAGGACATACCAATGGTTGTGTTAGTTATTTCTGTAATGACAGAATCTTTACTGGAGATGCTTTATTAATCGGTGGTTGTGGAAGAACTGATTTTCAACTGGGTGATGCCGGGCAGCTATATGACAGTATCCATAAGCAAATTTTTCAATTGCCTGATGACACATTGATATATCCCGGCCATGATTATAACGGTAATACCGAATCAACTGTAGGTCATGAGAAAAAGCACAACTCTAGAATCGGTAACAATAAAAGTCGTGAAGAATTTATCGATTTAATGTCGAAATTAAAATTGGCTTACCCCAAACAAATCGATAAAGCACTCCCAGCAAATCAAGCATGCGGACAAGTAGACAGCAAACAAGCATCATAGAATTTACGTAAAGGATCGAGCTAATGAAAGTAGCAAAAATCAACGAAGAGATTACAGTATCAGACCAAATTATAGCGTCAGATGTAACGGAAATTGCAAAGCAAGGGTTTAAGACAATATTTTGTCATCGTCCTGATGGGGAGGGCCCTGATCAGCCAAATTTCGAAGAAATTGATAGTGCTGCTAAAAAATTAGGAATAGAGGTTAAATACCTTCCAGTTACAATGGGAAAAATTAGTGATGATGATATTGATCAGTTTTCCAGTAGTTTTGAAAAAGCTGCCAAACCAATATTTTCATACTGCAGATCAGGTATGCGAGCAATAACGCTATGGAGTCTTAAAGAGGCCGAGAATACATCGCTACCAGATTTATTAAATATTGGCAAAAAAGCCGGATATGATATGTCAGGATTGACTTTAAGACTAGCCGCGGGCAAGCAATCTCCTAGTAATACTAAACAACATCAAATAGTTATCATTGGGGGTGGATCTGCCGGTATTTCAGTTGCATCTAGTTTGTTGGCGCGTGATTCAGGTTTAGATATTGCTATCATAGATCCTGCTGATACACATTATTACCAACCTGGATGGACAATGGTGGGAGGCGGTATATTTACAGCAGAGCAAACTGTTAAAACAATGGCATCAATTATGCCTAAGGGCGTAACATGGATCAAAGCAGCGGTAGCCGCGTTTGAGCCTGAACAAAATATGGTTACCTTGGAAGGATGCAGATTAGTAAAATATGAAAAACTGATCGTTTGCCCTGGAATCAAGCTAAATTGGCATGGCATTGAGGGTTTAGTAGAAACACTCGGTCAAAACGGTGTTACATCAAATTATCGCTATGACCTTGCTCCCTATACTTGGGAATTAGTGAGTACAATGCGTAAAGGTAAAGCGATATTTACTCAGCCTCCTATGCCTATAAAATGTGCTGGAGCGCCACAAAAAGCAATGTATTTATCTGGTGATCACTGGTTCCGCTCAGGTGATCTAAACAATATAGATATTGAATTTTACACTAGCACTCCAGGCCTATTTGGCGTTAAAGAATATGTTCCACCTTTAATGAAATATGTAGAAAAGTATGGTGCAGACTTGAATTTTAATCATACGCTTACAAAAATTGATGGTAAGCAAAAGCTTGCTTGGTTTTCGAAAAAATTGGAAGATGGAACTGTAGAGGTTATCGAAACTAATTTCGATATGATTCATGTAGTACCGCCACAGCAAGCACCTGATTTTATTCGAGCAAGTAGAATTGTTGATGATGCTGGTTGGGTTGATGTTAGCCAAGACACCTTACAACATAAAAGGTATCCTGATATTTATGGATTAGGTGATGTTATAAATGCTCCCAATGCAAAGACTGCTGCTGCAGCGAGAAAGCAAGCACCAGTAGTTGCTATAAATATTTTATATGATTTGAATAAGAGTTCAAAAAGAGCCATCTACAACGGATATGGCTCATGCCCATTAACAGTAGAGCGTGGCAAAGTTATTTTGGCAGAGTTTGGCTATGGTGGTAAATTGCTACCAAGCTTCCCAAAATGGCTATTGAATGGACAAGAACCTACAAAACTGGCATGGATATTAAAAGAGTCAATACTTCCACCAATGTATTGGAAAGCAATGCTTAAGGGGCGTGAATGGTTAGCTAGTCCAGAAGATAAAGTCTAAGCTTATATACGTTTAAATGAACTTCATATGACAATGAATATAAGTAAAAGGTAATTGACGGTAAATGACTGAGCCTAGGAATATTTTGACAAAGTATTTACCAATATTAGTTTGGGCAAAAAAATACAATAAAGGGGATGCTACAAATGATTTAATGGCTGCACTAATAGTGACTTTGATGCTTGTCCCTCAAGCATTGGCATATGCCGTTTTATCAGGATTACCCCCACAAGTTGGACTTTACGCTAGTATGTTGCCATTAATTGCCTATGCAATTTTTGGCACTAGTAATACATTAGCCGTTGGGCCAGTGGCCGTTGCTGCATTATTGACAGCGACAGCTATACAACCCTTTTCTGCGATTGATATCAATTTAGGTATTCAAGCAGCAGTGATAATAGCCTGTATTTCAGGATTTATACTGGTATTGTCAGGTTTGTTTAAATTAGGATTTCTTGCTAATTTTCTATCTCACCCTGTCATTACTGGCTTTATTTCAGCTGCCAGTATAGTCATAGCCACCAGTCAATTATCAACACTATTAGGTTATTCAGTAAGAGGCGAAACGCTTGTTGAGTTGATTGGCACTATCTATGAGAATATTGATAAAACGGACTTGGTGACTATGGTCTTGTCCATAATCACCTTATTGTTTCTGATTTTTAATAAAAAATATGCATCAAAGTTATTAGCTAATGTTGGGATGTCGAAGTTTTGGGCTCAAACAATAGCCAGGTCAGCGCCTGCTTTACTCGTTCTAATCGGAACTTTGGCAATGAAAGCTGATATTACTTGGTTAGATAGTGTACGCACAGTAGGAGATATTGCTGGAGGACTACCCACTATTTCAATGCCAAATATGGATTTAAGTCTATGGCAGGCTCTTTGGATTCCTGCCGTTTTAATCACTATTATTGGGTATGTCGAATCTATTTCTGTTGCTCAAAGTCTTGCGATGAAACGTAAGGAAAGAATCGATCCAGACCAAGAGCTTATAGCGCTGGGGATGTCCAATTTAGCCGCTGGATTTAGTGCTGGGCTACCTGTATCAGGTGGGGTATCTAGATCAGTTGTAAATATGGATGCTGGGGCAGTAACGCCTGCTGCTGGATTAATTACTGCATTCGGAATGATGATAGCTAGTGTATTTATCGCTAACTGGCTAGGCGATCTGCCAAGGTTTATACTTTCAGCAATAATAATTGTTGCGGTTATGGGTTTATTTGATGCTGGCGTTTTTAAACGGACATGGAAGTATAGTTATCAAGATTTCATGGCACTGATAATAACGTTCAGTCTGACATTACTTGTTAATGTTCAATGGGGAATTACAGCAGGCGTAATGTTATCAATTGGTCTTCATTTATTCAAAAGTAGTCGTCCCCATACCGCTATTGTTGGCCATGTGGCGGGTACAGAACATTTTCGTAATATTGATAGACATGAGGTAGATGTTTGCCCAGATGTTGTAACACTGAGAGTGGATGAGAGCCTTTATTTTGCAAACGCTAGATTTCTTGAGCAACGCATACTTGAAATTCTGGCTGAAAATAAACAAACAAAACATTTAGTTTTAATGTGTTCTGCAATTAATGATATTGATGGAAGTGCTTTAGAAATACTAGAGACGATAAATGAACAACTTAAAAATTTAGAAATAGGATTTCATCTTTCTGAAGTTAAAGGCCCTGTTATGGATAGTTTAAAGAGAAGTCATTTTATTGATGATTTGAATGGAAAAGTGTATCTTTCCCAGTATAAAGCTTATGAAGAGTTGTCATGCTTCAACAGTCGTTCTAAACCTATTATTGAATAACAAATCTGATAAGCAATGTTCAATTTAGAATTAATTAAACACAAACGAAAGTTGAAACAGGATTTTTCTGATTGTTTTTCGCCACTTAAAGATCAACTTGGTAATGTACCTTTAGAAATGCAAACCGATGGATTTCTTAATGGAGCAGTATTAAGTATTTGTGAGAATTATCTAAATACCGAAAACATATCAAAAACCTCATCTAAAGCATTGGTTGTGGATGCCGTATGCGAAGAACTTTATCGACGAGAATCAATTACTGTTCAGACTTATATTGATCAATGGCTATTAGACAATGATGAGTTGTTTATGGAAGCTTACCAATATTTTAAACAGCAAAGAGACCATGAATTAAATTTACAATTGCTAGCCAAATACATTCAGCAAAATTTTGAGCCGGCAACAGGTTTGATGCTATAGCTAGCTAGTTTGTCTAAGAAAGAGGAGGGGTGTGTAATGTTCGGATTAAGTATGTTAAAACATAAGCGTATTCTTAAACAAGCATTTTCGGACTGTTTCTTACCGGTTAAAGACGAACTCGGTAACGTGCCGATAGCAATGCATACCAGTAAATTTATTACAGCATCTATACTTGGCACTTGTAGGGCTTATGAAGAGCAACAACATATCAAAGAATCAAATTTTAATTTGCTGGTCGATGCGGTGTTTGAAGAAATATTCAGAAAGGAATCTGTTAAGATTCAAGTGCTTACTGAATCCTGGTTGCAAAGTTCTGATTCCGATTTTCTAGACTATTATTATTCGGCGAAGTCCAGATCCAAAAATGATTCAGATTTAAGCTGGCTGCAACATATGGCATTAGAAAATTTTAAACAGTCGCATACCGTTGTATTTCCACTCTGAAAAATAAACTTCAGATATATGTTGATTGTTAGGCTTAAAAAATAGTATCTATCATCTCGTGTAATAACGTTTTGGTATCTTCGTCATCTGTTATTGCATCTGCAATTGCACACTTGCATGCAATATCAGGCTTAAAGCCATTGTTGATAAGCTTTGCTGTATGTACTAGTAATCTTGTACTAGCGCCTTCTTCTAAGCCATTACCAACAAGGTTCCTAGTCATATTTGCTAATTTAACAAGGTGTGTACATTGTTGGATAGACAGGCCTGATTCTTCATGCACTATTTTTGCTTCAATTTCTTCTGCTGGATAACTAAAATCTATAGCAATGAAACGTTGTCGTGTACTAGGTTTAAGATCTTTAACAGCACTTTGATAACCCGGATTGTAGGATATTGTTAGGCAAAATTCAGGAGAAGCTTTTAGAATTTGGCCCAATTTCTCGAGAGGTAATACCCGTCTATAATCACATAAGGGATGAATAACAACGGTTGTGTCTTTGCGTGCCTCTACAATTTCATCTAAATAACATATACAACCATTTCTAACGGCTGTTGTTAAAGGGCCATCCAACCAAACCGTACTATCATTTTTGATCAAGTATCGACCTACTAAATCAGATGTTGTTAAATCATCGTGGCACGAAACTGTAATCAATGGCCTTTTATGATACCAACTCATATATTCCATGAAGCGTGTTTTACCACAACCTGTGGGCCCCTTAAGCAGAACAGGTATGTTCTCAGCTAATGCAGTATTAAATATCTCAACCTCATTAGCTGTCGGTAAATAATAAGGTTTCTCATGAATGATATATTCTGAGGTATTAATTATAGTATCTGTATTCATAGTTATTATGTCGTTAATTGTTTATATATAGTTGAAATTTGGATAGGTAACATAGCGATATTTGAAATTAATCGGAAATGCTTCTTTCCAAGCATGTGAGGCAGATACTCCATAGCCTCCTGATCAAACGTTAATACAAATGGATTGATGTGCTGTGCTTTTGCTTCATTAAATGCGTGGCGCGTATCTTCAATACCGTAATGACCACGATAACTATCAATGTCATCAGGTTTTCCATCTGTAAGAACGAATAAAATTTTAGTTTTAGCATCTGTTTGTCTTAAGATTTTAGTTAAATGCCTGATAGCTGCGCCCATACGTGTATATTGCTGAGCTTCAAGCGATGATATACGCTGTTTGATATGGTCGTTATAGTTTTCATCAAACTTTTTAATAGGATAGATATGACAGTGCTCACGACCTGAGCCGGAGAATGCATAGATTGCGTGCTGGTCATTTAGCTTAGCCAATGTACGCGAAAGTAACCATGTTGACTGTTTGATGATTTTATTTTTCCAACCTGCTGTTGATCCACTAATATCGACTGCAAACATAATAGCTATGCTGCGATTATTTTTATTGTTTTTAATATAGAGATTTTGAAAATCATCGGCATGAATTACTTTATTTGATTTTGCACTCACCCATGCATCAATATCAATCTCATCACCGTCACTTTGGTATCGTATAAGTTTTTGGTCATTTATTATAAGATCTAATGATCTTTTCATACGAGATTCAAAAAACTTTAACTCAGGGTCGTCATGAGCTTGTAAATTATTAACGTTTTGTTCGATAGGAATTTCCTCAACGCGACACCAGTCAGCTCGATATTGATTTAGAGAAGTATCCCATTCTGGATATAAATAAACTGTTTGTTTTAGTTCATTCTTCAGCTTTACCTGTTCTTCTTGATGATGTTTCATGTTCTCGGTTAAATTTTGCCAAACATCATTCTGTGATTGATTTGAAGAAATAGGAATATCTGAGTTTGAGTTATGCTTGAAATATATGCGTTCTGGAGTCTGACTATTGTTAACTTCCTCTGTAATTTCTTTATTATGATTGTAGATATTCATCTGTACTGGTTGCCGCCGAACATTTTCTTCAACGGTTACGTATGATAATTTTTCAATCGAAAAGTTGCTTTGATAAGGCAGCTGGACAAAAAGCTTTTCTTTAACGCCATTTTGTTTCAGCCAAGCTAGACTATCAAACACTGTTGTTTCAGAATTACCATTAAAGATATGATCAGGATAATCATCTATATTTAATTTCTGATGTATCGTTAGAATTTTCTTCCAGATGCCTGGGAATTCATCTTTGAGGTATTCATTTATTCTTAAGGTTTCAAGTGTCGAAAAGAGATCAATGAACTCATCTCCATATACAGAAACACCTTCTTCTATTTCTTTTAAAGCAGAGTTTGTTTGGCATTCGATTTGGCCAAGTAGATGAAAGGAAATGATTTTATATAGCAGATAATTATCTTGATAATTGTCAAATAAACTAATTGATTCAGGTAAAAAAATGCTTTGACCATTGGTATATGGTTGACTTTCAATGGCGGGATTAAAACTGGTTAAAGTTAGCTTTTGTTGTGCTACAGAAAATATAAGTTTCTCTAATATATCGGAGACATTGGTGAATAGAACGATTGATTTATTTATTTGCGAACTGAAGTCAGAATAGTTTTCAATTAAGTTATTGGCTTCGATTATTTTATTTGATCTTACAGCTTGAATAATTTGTTCTATCCATTGCTCATGCTGTTCTGCATTCATCACATTTAATGCGGGTTCGTATACCAGCATCATAGAATAAGCGTGAGTCATAGAAATTTCTGACATTTCTGTTAGTTGAGCTAAAAATTGTGACTGTAATAGATGACTAAGTCTCGCTAGTTGTGTCACTGATCCCATAATAGAATCTTTAGGCTTTAATCCACTCAGTATCAGTTCAATGCGGATTTTTAATTCTGTAGTACTCATTCCTCCACAGGAACCTGTTTGTTTAGATTCTAACAATGCAAAACTAGTTATTTTATGTGTTGGTACGGACTTCTTTTTAAACCAATCACTAATGAATCTCATTAGATTATCCATTTTATTGATACTGTAAAGAAAGCATGGGGGATAGTGGGTAGCTTGTTAATACGTACTTTTACTTAATATGGATGGTCGTTAGTGACCATACTTGATGATTAATTATAACCATATAACATATTGAAAATAAGGTTAAATTAACAAAGATTAGAGCAGTAAGGATATATACGTATACCCAAGACCCCATTAGAAACATAAAGTGTATATCAGTTGGAAAGTTCTCTACTGGTCAGAGAATCGTTGGTAATTAGACCGACAAATTCCAATGTAAATTTATAATAACAATAGTTAGGGGAGATTTAAATGTTATGAAAAAGCTTTTAATTAATATAAGGTATTTTCTGGCACCAATACTCATTGTAGTGAGTATGGTAGGTGTATTAGTAGGTGGTCCATTTGTCTGGGTCGGAGTTGTATTGTTTGGTGTAGGTATCTTATTAGATACCTTGAGTATGCCACTTCATACAAAAGGTGCTGGATTCGATAAGAATGGTGATACCAATGGCTTTGCTGGCTTACAAAATGCAGTAATGTACATTATGTTACCTGTTTTTGCTTTATTACAGCTAGCGTTGGCATGGCGAATATTTCAATATGTTAATGGCGTTCCTATTGAAACTGCAATGTTTATGGGTGTACCTATTCAAATGGGTATTACTGGCGCGCAGTTATATGGTGCGACTTTGTCTACAGGTATCTTTGCAGGTATCGGGATTATCTATGGTCATGAATTAGCGCATACAAAAGGCTTTAGTTTTGTAATCTCAAGATTGATGATGGGTTTAAGTGGTGCAGCTCATTTTTGTTATGCCCACGTTTATAACCACCATCTAGAGTTAGCTCATCAAGATGATCCTGCAACATCGCCACGTGGACGTTCTATATACAAGCATTTTTGGTTATCTCACATGGGACAATCAAAATTCTTGTACAAAATGGAATCTGTACGTTTAGCCAAGCTAGGTAAATCATTTATCTCTTTAGATAACCGTTGGATTCGTGGTTATTTCATGAGTTTACCAACAATGATTTTATTTGCATGGGCAGGTGGTCCTATTGGTGTGGCTTGTATGTTCTTAGTATGGACAGTATCAAACTTCGAATTAGAAGCATTAAACTACATGGAACATTACGGTCTTATTCGTGAAAAAGGTCAGCCTATTGATTATCGCCATTCATGGGATAACGACAATATGTTCACAAGTTGGTTCTTTATCGAAATTGGTCGTCAAGGTGATCACCATGACCGTGGAGAAACACATTTCTGGGAATTAGATGAAGTAGGTTCGCCTAATCCAGGTTGGGGATACTTTACTGAGTTCACACTCGCTTTAGTTCCACCTCTTTGGCATTCAGTTTATAAGAAAAAACTAGCGACATGGGATAGGGATTATGCCTCTGAAGGTGAACTAGCAATCGCAAGAAGAATGAATGCACAAGCGAATTATGTAGTCGAAGACACTCCAGGGTCTTACGCAAAAATATCGTGAAAAATAGTTAAAGATAATTAATGATAGTTGGGGCGCAAGTCCCAACTAGATTACATAAATTGCAGGAGTGAAACATGAGTGAAGAAAGTTTATACGACAGATTGGGTGGCCACGATAGCCTAGTGGCTTTAGCAAGAACTACTTTTAACAATCATTGTAAGAATGAACTTATTAAAAATAGATACGTAAATAGTGATCCTGAAGAAGTTGTAAGAAAAGTAGGAGAGTTTATGTGTGCAGGTTTTGGCGGTAAGGAAGCGTATACCGGCAACGATATGTTAACAGCTCATACTGGCATGAATATCTCAGAAGAAGAATTTAATGCAGTTGTTGATGATGTTATGAAAGCACTCGATACACATAATGCAGGCCAAAGAGAAAAAGATGAAATTCTTGCAGCGCTATGGTCTATGCGCCCAGAAATCGTTCACGTTTAACTAACTCAGATATAAGGTTCTACGAAATGAAAATTAATTATGATAGCGAAGTATGTCAGCACGCAGGAGTATGTGTGAAAACCTTACCTAAAGTTTATATGATTAAAGAGGGTAAATTTGTAATCGATACGACAGCGGCAACAGAGCAAGAATTGAAAACAAGTGTTGCAGCATGTCCATCTGGTGCACTTTCAATTCAATAGATTAATAAAAATAATTGAACAATATAATAATAAATATAATTAGGAGAAGAGTATGGCGATTGGTGATCATCTAGCAGATGTAAAAATCCTCTATGGAGTAGCAGGCTGTGCAGAAACAAGTAAATGCCTGTTTGCAGCAGCAGAAAAAGGTATCGATATTGATGGTAGGCACATTGATGTAGATTCAGCATCAGATATGGCTCAAATTCAAACGGGTTCACCCTTTGGAATTCTACCTGTACTAAAGGATGTTGATTACTACGTATATGGTATAGAAGCTATCTTGTCATACATTGATGACAAAGGTTTTGGTAACTCATTAAAGCCAAGAAATAGCATTGCAACGTCTGAAATGTATCAATGGAGTAACGTTGCTCGAAAAGCGTTTGCACCAGAAGTTAAAAAAATTAGTAATGGAAATTCAGATAGCGAAGCACTTGAAAAAGTGAAATATATCTTATCTAAGCTGGATGAAAGACTTAAGAGTAAAGCTCAACGTGGTGACTATATCGTTGGGGATTTCACCTTAGCTGATATCCACTGGGCTCCATATATTCATGATTGCTGTTTGTATGGTCATGAAGCATTGATCGATGCTCTACCCGCCGTAAAAATGTGGTGGTCACACATGAAAGTAAGAAAAAACACAAGTAAAGAAAACTATGTTGCATATACCGTACTACCATCACTTGATGAAATACGTAATCACAAAGTACGTTCAGTTAGTATTAATGCCTAATAGCTGTATCTCATTTAATTTAACAAGGGGCACCCGGTAATGTTTGGATTTTTTAAAAACAAAAAACAAGACTATGAGGCTAAAATCAATTCGGGTCAAACACTTATAGTCAAAGCTGGGGATAACCTGTTAAAAGCAGCATTACAAGCTGATATAGCATGGCCACATGATTGTCGTGTTGGTAGTTGTGGAACATGTAAATGCAAACTTGTTGATGGGAAAATTAAAGCGCTCGCTGATTTTAGTTATGTATTGGAAGGCGATGAATTACAAAATGGCTATATTTTAGCGTGTCAAACTCAATTAAGATCTGATGTGTCAATCGAAGTTGAGTTGCTAGATGACAGCGAAAAACAAAGCCATTGGGAATCGGATGCTGTCATCACAAAAATATCAGATCTTACACATGATATTAAAGAGGTCATTATTGAAATTGATGCGAATGAATTACCAAAAGGAGTAAGTCTGTTCAAAGCGGGTCAGTATGCCGATCTGAAACTACCAGACATAGAAGAAGGCAGGAATTATTCATTTGCAACAGCACCGCAACCAGGTCAAAACCAATTTAAATTCTATATCAGAAAAGTGCCAGGAGGCGAGTTTACTAGCTGGTTATTCGAGGGAGATCGAACAGGTCAATCTCTTAAAATGTCGGGACCATTTGGTTTATTTGGATTGAAAGAAGATAAATTACCAATGACATGTGTAGCCGGAGGAAGTGGAATGAGTGCGGTTATCAGTGTATTACAGCAAGCACTGGTGTCTGGCGTTAAGCGTGATGTACGTTTTCTGTTCGGAGCAAGAACCCAAGCTGATCTTTACTGTGGAGAGTTGATTGATCAATTAGCTGCAGATTGGGAAGATAAAAAATTAGGAAAGTTTGTATATATCCCATGCCTATCACAAGAAGCAGAAGATAGTTCATGGCAAGGTCGGAGAGGTTCATGCATTGATTATATTGTCGAAGATGGTGTAGCACTATCTGGGCAGGCATATCTATGTGGACCACCAGGAATGATTGATGCCGCAATAGATATCTTTGTAACAAATGGCATAACGAAAGATGCAATATTCTTTGATAAATTTCTTGATAAAAGTAATACGCATCCTGTTGATAGTAAATAGAAATAAATCTATAAATTAATAGTTTTGGAGGGTAAAACAATGGCTTCATTTAAAGCATTAGTAGTAATGGCAATTTGGACTGGAATAGTAGCATACGGTTTATATAGCATCGGAGCACTTGAAAATTTCCGTAATCCAATTTGGGCGATAGGAATTGGTACTGGTTTATTAGTAACGCATATGGTCAATATGGCTATTTATTTTAAAGTAGCTGGTGAGAAACCATTTGAATGGTTCAATTAAAATAATTTTAATTACTCAAAAATACACAAAAGAATAGAGTAATTCATAAGGAGAGAGTATGAATAACAAGAAATATTTGGCTATATTGATCGGCGCATTGGTGGCATCATCTACAGCTGCTGTAGCCGGCACATTTGGTACCGATCTAAATAATAATATGTTGCCAGCAACAGGTGGTATGGGTGGAGCAAGTATAGCTCGCACTGTAGAGCCAGCCGCTGCCGTTTTTGGTAACCCTGCAACCTTGACTGAGTACAATAAAGGAACTAGTTTCACCTTTGGCGCGACATTTCTGGAGCCTACAGTTGAAGTGCAACATGATGGTAGTGTTACAGGTACGGCATGGCAAGGTGAGTCAAATGCAACTAGTTATCTAGTGCCTACAATAGCAATTACTCAGGCGTTTAGTCCTAATCTGGTAGCAGGTCTTGGTTTAACTGCTCAATCTGGCGTAGGTTCCGACTTCAGAGGTGTAGCAGGTAGCGCTAATCCAACTGGTGAGCTTATTATATTTAACGCCAATGTCGGTGCTGCTTATAAATTATCAGAAAATTTATCGTTAGGTGCAATGGTCACAATTGGTAATGGCTACTTTCAAGCAAGTCTTTCTGAAGCTACTGCTTCAGCACATGCCTTCGGCATGAGAGGAACAGTAGGCGCTAAATATGATATGGGTGCAACAAGCCTTGGTGCTTATTACAGAAGTGAACTAGTCATTGAATATGATGACTATATTTCTGATGGAACAGGTGGTTTCTGGAGTGATGATGTCGCTCAACCTCAAGAGTTTGCAGTGGGTATCGCTAATAACAGTCTTATGGGGGGCAACCTACAATTAAATGCGGACGTTATTTATAAAAATTGGGAAGATGCCAATTTCTACAAAGATTTCTATCGAGATCAAACCGTATTTGCTTTGGGTGCTCAGCTGACGACTGGTCCTGCACAATGGCGAGTTGGTTATAGCCACGCCAGAGATCCAATTCAACGCAACCTGGGAGCAGCTGGTACGCCTTCAGACATTGGTAATAATACTGTAATAAACAGTCAGTTCGGTCCACTTCCTGTTACTAATGCAGTAGTAGAATTTTTCCAAGCCACTAATGCAGGTGCTGTTTGGGAAGATACGATCACTGCTGGTTTAGGTTATCAAGTTTTACCTAATGTAAAAGTTGATGTACATGCTGCTTTCACACTAAACAATGATCTTCAAATTCGCGGAACTAGAGTCGAAGCAGATGCTTGGCAAGCAGGTCTAGGACTTACTTGGAATTTTGAATAAAAGAAACAGTTAGGGACTATAAGATGAAAACATTAATTAAAACGATAGCTATCGCTAGTATCTTAAGTACTTCATTTGCTGCTACAAATGTAATAGCCGAAGAAGCCAAGGCAGTTGTTGCCGTGCCGGCAGCTCAATCGCTTTATGATCGCATAGGTGGTGAAGTTGTCTCGAGGGCGATAGTCGAAGATATCTGGACTAATCACTCGAATAACCCCATTGTAAAAGGACGCTTTATTAATAGTGATCCTGAATATGTTAAGCAACGTGTCTTCGAAATATTTGCAGCGGCCACCGGTGGCGATGTTGAATATAAAGGTATGGACTTAGCTGAAAGACATAGCAATATGAATGTCAGTGAAATGGAGTTTAATGCTGCGATTGATGACATTATGGCGGCAATGACTAAAAACAATATTGCACAAAAAGAAAAAGACGAAGTATTAGTCATTTTGTGGTCTGTACGACCTGCAATTGTTAATAAATTCATGACGACTGAAGCATTAACAAAAAAATAAAGTGCTAAATTGAAGCTAGAGAAGTCAGACGTATATCAATAAGATATACGTTTGATTATTTAGTTCTGACTAGAAAGATGTAAAGCTAGATATAAATCAATAAATTACACGTAATCTAAATATAATTAGCGAGGGTTAATATGCCAAAATTCCTTATTGAAAGAGAGATACCTGGAGCTGGAAACTGGACGCAAGAAGATATAGCAGGTATCACAGAGAAATCCTGTTCAATCCTGAAAGACATGGGACCAGAAATAGAATGGCTCCATAGTTATGTAACAGACGATAAAGTATATTGCTTATATAATGCAGCTAATGAGCAAGCAATACTTGATCATGCAGCAGAAGGTGGTTTTCCAGCAAATAAAATCACAGAAGTAAAAAACATGCTTAAACCATTATAAGTATGATGGAAACAAAGATTAATTAAATGTATAAAACTAGCTTCACGGAATTAGTTGGCATTCAATGGCCAATTATCCAAGCTCCGATGATTGGAGGCTATAGTAGTCCAGAAATGGTAGCTATAGTTTCTAATTTAGGATGTTTAGGCACATTAGCATTAGGTAATTTAACCGCTGAACAAATAAAGCAACAATGTCATCAGGCGATATCACTTACAGATAAACCTGTTGCAGCTAATTTATTTGCAAGACCTAATCCCTATCAAAACATACCCAGCCTAAATAAAAATTCACAAGAAATCGAAATATTAATACCTTATTATCAACAGCTGGGAATTGATGAAACGGTATTGCTCAATCACAAGTTAGCTAACTTAGCTGATTTAAATTTACAGATAGAAGCTCTTCTCGCTACCAATATCCCAATTGTTACATTCACTTTTGGAGTTCCAAGCGCAGATATTGTCAAAAAGCTCAAACAAAAGGGCAAAATAGTTATTGCAACCGCAACAACTATAGAAGAAGCAAAACAAATTCAAAATGATGACTTTGACGCTGTCATAATGCAGGGCATTGAGGCGGGCGGTCATCGAGCATCATTTCTAAGTGATGGTAGTAGCGGTCCAACGACGCACTCATTGCTCAAACAAGCACAGCAATCTATATCTATTCCTATCATCATTACTGGTGGGATAATGAATGGACAACAAATAGCACAACATATTAACAATGGTGCAGATGCATGCCAGTTGGGTACAGCATATCTATTTACAGATGAATCTAAAATAGAAAGTTATTACCTAGAAGCATTGTTACAACGCCAAGCAGAAACATGCCTTACTAACAGTTTTTCAGGCAAATATGCACGCGTTATAAGCAATAAATTTGCACAAGAGATGGAATATCAGCATGTTGCACCTTTTCCATATCAGGGACAATTAACGTCTAGTATACGTACTAAAGCAATTGAACTAGGTCGATATGAATACTTACCCTTTTGGGCGGGTGAATCTTATTCATTAGGAAGTCAGCAATCAACAGAATCTCTCACAAAAAAACTAATAGATGACTTAATGATTTCAATTTCTAACTAGCTTAGATAGCAACCGTATTGAAAATAAAGTTTAATATAACTAATTCTAAACGTACTATTCCCCCTTAATTTTACTAAAATAATTTATGACAGATCTCATACTACATAAGCATGAAAACTATATTACGGAAGACTTAACTTATTATTTCTCTGGTAAAAGAGATATAAATAATCAAATTCGACCAGATCAAGATATCTATAGCTTAGCCCTTAACTCTCAGCACTTTAATATCGATTTTAATGATGGCAAAGTGGGCAGCCTATTTTTTCCAATACCAGCTTTTTCAATTGATCGCATCTATATAGGTATAAGTTTTCCATTATTTGCAAATAATTGGGGCAGATCTTTTCTTCGCTATTTATTAACAAGGATAAAATCTAACGGCTGTATAATTTTACCTGTATATCCCGAAATGCAAGCCTCAGAAAAAAATCTATGGTCTAGAAGTATTTTAGAAGATTCATTTCTTAGTCGTAGCCGCTGGAAAGGAACAAGTAATATTTGGGCTGAAAACGATGGCGTTATGTCGATACGTGTCGGCAGGAAATGGCCCGCAATGGCTAGGAGCACAGCAAAATATCTTTTTGCTCAGGGTGCTAATATTATTATCCGAACTAGTCTCAGAAATAGCTTAATTAGTAATAGTGAATCATTATTTGAGTTGGGTAATATATATTGGGATAATGCGAATAACTCAGCAATTATAGAAAATATCATTCACGATTTTTTTGGCAGAAAACAAGCTGTGTCAATGTGCGATATTGGTCATAGTAATGGTCTTATAAGCATAGAATGTCTTTTGAGTGATTATATAAACATAAAGCAAGCAGTATGCTACACCACAGAAGATAAACCTTTACTCGATTATAAATTACTAGTGAATAGTTTTCATCATGAGGTACATAATCGTTATATCTCTGTGAATAACAGCAAAATAGACACAATAAAACACTTACCTAGTTACGATATTGTTTGTCTTATTGATTGTTTATCAGAGAATACTTCAGAAACCAGCATAGATATATTGGTAATGGAAGCATGGGAGAGACTAGGGCTTGGAGGGATTTTAATAATTAAAGATGAACAAAGTGTTATCGATAATATTTCAGCAATGTTAGCTTCATTTGGCACGATAAATTATTATTCATCATTAGTCGCATCTAAAATCATCGATGGTGAAGTGATTTCACACTATAGCCCTTCTATAGAGCAAGAATTAGCAACGGAAAATCGAGATAAAAATAAAGTATTCCGAGTCATCAAAAAAGACTACTAACAGGACGCTTTATAAATTGACATGTTCTATTAAATCCATTGCCAGCATAATTTTCAACTGTCAATATAGCTACCAATTTTAGGAAGATTATGACCCCTGAAAAGTAGCGGATTAGCGCTAAGTAATTATATTTTTCCCATGTTTATATTATAAGAGACCTTTGCACGAACCGCTATTATTTGACCTGGTCAAGCTTTTTAGTACAACCCAGTTAAGAGGCTTTTTGTAATTCTATCCGTGGCACTTGCATCTGAATTTCAAACTGATTAGGCGACTTATAGCCTAAATATGAATGCAACCTGAGGCTGTTGTACCACATCGTAATATAATTCATTATGTCCTGTTGGGCCTCGTTACGCGTTTGGTAATTGCGCCA
>Ga0105054_10005675_pt1 | contig 17812 bp, 17 predicted proteins | sample BON02_FD_78091 | JGI IMG/M metagenome (GOLD analysis project Ga0105054, IMG submission 78091) | Freshwater microbial communities from Lake Bonney liftoff mats and glacier meltwater in Antarctica - BON-02 (megahit assembly) | ecosystem: Environmental > Aquatic > Freshwater > Ice > Glacier...
ATCACCGGCAGCTATGTCGCGCTGCACGCCGCGCTGGCCAAGCTGGTCGCCGCCGGCGATCTCAAGGCCCTGCCGCTGACCGACCATGTCGCGGCGATCTCCTGCGGCATCTACGAGGGTCTGCCCGTGCTCGACCTCGATTATGCCGAGGATTCCAACGCTCATGCCGACGCCAACTTCGTGATGACCGGCAAGGGCCTGATCGTCGAGGTCCAGGCGACCGCCGAAGGTGCCACCTTCGACCGCGCCGCGCTCGACCGCCTGATGGAGCTGGCGGGCCAGGGCATCAGCGATCTGGTCGGCCACCAGAAGGCCGCGCTCGGGCTGTGAACACGACCCTGCTGGTACTGCCGCCCAGGCTGGTGCTGGCCAGCCACAATGCCGGCAAGCTGGTCGAGCTCGAGGAGCTGATGGGACCGCTGGGCGTCGCCGTGGTCGGCGCCGGCGCGCTGGGCCTGCCCGAGCCGGAGGAAACGGGCGATACCTATGTCGCCAATGCCCTGCTCAAGGCCCATGCCGCCGCCCAGGGCAGCGGCTTGCCTGCCCTGTCGGACGATTCCGGGCTCTCGGTCGCCGCACTGGGCGGCAAACCCGGCATCCATTCGGCCCGCTGGGCCGGACCGGAGCGGGATTTCACTCTGGCGATGAAAAAGGTCGAGGACGCGCTGGGCGATGACCCCGACCGGCGCGCCAGCTTCCACTGTGTCCTGGCGCTGGCCTGGCCCGACGGTTCCGAACGGACCTTCGAGGGCCGTATCGACGGCCATCTGGAGTTTCCCCCGCGCGGCAGCAACGGTTTCGGCTACGACCCGATCTTTGTCGCCGAACACGAAAGCCGCACCTTCGGCGAGATGGCCCCGGTCGAGAAGAAGGCCCACAACCACCGCGCCCGCGCCTTTGCCCGCCTGCTGGGCGCGGCGGATTTTCACTGACGGTGAACGCCACGCCCGCCACCGACGATCCGGGATTCGGGGTTTATGTCCACTGGCCGTTCTGCCAGTCCAAATGCCCCTATTGCGATTTCAACAGCCATGTCCGCGAAACCATCGACGAGGTGCGCTGGCGTGCGGCCCTGGTCGCCGAGATCGCCCACATGGGTCAGGTGGCGCCGGGCCGCACCGTCCGCAGCATCTTCTTTGGCGGCGGCACGCCCTCGCTGATGGCCCCGGCCACGGTCGGCGCAGCACTTGATGCCATCGCCGCGGCCTGGCCGCTCGCCGATGATGTCGAGGTGACGCTGGAAGCCAATCCCGGCAGCGTCGAGGCGGGCCGTTTCGCAGGTTACCGCGCCGCCGGGGTCGGGCGTGTGTCGCTCGGCGTCCAGGCGCTCGACGATACCGCGCTGAAGGCGCTGGGCCGCCGCCACGATCGGGACGAGGCGCTGGCCGCCATCGCCATTGCGCGCGAACATTTCCCGCGTATGTCCTTCGACCTGATCTATGCCCGCCCCGGCCAGAGCCCGGCGGCATGGGAAGAGGAACTCACCCGGGCGCTCGCCTTCGGCACCGATCACCTCTCGCTCTACCAGCTCACCATCGAGCCGGGCACCGCCTTCCACACGCTCCACCGGCGCGGCGAACTGGTCATCCCCTGCGAGGACGACCAGGCGACGATGTACGAGGCGACCCAGGTGATGACCGGCGCTGCCGGCCTGCCCGCCTACGAGGTGTCCAACCACGCGCGTCCGGGCCAGGAAAGCCGCCACAACACCCTCTACTGGCGTTCGGGCGAATGGGCCGGCGTCGGCCCCGGCGCCCACGGCCGGCTCAACGCACCCGGCGGCCTCAGCATCGCGCGGCGCCAGGCCAAGGCGCCCGAGACCTGGCTCACCGGGGTCGAGGCCCACGGCCATGCCACCGCCGAAACCCTGGAGATCGCCGGCAGCGAACGTCATACTGAGGTGCTGATGATGGGGCTGCGCCTGGCGCGGGGTCTTTCGGCGGCCGATGTGCACCGCACCACGGGGCTGACCATCGACGCTCTCGTGCCGCCCGCAAGGCGCGCGCCGATGGTCGCGGCCGGCCTGCTGGAGGTCTCCGACGATCGCATTCTAGCAACTCCTGCGGGCAGGCAGGTCCTCAATGCGGTGCTGGAACGGCTGGTCGATTAGGCGCGCCTACGGGTTGCCCTGGACCTTGCTGGTGCAGCGTTCATCGATGTCGGCCAGCTTCTGCTGGGCGAGCACGGACTCGGCCTGAGACAATCCGTTGTCGTGGGCCTGGGCCATGCGCGCAGCGGCGATCTCGAACTCGGCCAGGTCCATGTTCGCGGCCATCTCGGCGACAATGCAGCCACAGTAAGCCTCGCCAAGGGCCGCGTCTGCGATCGTGCTCAGACAGCCCTGGTTCACGAGGTCCAGCACAGGGCCGGGGATCGGTTCTGCCATCGCGGGGGCTGCCAGCGCCACCCCGGCCAGCATGACGACGACGGCGATACGCATTACGGCACCAGCATGGACACCGCGGCGGGACGGAACGAAGTCGGTGCGGGAGCGGCCACGATCACGCCGCCGGGCCGAATTTCCATGACCACCAGACCGCGTTCGGGGGTGCCGTCGCCGTTGAAGCGGAAGATGCCTTCGATGCCGGAGAAGCCACGCCAGTCGGTGACGGCCGCTTCGCTGAAATCGCCGCTGCCGCCGGCCTTCGACAGGCCCGCGGCCAGCGCCATGGCGTCATAGGCCAGCGCTGCGACCGGCGGCGGCGTGCTGCCGTAGGCGGCCTCGAAACGGCCGTTGAACCATGCGGTGCGGTCCTGGGGCGTCATGGCGAACCAGGCGCCGCGCAGCAAGGGTTCGCGCAGCAGGCTGGGGTCGTTCCAGTTGGCCAGGCCCATCAGGCGGACCTGGGTGGGATTGACGTCGTAATACCCCAGCCAAGCCGACAGCTCGCGCAGCAGCGAGCCCGACTCGGGAATGAGCAGTGCGTCGAAGGACACCGTGCCGGCCTGTTCCATCTCCTCCAGGCGGGCGATGGCGGCCATCGAGACCTCGTCGCCGCGCAGGCGCAGTTCGGCGATCTGGGCCTCCAGGTCGGCCTGGCGCGCCTTGTAGCGGGTCAGCTCGCGCACCGTCTCCTCGATGCCCAGGCCGTCGGGATTGTAGAATGCGCGTTGCACCACCTGGCCGCCGCTGCGGGCCACCGCCTGCTCCATGGCGCCCGCCATGCGCCGGCCGAAGGCGTTCTGGGGCGCGAGCACGGCAAAACGCAGGAAACCCTGCTGGGCTGCGTGGGCAATGACTCGGTCGATCTGCAGCTCGGGCGCGATGCCGAGCAGATAGACGCCGGGTTCGGCGACCGTGAGATCCGAGGACAGCGCGATCATCGGGATGCCGGCCTGTTCGGCAACCGGCGCCGCGGCGGAAACTTCCTGAGCAAACAGCGGCCCCACGATCAGGTCGGGATTTCCGGCCAGCACCTGACGGACGGCGGTTGCCGCGCCTTCGGGCGTGCCCTGGGTGTCGGCAACGACCAGTTCCATGCGCTGGCCGCCGATGTCGAACAGCGCCAGCGTCGCGGCATCGAGCAGGTCGGCACCGATGCCGCCGTACTGGCCGGTCAGCGGCAGCACCAGTGCGATGCGCCGGGTCAGCGGCGAGGCCTGCCCATAGTCGGCTGCCGCCGTGCCCGACAGCGGCGCACCTTCAATCCCGGGCGCTTCGGTGAAGGCGGGTTCGACCGGGGTTGCGGGCGCCTCGACCACCTCGGGCTGGGGCGCGGATTCGAAGGCCGGTTCCCTCGACTTGCAGCCGGCCAGCAGCAGGCCAAGCACCAGCACGGGCGCGAACCATGCCGCGGCCGCGGGTATCCTGTTGCCTGCGCGATCAATCATCACTGCTGTCTCCGTGGCGTGGGCGCCTCTGTTATCATCTTTGGTGAAGCGGGCGGAAATGAGAAGACGGGAGCATCGTACGCCATGGACATCTGGACGACGACCCTGGCGCTGGGTGGCGCGGTCGTGCTGGCGGTGATCCTCGCGGGCATGCTCGGCAGTGGGCCGGCACGCCCGAAGCCTTCGGTCGGGCGGCGTGTCGTGATCGGTCTGGCCATCGCGGTCGCCTTCGCCGGCGCGGCGGCCATCGCGGTGATCTGGCTGATGCACATGCTGGCCTAACGCATGGGTCGCCTTCCCGATCCCCGCAGGCGCGAAGCTGAACGTTACGGCCGCCGGGCCGAAACCCTGGCGGCGCTGCTTCTGCTCTGCCAGGGTTTCCGTATCCTGGCGCGCCGCGTGCGCGGGCCAGGCGGCGAGATCGACATCCTGGCCCGGCGCGGTCGCCTGCTGGTCGCCTGCGAGGTCAAGGCGCGCCGCCGGGGCGAGAGCGAGCTGGTCGCCCCGCGCCAGTGGCAACGCATCGCCGCGGCGCTCGACGGCCATGTCGCGCACCATCGGCAACTCATGGACTGCGAGCGGCGTTTCGACCTGATCGAGATCGTCGCGGGCCGTCTGCCGCGCCATCATCGCGACGTCTGGCGGCCGTGAAGGCCCGTGCGCCGCAAAAATGTCGGCTTCTGGTGTGCCAATGATACCCTCGAACCTATACTCGAAGCGATCAGCAACAAGGGGATACCCCGCGATGACGCTCCCGCGCCTCGTCACGATCCTAGCCCTGTGCGCCATCGGCCTGGGCTCCACCGGCTGTGTCGGACTGTTTGTCGGCGCCGCCGCGACCGGCGGCATCGCCGTCGCCGAGGAGCGCACGGTCGGCACCCAGGTCGACGACGCCACGATCAACATCGCGGTCAGCGAGAGCCTGTTCAGCTACGACGAGAAGCTGTTCCAGGACGTCTCGATCGATGTCACCGAAGGCCGCGTCCTGCTCACCGGCAAGGTCGCCGATCCCCAGGACAGGGTCGAGGCGGTGCGCCTGGCCTGGCAGGCCGAAGGCGTCAAGGAGGTCATCAACGAGATCCAGGTGACCGACAAGGGCGGCGTCGGGAGTTACATGAGCGATGTGCGCATCTCCAACGAATTGCGCGCCGACCTGCTGTTCGACAGCAAGATCCAGGCGATCAACTACAACGTCGATACGGTCGGCCAGATCGTCTATCTCACCGGCATCGCGCAGAGCCAGGCCGAGATGGAGCGTGTGATCGACCACGCGCGCACGATTTCCGGGGTCAAGCAGGTGATCAGCCATGTCCGCGTGAAGGGGAGCTCTGGCTGATGCTTTCGCCGCCGTGCTAAGCAGGGTTCCGCTGCGGCGCCGCACACGCGACGGCACCGCCTTTCGTCTGAGAGGACTTGCCGTATGGCGCTATCGGTCGCGGTCCAGATGGACCCGGTGCAGGGCATCGACATCGATGCCGACACCACCTTCGTCATGTCGCTGGAGGCGCAGGAGCGCGGCCATGCGGTCTATTACTACACGCCGCGCGATCTGATCTTTCGCGAGGGCAAGGTGCTGGCCTATGCCCGCCCGATGTTCCTGCGGCGCAAGAAGGGCGACCACGTCACCTTAGGCAATCCAGCACTGATGGACCTTCAGGAAATGGATGTCGTCCTGATGCGCCAGGACCCGCCCTTCGACATGGCCTATATCACCGCCACGCACCTGCTGGAGAAGATCCACCCCAGGACCCTGGTGGTGAACGATCCCGCCCAGGTGCGCAATGCGCCCGAGAAGATCTTCGTCACCGATTTCGAAGGTGTCATGCCGCCCACGCTGATCGCCTCGTCCTCCCAGGCGATCCGGGATTTCCGCGAGGAACACCAGGACATCATCGTCAAGCCGCTCTACGGCAACGGCGGCGCCGGCGTCTTTCACATCGCGCCGGGCGACGAAAATCTGGGCGCGCTGATGGAGATGTTCACCCAGATGTTCCGCGAACCGGTGATCGTGCAGAAATACGTGCCGGCCGTGCGCGAGGGCGACAAGCGCATCATCCTGATCGACGGCAAGCCGGTGGGCGCGATCAACCGCATTCCGGCCGCGGGCGAATCACGTTCCAACATGCATGTCGGCGGCAGGCCGGTGGCCTCGACCCTTACCGCGCGCGAGCGCGAGATCTGCGACACGATCGGGCCGGAACTGGCCCGCCGCGGCATGATCCTGGTCGGCATCGACGTCATCGGTGGATTCCTCACCGAGATCAACGTCACCTCGCCGACCGGCCTTCAGGAGATCAACCGCTTCGACGGCGTCAAGCTGGAGGCGACCCTCTGGGACGCCATCGACCGGCGCCTGGCGGCGCGCTAGACCGGACTGGCTTCTAGGACCCGGGTTCGGTCTGGGGATAGAGGCGGCGGAGTTCGGCGGCCGCCTCGGCAAGGGCGGCTTCCAGCGGTTCAAGCGCCGTCTCGACTGTCTCTGCATCATGCTGGCGCAGGGCCTTCTGTACGCGGTCGGCCAGGGCCGCGACCTTCTGGGCGCCGAAGTTTCCGGCATTCGAGACCAGGTTGTGCGCCGGACGGTAGGCGCCATCCCAGTCGCGCACGGCCCAGGCCTGGCAGAGATCGCCGTGCAGGCGCTGCGCCGCGACGATGTATTCCCCGATGAAGCCGCTTGTACGCTCGCTGCCCAGCACCGCTTCGAGCGCCTTGAGCGCGTCTTGATCAATAGCCGTCACAGAATCCTCTGTCATGATAGCTGCGTCTTTCCTGATTCCCACAACCATGATGGACGGGCGGGCCGCGTTGGGAAAGTCCCCCTGCGCCGCTGCGGCTTGTTCAGGCGCGGTAGAGGAAGTAGCGACCGCTCTTGACCCCCTCGGGCAGGTCGAGCGTGCGCCAGCCGGGATGGGGCAGCGGCTGGTCGGAGATCAGCACGGCCCGGGGCGCAAGAAGGGCCGGCAGTTGGCCCGCCAGCCAGGCGCCCAGCCGCCGGCTGGCGTCCTCGTCGCCGCTGCCGATGTCGACATGGACCAGAATCGCTTTGGCGCCCAGCCGGGCGACGGCCTGCGTCAGGGTGGTTTCCAGTTCCCCCAGGAAGAGATGTTCCCCGTCGGGGATGCAGTCGGGATGGGCCGCGACCTGACGGTCGAAGCAGAAGATCTCGCGACCGGGCAGGATCTCACGCAGGTGGTCGAAGGTGCGGCCATTGCCCAGGCCCAGTTCCAGGACGTGGCCGTCCCGATCCTCGATCAGGCTGGCGGCAAGGCCAAGGCAGGCGCGCTGCGCGGTCAGGCGACGTATGACGCTGTCGAGCCTGCTCATTGCCCGCGCGGCTGGATCGGGGAACCGCCATGCGAGACGGCCTCGCGAAGCTGGACGGTGGTGCGCTCCACGCGGCGCGCCAGTTCACGCATGATCTCGATCGACATCGAGGGGAACTGGGAGACGAGCTGGAAAAAGAGATCCTTGGAGATCATCAGGGTCTCCAGATCGGTCCTGGCCTTGACCGTGGCCGTGCGTGGCACGTCGCACAGGATCGCGGTCTCGCCCAGGAAATCGTTTTTCTTCAGGGTTGCGACCGTGACCGGGCCGTTGGCCGTCGCCACGATGACGTCGGCCTCGCCCTCGATGATGATATAGGCCGAATCGCCTTCGTCGCCCTGCTCGCAGACCACATCGCCCTCGCCGAAACTCAGGCGCTGCGCCGTGAAGGCGAGCAGCTTGAGCTTGCTGGGTTCGATCTTGGCAAAGAGCGGGATGTTGCGGAGAAGATCGACATCCTGCTGCAGGCTCATCGCGGGTACTCCTTGGTTGCGGCTTATTCTGCCGCGATCAGCTCGCTCAGAAGCGAGCCTTTTTCGACCAGCTCGTCATAGGTGCCGCGTTCGGCCAGATGACCCGAGGACATCACCAGGACACGGTCGAAATCGCGCGCCTGGCTCGGCCGGTGCATGACCCAGATCAGTGCGCGACCGCGGAATTCCTCGCGCACATTGCTCAATATGGTGCTCTGCGCGGCGCCGTCCAGCGATGCGGTGGCTTCCGAGAGAATCAGGATCGCGGGGCGCTTGAGCACGGCGCGCGCAATCGAAGCCTTCTGGCGCTGGGCCGGCGACAGGCGGGCGCCGCCGATGCCGACTTCGAAGTCGAGGCCGACCTCGACCACGGTCGAGCGCAGGCGCAGCGCCTCGATGACTTCCGACATCAGCTCGCCGACCTTGCTCTGGGCCTGGGCGCGGCCATAGACCAGCTTGCCGAACAGGATGTTGTCCTGCAGCGATGAGGCGGCGTTGTAGCTGTCGACATCGAAGAACTCGACGGATTTGCGCAGCCCGGCCGGCAGGTTTTCGGCGAACAACTTGCGCGCTTCCAGGATGCGCACCTGGAAGGCTTCGTCGATCAGGCCCAGGCGATGGCGCACGGGCGACAGCTTGAACGGCAGCGACAGCAGCATCATGCGGTCGGTCTCGTCGAGCGTGTCCAGGCCGTCGCGTTCGACCTTGCGCAGGATCGCCTGATAGTCGGGCAGGTCGTCCAGGCCGATGAAGGAGAACTGGGCGAAGTATTCATGGTCGGGCGGCAGGCCGGCGAACAGCTCGATCATGGTCTGGGCGACCTCGTGACCCATCTTCAGCAGGTCCTCGACCAGGCCGGCCTTGGCCAGCGTCTCCATCACGTAGGTGTTCTGGGGCAGGCGCTCGAGATCGAAGGCATCGCCCACCGGCGTGCCGAACAGCAGGTTCTCGCCGACCGTGGCGTTGAGGTTGTAGGCGCTGCGGTCGAAGGATTCGACCAGCCCGCTGTAGGCCTTTTCGCTCAGCCGCTCCTGCAGCATGTGGCGCGCCTCGAGCAGGCGCCGGGCCGCATCGGGGCGTTCCTCCGGGTCGAGCGTGCCGCGCAGGCCCAGCAGATAGACGTCGTTTTCCATGTCGGCCACGCCCAGAGCATGGCGTACCGCTTCGATCAGGGCCTCGCGGTCGGCCACGCCCAGGGCTTCCATGTCGACCCAGTCGGCATCGGGATCGTCCAGGCTGTTGCCGGTTTTTTCGGACTCGTCGAGATAACGGCTCAGCGCCCGCTTGCGATCATCGTCGGTGTCCTGCGAAACCTGCGGTTTCTGGCGGATGCCGTAGAGCAGGTTGTCGATCAGCCGGGCCGAAAACAGGTGCGATGTCGCCCCGACATAGCCGATCGCCCGGCCGGTGGCGGCCTCGCCGAGCTGGCCGGCCTCGCGCTCGCCGAAACGCAGCGAGCCGCCGCTGGTATCGAGCAGGCGCGCCAGGACCAGCGCCAGATGAACCTTGCCGCTGCTGGCGTCACCGACGATGGCGACATGGCTGTCGAGCGGCACCTCGGTCGAAAGACCCTCGATCAGGACGTCGCCGTCCTCCTCGTACTTCAGGTTGACCGCGGCAAGCTTGCCTTCGAGGCTGGGCCTCTCGGCGTCGCCGAAGACAACCTCGTCGTCGCGCATGCCCGGGGTGGCGAACTGGGCGGCCACCTGGTCGTACTTGATCCCGGCGTCCGCCTGGATCTGGTAGTGGTTGAGCAGTTCCTTCCAGGGCGGCGGCAGGTCCTTGTAGGCCGCCAGCACGGCGACCAGTCCGCCCAGCGAGAGATCGCCCGTGATCACGAAATAGCCGCCGATCGCGTAGAAGAAGAACGGCGTCATCTGCGCCAGAATGCTGTTGAGGAACTTGATGAAGAACTTCTTGTTGTAGATGTCGAAGCGGATTTCGAAGATTCGCCCCATGCGCTGGGTGAACTCGGCCAGTTCCCAGCGCGCCATGCCGTTGGCATGCATCTCCTCGGCCGAATGCACGGTCTCGGCGATCCGTTCGGAGAGCTTGCGGACCTCGCGCACGCGCGCCTTGCCCAGCAGGTTCACGCGTTTCTGCAGCTTCGGGATGATCCAGCCCTGCACGGGATAGAGCGAGATCGAGGCCAGCCCCATCCAGAAATCCTGCATGAAGATGAAGATCAGTGCGGTGATCAGCAGACCGCCCTGGTACATCGGCAGGGCCAGCGCATCGCCGATGAAACCGCCCAGAGGTTCGACCTCCTGGGTGATCATCGGAATCAGCTCACCCGCGCTGACCCGCCGGAAATGGGGCAGGGGAAAACGCAGGATGCGGCTGTAGAGCTGGTACCGCAGGCGCCGCAGCATGCGTTCGCCCAGGCGGCCCTTGTAGACGTTGATGTAGTATTTGAAGCCGCCGTTGATCAGCACCAGCAGCAGGAACAGGCCACTGTAGACGGCCAGCAGCCAGAGCCGGTGCATGTCGATGATATCGTAGCCCAGCAGCACGAAGGAGCGGGGCGCCAGATCGAGTGCGCCAGCCTGCACGGTTGCATCCAGGCCGGTATCGCTCGTCGTCGCGCTCAGTTCGGGCGCGACCTCGTTGAGCACGTTGTTGACGATCAGCTTGGGTATATCGAGCGAGACGTAATAGAACGGCAGCGAGAATACGGTGAAGAGCAGGATGAACACCTGCTCCCGTTTCGAAAACTTGAAGACGAAGTTGTAAATGGTCCGTTCCATGCCGAACGACCGTTCCCCCGTAGCCTCTAGCAGGCGGTAGTCTAGGCCATTGCCCTGAAGTCCGTAAACGAAGCATCTTGCCAGCCACCTTTTGTCGGTCCGGACGCTGTGGCATAGTTCGCTACCCGTTGGGGAAGGGAGCCTGGATGGCCACGGTCACGCAGCGACCGCGTGTGCTGATCTACAGCCACGACAGCTTCGGTCTGGGTCATCTCAGGCGCTGTCGTGCGATCGCGCACGCCATGGTCGGCGCCGTCGATAATCTGACCGTGCTGATCCTTTCGGGCTCGCCCATCATCGGCAGCTTCGATTTCCGCGCGCGTGTCGATTTCGTGCGCGTTCCCGGCGTCATTAAGCTGCGCAACGGCGAATACACCTCGCTCAACCTGCTGCTCGACACCGATCAGACGATGGCGATGCGCGCCTCGATCATCCAGCACACCGCCGACATCTTCGATCCCGACATCTTCCTGATCGACAAGGAGCCGCTGGGCCTGCGCGGCGAGGTGCGCGAGACGATCGAGATGCTGAAAGCCCGCGGCACCCGCATCATCCTGGGCCTGCGCGACGTCATGGACGATCCCGTCCTGCTCAAGCCCGAATGGCGGCGCAAGAAGGTCGTTCCGGCCCTGCGCGACCTCTACGACGAGATCTGGGTCTATGGTCTGCCCCAGGTGCACGACCCGCTGGCCGAGATCGACATGCCCCAGTCGGTCCGCCGCAAGATGGTCTACACCGGCTATCTGGAGCGCACCGTGCCGCCGATGCCGCCGGCAGCACCCCTGCCCGACGGCATGAGCAAACCCTTCGTCCTGGTCACCACCGGCGGCGGCGGCGACGGCGAGGCGCTCGTCGACTGGGTGCTCAAGGCCTATGAATCGCCGATGGCGCCCGAGATTCCGGCGCTGATCGTGTTCGGGCCGTTCATGCAGCCCGAGGCCAAGGCCGATTTCCAGGAACGGGTTGAACGGCTCAAGAACGTTTCGGCCATCACCTTCGATGCCCACATGGAAGCGCTGATGTCGGCCGCCTCAGGCATCGTGGCGATGGGCGGCTACAACACGTTCTGCGAGATTCTCTCCTTCGACAAACCGGCGCTGATCGTGCCGCGCCAGGTGCCGCGCCGCGAGCAGCTCATCCGCGCCAGCCGTGCCCAGGAGCTGGGCCTGGTGGCGATGCTGACCGAGGAAAAGGCCGCCGTGCCCGACGCCATGGCCACGGCAATCCGCCACCTGATGCAGCAGCGTCGGCCCAGCCAGGTCGTCGTACCGGGCCTGCTCGACGGTCTGGAAAACGTCAACCGGCTCGTCCAGATGCACCTGGCCGAAGGACGCGAGGCGCCGGGCACACCCCATGCGGTGCGCCAGGGGCGCCTGACCGTGGCTGCCGGGGACAAGCGTTCGACGGCGCGTTGACGACACCGGTCGCCTTCATCCTCAAGGGTTATCCGCGCCTTTCCGAAAGTTTCATCGCCCAGGAAATCGCTGCGCTGGAGGCGCGCGGTCTGGCGGTCGAGATCGTCTCCCTGCGCCATCCCACAGACGTCAGCGTTCACCCGGTCCACCGCGAGATCGCAGCACCCGTCACCTACCTGCCCGAATACCTCCACCGGGAACCCCTGCGGGTGCTGGCGGCCTGGTCCAAGGCGCGCCGGCTGCCGGGTTATGCTGCGGCCCGGCGGGTCTGGCGCGCCGATCTGGCACGCGACCGCAGCGCCAACCGCATCCGCCGTTTCGGCCAGGCCTGCGTGCTGGCGGCCGAGATCGCGCCGCGGGTCGGCTGGCTCCACGCCCATTTCCTGCATACCCCGGCCTCGGTCGCGCGTTACGCGGCGCTGATGACGGGCCTGCCCTGGAGTGGCTCGGCCCATGCCAAGGACATCTACACCTCGCCCGACTGGGAGCTTTCCGAGAAACTCGCCGACTGCCGCTGGCTGGTGACCTGCACGGCGGCCAACCGGGATCATCTGGCCCGGCTTGCCCCGCCCGGACGGGTTTCACTGGTCTATCACGGCCTCGACCTGTCGCGTTGGCCGGCCGGACCGGCGCGGCCGCCGCGCGATGGCAGCCAGGCCGACGACCCGGTGATCCTGGTCGCGGTCGGCCGCGCGGTGGAAAAGAAGGGGCTCGACGACCTCATCGCCGCGCTCGCCCTGCTGCCTGCCAGGCTTTCCTGGCGGCTGGTCCACATTGGCGGCGGCCCGCTGAAGGAGGCGCTGCAGCGCCAGGCGGCGCAGGCCGGTCTTGCCGCGCGGGTCTCCTGGCTGGGCGCACGGCCTCAGGAGGAGGTGCTGGCGGCCTATCGCAGCGCCGATCTGTTCTGCCTGGCCCCGCGCATCGCCGGCGACGGCGACCGCGACGGCCTGCCCAATGTGCTGATGGAAGCCCAGAGCCAGGGTCTGGCGGCGGTCGCCACCCGTGTCTCCGCGGTGCCCGAACTGATCGAAGACGGGTTTAACGGCCTGCTGGTGGCGCCGGGGGACCGGGAAGCCCTGGCCGGCGCGCTGGAAAGCCTGATCCGCGATCCGACCCGGCGGGCGGCCATGGGCGCTGCCGGCGAAGCCCGCGTGCGGAGCACCTTCGCCATGGACGGCGGCATCGACGATCTGGCGACGCGTTTCGGCCTGGCGGACCGGCCATGAGGATCGCCTTCTACGCTCCGATGAAACCGCCGAGCCATCGCGTGCCCTCGGGCGACCGCGCCATGGCGCGCCTGCTGATGGCGACCCTGACCGGCATGGGTCACGAGGTGACGCTGGCCTCGACCCTGCGCTGTTACGACGGCAGCGGCGATGGCGCCCGCCAGCATGACCTGGCCCGCCGCGCGATCGGCGAGGCGGGACGTCTGGCACAGGATTGGGCCGCCGCGCCGCCCGACCTGTGGTTCACCTATCACCTCTACCACAAGGCACCCGACCATCTGGGACCGCGTGTCGCCGGTGCGCTCGGCCTGCCCTATGTCGTGGCTGAACCCTCGGTCGCGCCCAAGCAGCGGCGTGGACCCTGGGCTGCCGGATTTGCGCTGTCGCTGGCCGCGCTGGCGCGTGCCGATGCCCTGCTGCCGGTGACATCAGAGGATGCCGACGGGCTGGCCGCGGCGGGCATCCCCGCCGACCGTATCGTACCGCTGCCGCCCTTCCTCGATACCGGCCCGCACGAGCGGGTGCGCCGCGCGCCGCAGCGACAACGGCTGGCGGCCCGCTGGGGGCTGGACCCTGAACGGCCCTGGGCGGTGGTCGTGGCGATGATGCGTGCCGGCGACAAACTCGCTTCCTACCGCGTGCTGGCCCAGGCCCTGCCGCGTATGGGCGAAGGCTTCGAACTGATCGTGGTCGGCGACGGGCCTTGTCGCGAGGAGGTCGCCGGCCTGCTGGGCAACCGTGCCCGTCTGGTCGGTCGGGTTCCCCCGCGCGCCCTGCCCGGCCTGCTGGGCGCTTGCGACCTGTTTCTCTGGCCCGCGGTCAACGAGGCCTATGGCATGGCGTTGCTTGCGGCCCAGGCGGCCGGGCTGCCCGTGGTCGCCGGTCGCGCCCGTGGCGTGCCCGAGATCGTCGGCCATGGGGCCACCGGCCTGCTCACGCCCGAGGGCGATGCCGCTGCCTTTGCCGATGCCGCCTTGTCCCTGCTGGGCGATGCCCGCCGGCGCGCCGCGATGGGTGCGGCGGCGGCCGAACACGTTCGCACGCACCACGGCATTGCGGCCGCCGAACAGGCGCTGGAACGCGCCATCGTCGCGGCCTGCCGGGGGCGGGCGCAATGACCGCGGTCGCCCTGCTGCGCCACGCGCCCAGCGACTGGAACGGGGCCGGGCTGATCCAGGGCCAGGCGGACCGGCCGCTGTCGCCGGCCGGCCTGGCCCTCGCTGCGACCTGGCGCCTGCCCGCTGCGTTTGCCTCCTGGCGGGTCGTCACCAGCCCGTTGGCGCGCACGCAGGAAACCGCCCGGGCCATGGGGCTGCAGAATATTGCCCTGGAACCGCGCCTGATCGAGATGGACTGGGGCGCCTGGTCGGGCCGTAATCTTGCCGAACTGCGCGCCGAGCTGGGCTCCGGCATGGCGGTCAACGAAGCCGCCGGTCTCGATTTCCGTCCGCCGGGTGGCGAAAGCCCGCGCGAGGTCGTCGAGCGTCTGTCGTCCTGGCTCGCCGAGGTCGCCGCCGATGGCCGCCCGGTCGTGGCGGTCAGCCACCGGGGTGTACAGCGGGCGGGCCTGGTCCTGGCCTGCGGCTGGGACATGATGGGCAAGCCGCCCCTGCGCCTGGCGCGCGACCGGCTGCTGCTGCTGGAGGTCGATCGCGACGGCGTGCACCCGGGCGAGCCTGCCCTGCTGCCGCTGGAGGCGGTCTCGTGAGCGGGGGCGTGCTGTTCTGGGTCCAGCACCTGCTGGGCAGCGGCCACCTGCGCCGCATCGCCGCCCTGGCGCGGGCAAGTGCGGCGGAGGGCCTGGAAACCACGCTGGTCAGCGGCGGCATGCCGCTTTCCCATCTCGATACCGGCGCTGCGCGGCTGGTCCAGCTTCCGCCGCTGCGCGCGGGTGACGCCGGCTTTCGCACCATGGTCGACGACCAGGGCAACCCGGCGGACGCAGCGCTGTTGGCCCGCCGCCGCACGATGCTCGAGGAACTGGTCGCGCAGGTCCTGCCCGGAGTGCTCGTCACCGAGACCTTTCCCTTCGGCCGCCGGAGCCTGCGCGCCGAGGTGCTCGCCCTGCTCGATGCGGCCGGGCGGCTGCCGCGGCCACCGCTGATCGTGGCTTCCGTGCGGGATATCCTGCAGCGCGAAATCCGGCCCGACCGCATCGCGACCATGCTCGAGATTGCGCAGCAGCGTTACGATGCGGTGCTGGTCCATGGCGACCCCGCGCTGGTGCGCCTGGAGGAAAGTTTCCCGGCGGCCAGCCTGCTGGGCGAACGGGTGATCCACACCGGTTACGTCGCCGACGTAAGGGAGGTGCCGCGCGGTCCGGGTGCGCCCGGCAGCGACGAGGTCATCGTCTCGGTCGGCGGCGGCGCCGTCGGGTTACGGCTGCTGGAGACCGCGGCGGCGGCGCGCCCGCTCTCGAGGTTGGCCGCCGGGCGAACCTGGCGCCTGCTGCTGGGCGATGGCCGCCTGTCGGCGCACGGCTTGGCGGCGCAGCCCGGTCTGGTGGTCGGACCCAACCGTACCGATTTCGCCACGCTGCTGGCCAACTGCGCTGTCTCGATTTCGCAGGCCGGCTACAACACCGCGACCGACCTGTTCGCCGCCGGTGCCCGTGCAGTCCTGGTACCCTACGCGGCCGGGGGCGAGACCGAACAGGGTGACCGCGCGCGCTGCCTTGCAGCGCATGGCATGGCGACCGTGGTGCCTGAGGAAATACTCGATGCCGCCTCTCTTGCGGCTGCCGTCGATGCGGCGCTGGCGCTGCCACGGCCGGTGCGCGGCACGATCGATCTTTCGGGCGCGACGGCCAGCGCACAACTTTTTGCCGGGTGGGTGCGTCATGGCTGACTGGGACGGACTGCGGCGCGAACTTGATCTCTGGGAGCAGGGGGGACGCACGGCGACCTTCTGGTGGCGCGACGACGACGCCGGACCCGACGACGGCCAACTGGCAGGGCTGCTGCAGTTGCGTCGTGATCTGGGCGTGCCGCTGGCGCTGGCGGTCGTGCCGGCCTGGCTGGAGGAGGGCAGCGCCGCCCTGCTGCGCGCCGATCCCGGTGCCAGCGTGCTCCAGCACGGTTATGCCCATGCCAACCGGGCCGGGCCGGAGCGGCGCAAGTGCGAACTGGTCGACGCCGGGGCCGACGGTGATCTCGAGGACTGTCTCAGCAAGGGACAATCACTGCTTGCCCATGCCTTCGGCGCGCGCTTCCATGGGGTCATGGTACCGCCCTGGAATCGCATCGACCCGCCCGTCGCAGCCCGCCTTGTCGCGCGCGGCTTCACCGGTCTGTCGACGCTTGGGCCGCGCCTATCGGCGCATGCCCATGGCCTGACGCTGGCCAATGTGCATATCGACATCGTGGGCTGGAAGAGCGGCGGCGGTTTTGCCGGCGAGGAAGCCGTGCTGGAATCCGCCTGCGTCCATCTTGCGCGCCGGCGTTGCGGTGCGGTCGACGCCGCCGAACCGACCGGCCTGATGACCCATCACCGGGTCCACGACCGGGCCTGCAATGCCTTTATTGCCTCCTTTGTGACGGTCACACGCGATCATCCGGCTGTCTGCTGGCAGGATGCCGGCACCGTTTTTGCCAGAGACGCCTGACCCGCATGGACACACCGCCCTATCGATACGAGACAAAGACCCTGATCGCCGACTATCTGCGTTCGGGCGTGGGGGCCCTTCTGTGCCTTGCGCCCCTGCTTGTCGTTGAGAGCGGCTCCGTCATGGTCTACATCCTAGGGGCACTGGGGGCGGTGTTTCTGGCTTTTGGCGGCCGCACATGGCTGCGGCATCGTTCGGGCGTCGCACTGACGGCACAGGGATTGCAGATCCATGGCCCATGGCCACGGTCCCTGGCTTGGCGCGATCTCGCCGTCATGAAGCTGGCGTATTTTTCGACCGGTCGGACCAAGGCCAAGGGCTGGATGGAGCTGAAGTTGCGGGGAGGCGGTGCCAGCATGTCCTTTGATTCGTCGCTCGACGGCTTCGACGCCGTGGTGGCCGCCGCGTTGCATGCCGCCCGCGCCAACGATCTGGCGCTTTCGGAGGTGACCCGCGCCAATCTCGACGCCCTGGGGTTCGCCATGGCGCCCGGCGGTATGCCGGACGATCACCTGTGAACGATACACCCGTGACCCCGCTGATCGACATCCGCGACCTCAAGGTCGACTTCCAGGTCGGCGACGGCACGGTCCAGGCGGTCAAGGGGGTCTCCTTTTCGATTCCTCCCGGCCGGACCCTGGCGCTGGTCGGCGAATCCGGCTCGGGCAAGACCGTGATCAGCCAGACGATCATGCGTATCCTGCCCCAGAGCGCGCAGATCACCGGCGGCCAGATCCTGCTCCACGATCCGGCCAATCCCGATGCCCCGCCGGTCGACCTTGCCGCCCTGCCCGCCGACGGCCCGAAGATGCGCAGCATCCGCGGCGGCACCGTCTCGATCATCTTCCAGGAACCCATGACCTCGCTTTCGCCGCTCCATACCGTGGGCGACCAGGTGAGCGAGGCGCTGTTCCTGCACCGCAACTGCAGCCGTCCCGAAGGCCGCGAACTCACCATCGACATGCTGCGTCTGGTCGGTTTTCCCGATCCGGCAAAGGCCTACCGCAGCTACCCCTTCGAGCTTTCGGGCGGCCTGCGCCAGCGCGCGATGATCGCCATGGCGCTGGTCTGCCGCCCCGCCCTGCTGATCGCCGACGAACCCACGACCGCGCTCGACGTCACGATCCAGGCGCAGATCCTCAAGCTGATCGCCGACCTGCAGGACGAACTGGGCATGGCAGTGCTGATGATC